>OFFD01001109.1_pt1 | contig 17486 bp, 24 predicted proteins | sample 1521291 | NCBI WGS metagenome assembly OFFD01 (sample SAMEA3504103, study PRJEB24116) | mouse gut metagenome | biome: mouse gut; feature: mouse-associated habitat; material: faeces | place: Denmark | collected 2011 | reverse complement strand
CTCCCCGCAGGTTCCGCTCACGTGGCCGAACGCCTGCGTGTCCTGCGGGCAGGACGGGATCATCGTGGATGAGACCGAGATTGAGATTGAGGTGGAGGTGGAGTAGTGGCGCTCTCATTCATGCGGTGGCTGCGGGGGGCGGCGGGGCGGGCGAAGGTGGAGGAGATCGACTGCCGGGAGCTGTTTGAGGCGGCGGAGGAGTACCGCATCCGGGAGCTGGCCTTCTGGGTGTGCGTGAACCTCATCGCCAACGCGGTGGGGCGGTGCGAGTTCCGCACCTATTTGGGCGGGCGGGAGGTGCGGGAGGGCTCGTACTACCTGTGGAACGTGGAGCCCAACGTCAATCAGAGCAGCACGGCTTTCCTCCACAAGCTGATCGCCCGGCTCTACCAGGACAACGAGGCCCTGATCATCCCCACCCGGAAGCGCAGCGGCGAGGACGCCCTGGCGGTGGCGGACAGCTGGCAGCTGGAGGGCGGGTACCCCTCCAGGCAGAACGAGTACAAGGGCGTGGCCGTGGGGCCGGTACAGTATGACAAGACCTTCTATGAAAAGGACGTCATCCACCTGACCCTGCACCACTGCGACGTCGGTCCGGTGGTCAGAGGGGTCTACAGCGCCTACGTCAAGCTCATCAGCGCGGCGGTGAAGAGCTACACCTGGAGCAACGGCCAGCACTGGAAGGTCCACGTCAACCAGATGGCCAGCGGGCAGGAGGGCTGGGAGGCGGCCTTCCAGAAGCAGATCGACGCCCAGATCCGGCCCTTCCTCAACAGCGATTTTGCCATTCTGCCGGAGCTGGACGGCTGGAGCTATGAGAACGTGGACAAGGGCTTCGAGTCCGGCAGGGACGCCAGCCACATCCGGGCTCTGGTGGGCGACGTGTTCGACTTCACCGCCAACGCCTTCCTGATTCCGCCGGTACTCCTGCGGGGGCAGGTGGAGGGGGTGGGAGACGCCCAGCGGCGGTTTCTCAGCCAGTGCGTCGACCCCCTGATGGACCAGCTTTCGGAGGAGATCAACCGGAAGCACTACGGCTATGAGGCGTGGCGGGCGGGATCGTACATGCAGATCGACACCAGCGCCATTGAGCACTTCGATCTCTTCGGCAACGCCGCCAACATTGAGAAGCTGATCGGGTCCGGGTACTCCTACAACGACGTACAGCGGGCCGCGGGGGGCAGGGAGATTGACGAGCCCTGGGCCAACGAGCACTTTATCACCAAGAATTTTGCCGATGCGCGGAGCGCGCTGAAAGGAGAGAGGCCCGATGGAACAGGAAACGCCTGACTATTTCTATCTGTGCGATGGCTTGGCATGTCCGATCTGTGACCCGTTTGGGTACTGCAGGCACACCTCGGATCCCGCTCACGCCAGGAACCAGAGGAGGGTCATGGCGTTTGGCCCGGACGGAAACTATTGGGAGACGGAAGGAGAGGAGACATGAGACCCAAAAAATTCTACTCATTTCTGCAGGGAGGGCGGGAGGCGGACATCCACATCTTCGGCGACATTGTCCGGGACCAGTATGTCCAGTCGGATGTGTCGGCCGACAGCCTCAGCCAGCAGATCGAGACCCTGGACGCGGACGTGATCAACGTCTACATCGACAGCTGCGGCGGCGTCCTGTCGGAGGGCTGGGCCATCTACAACCAGCTCCGGCAACACCCGGCCTTCGTGCGTACATACGGGATTGGCTTTGTGGCCTCGGCGGCCCTGTACCCCTTCCTGGCGGGGGACGAGCGCTACGCGGTGGAGCCCTCCGCCTACTTCCTGCACCAGGTGGTCGTCGGCGCCGACGGATACGCGGACGACCTCCGAGCGGCGGCCGATATGGCCGACCAGATGACAGAGATCGGCCTCGCCCCCTTTGCCCAGGCGGGCGTCAGCCTGGACGCCGTGCGGGAGATGATGCGCGCCGAGACCTGGCTGTCCCCCCAGGGGGCCCTGGAGTGCGGCATCGCCACCGGCGTTCTGACCAACCGGCAGAGCGCCCGCATGACCCAGAGCGCCAAAAGCCTGGTGATCCAGAGGGTGCTGCGCCCCGACCCTCCGCCGGAGCGGGAGACGTCGGAGGACCAGGATCCCCCGGAGACGAGCGAACCCATCACTCAAACGGCCGGCATCATGGGGATGCTGGGCGGCGTATTTGACATCAGAAAGTGAGGAAATGAACATGCCTATTGCAACCGATCTGAAAAACCAGACCCTTATGGACCTGCGCCAGAAGCTCCAGGAGGCCATGCGCGCCAACGACCAGGAGGCGTTCACCCAGGCCTTTGAGGGGGTTCTCCAGTACTACGCCAGCAGGAACCTGGAGGACTTCCAGATGCTGCGGGAGGAGACGGACAGCCGGGTGCTGGCCCAGCGGGGCGTGCGGCAGCTGACCGCCAAGGAGAAGGACTACTACCAGAAGCTGGGCGATGCCATGAAGAGCGCCGACCCCCGGCAGGCGGTGAACAACCTGGACGTGGTGATGCCGGAGACGGTGTTTGACGCCATCTTCGAGAACATCGAGGCCGACCACTCCCTGCTGAGCGCTGTGAACTTCATGAACACCCGTGGCGCGATCCGCATGATGATGAACACCCACGGCTACCAGCGGGCGGCCTGGGGCAAGCTGTGCGCCCCGATCATCCAGGAGATCACGTCCGGGTTCAAAGAGGTGGAGACGGGCCTCTTCAAGCTGTCCGCCTTTATCCCGGTATGCAAGGCCATGCTGGATCTGGGGCCCGAGTGGCTGGACCGCTATGTGCGCATGATCCTGGCGGAGGCCTTGCTCAACGGCTGGGAGTACGCCATTGCCGGCGGCACCGGCAAGGACGAGCCCATCGGCATGAACCGGCAGGTGGGGGAGGAGGTCTCCGTCACCGGCGGGGTGTATCCGGAAAAGGTCCCCATCGCCGTCTCCGACTTCTCCCCCGCCACCATGGGCAATCTGGCCTCCCTGCTGGCGGCGGACCCCAACGGCCACGCCCGGCGGGCGGACGGCCTCATCCTGGTGGTGAACCCCCAGGACTACTACCAGCGGGTCATGCCCGCCACCACCGTCCAGGCCCCCGACGGCACCTACCGCAACGACGTGTTCCCGATTCCCCTGCGGGTGATCCAGTCCCCCGCCAAGCCCAGGGGGCGGGCCACGCTGGGCATCGCCCGGCTGTACTGGGCCTTCGCCGGGATGAGCAGGGACGGCCGGATCGAGTACAGCGACGAGTACCACTTCCTGGAGGACGAGCGGGTCTACCTCATCAAGACCTACGGCAACGGCATGCCGGCGGACAACAACGCCTTCCTGGAGCTGGACATCTCCGGCCTGACCCCCGCCCGGTACAAGGTGACCGTGGTGGAGGAGAGCGCCCCCTCCGGCGACGCGGCCCTGTCGGATCTGCGGGTCGGCTCCCTGAGCCTGTCCCCGGCCTTCTCCGGCACGACCACCAGCTACACCGCCTCCACCACCAACGCCACCAACACCATCAACGCCATGCCCTCCAATGCGGCGGCGGCCATCCGGGTGACGGTGAACGGCACGGAGATCGACAACGGCACCGCCGCCAGCTGGCAGGACGGCAGCAACACGGTGGAGGTGACGGTGACGGCGGAGGACGGCAAAACCAGCCGGAGCTACACCGTGACGGTGACCAAGTCCAATGTCTGAGCGGGCGGCCGCGCTGCTGGAGGATGTAAAAAACTACCTTGACGTCACCTGGCAGGACGAGGCGGCGGATCGAAAATACCTGGGGCTCATCGCCGCCGGCATGGCCTACCTGGACGACAAGGCCGGGGAGGAGCTGGACTACACCCAGGCGGGCTATGGCCGTTCCCTGCTGCTTGATTACGTCCGGTACGCCAGGGACGGGGCCGCAGATGTGTTTGAGAACAACTACCGGCACCTGCTGCTGGCCATGCAGAACAACAGAAAGGTGGCTGCCTATGCGTCAGATGCCGTTTCGTCCGGGGAATGAGATCAGCCAGAGCTACAACAGCGGCGTGGTGACCGTGTACCGGGTAACCGACGGGGCGCGGCCGGGCTTCGCCCCGGCCCCGGTGCTGGAGAAAAAGGCGGTGCTGCGCTACGAGGAGCAGCGCCTGGGGCTCACCCGGCTCTACCTCAGCCGGCAGAATCAGGTCCGGGTGGAGAAGGTGATCCGGGTGCCCAGGGGGCCGGAGGTGTCCAGCCAGGACGTGGCGGTGACCGAGGACGGCCGGCAGTACCGGATCGACGCAGTGCAGCTGGCCGACCGGGTGCGGCCCCCCAGCCTGGACCTGACGCTGACAAAGGCGGAGCAGGTATACGATGTGTCCAAGTCGGACACGGAGGAGGGAGGAAGCGCGTGAGGTGGTATGAGAAGGTGATCGCGGCCCATCGGACGGTGACGGACGCCGTGAGCCATGGGGCGCGGCTGAAAAGCGAGCGGTATTTTGTCTGGCAGGAGGACGGGCGCAGCGGCCTGGAGGCGGACAACGTCCACGCGGACGGGGCTGTCACCGGAGTGACGGACCTGTTTACCAAGCGGGAGCTGGACCCCTGGGCGGAGGAGCTGGGGGAGGCCCTGGACCGCCAGGGGCTCCCCTGGCGCCTGCGGGACGCGCAGTATGAGCCGGAGACCGGCTTCTGGCACTACACCTGGGATTGGGAGGCGACGGATGGGTAAGATGACGGTCAAGGGCCTGGACGCGTATCTGGCCAGGATGTCCGCCCTGGAGAGGGCCACGGACAAGGTGGTCAAGGCGGCTGTCTATGAGGGGGCCCGCGTTGTGGCCGATGCGGTGCGCAGCGGCTTGGAGAGCCTCCCCACCTCAGAGCACGAGGGGCGCCCCTGGTGGGGCACGCCGGGGCATCTGGCAAGAGGGCCCAGCGAGGAGCAGAAAAAGGGCCTGATGGAAAGCTTTGGCGTCACCCCCATTGACGAGGACGGCAAGGGATTTATCAACGTCCATATCGGCTTTGACGGCTACAACAGCGTCCGCTCCGACCAGTGGCCCCAGGGGCAGCCGAACCAGATGGTGGCCAGGGCTGTGGAGAGCGGCACCTCCTTCATGGAGGCGAACCCGGTCATCAAAAAATCTGTGGCCCAGTCCAGGAAAAAGGCTGAAAAAGCCATGGAACAGGTCATCAACGGGGAAATCGACAAGGTCGCGAACGGCGCATGACCGGCGGATGAGGCCGCTGCACAATCTGTGCGCTATCAGAAACTTTCATCAACAGAAAGGAAGAAAAAGCTATGGCAACAATCGGCGTATCGAAGCCCTACTACGCGAAATACAGCGCGGTGAACGGGGCGGTGTCCTACTCTGGCGGCGGGGTGATGGGGAAGATGACGGAGGTGGAGGTGTCCATCGAGACCAGCGAGGACAACAACCTGTACGCAGACAACACGGTGGCGGAGACGGACCAGAGCTTCTCCAACGGCTCCCTCACCCTCTCCACCGACGACCTGTCCCAGGAGGTGACCAAGGACCTGCTGGGCGTGGTGGCGCAGGCCCTGGACGAGATCGAGGGCGTGTCGGACACGGAGGTGACGGAGCTCATCTTCGACGACCGGCAGGTGACCCCCTATCTGGGCGTGGGGTTCATCATCAAGAAGCGGCGCAACCACGCCGACCGGTGGCGGGCCATTGTGCTGACCAAGGTGATGTTCTCCGTGCCCTCGGACAGCGCCACCACCCAGGGGGAGAGCATCGAGTGGCAGGTGCCGGAGCTGACGGGCGCCATCATGCGGGACGACGGCGAGACCCACATGTGGAAGCGGGAGGCCACCTTCACCACGGAGGCCCAGGCGGAGGCGTACATCAGACATCGTCTGAACATCGGCGCGGAGGCCGCGGCGGCCATGTTCTCCCGGGCGGGGCTGAACATCGGGGGTGAGGAGGTATGAGAAGCCGCACCGTCGCCCTGGCGGGCGAGGAGTACCCCCTGCGGTTCAGCCTGCGGGTGGTGAAGACCTGCGCGGAGAAGTACGGGTCCCTGGAGGGCATGTTTGAGGCCATCCAGGGGCGGGCCGGCCTGGAGGCGGTGGACGCCTGCCTGTGGCTGCTGGACATCATGCTGGACGCCGGATACCGGTACAACAAGGCCAACGGGCTGGAGGCCCTGCCGCCCCCGGACGGGGAGGCGCTGCTGGACCTGCTGGACCTGCCGGAGCTGCAGGCGCTGCTGCTGGGGGCCATCGCCGGGGACAGCGCCCGGACCGTGGAGGCCGAGCCCCCAAAAAACGCCGGCGGCGAGGCGGCGGAGACGGACCGGTCCAGCTGACCCTCGCCTGGTTCCTGTGGTACGGCATGGCCATCGGCATGAGCAGGGCGGAGACGCTGGATCTGCCCTACGGGGAGCTGCTGGACCTGATCGCCGTCTACCAGATCAAATGCGAGGGGGCCCGGCTGAAGCGGGCCCTCTCGGATGAGGATATTATTCCAGATGTGCTGTAATGGGGCGCCGGGCCCCGCGTACCTTGACAACCTCATATCGAGACAGCGGAAAAATTTTTCAAATCAACGAAAGGATTGAAAGATATGTACGTGGAAGTTATGAAATTTGGCCGTGAAGAGCGCGCCGGATGCACAAGTCTGGATGTTGCGGAGACGTTCGGAAAGGAACACAAGCACGTTCTGCGTGACATACGGGAGCTTGGGTGCAGCCAAGAGTTTAATCGGTCCAATTTTGGGCCGATCTCCTACACGGACAGCATGAACAGAAAGCAAGACGCTATTGTAATGACGCGAGACGGCTTCACCCTTCTAGTCATGGGCTACACCGGCGACCTTGCAATGAAGTTCAAGGAGGCGTATATCAAGCAGTTCAACGCTATGGAGGAGGCGCTCCGGGGTAAGCTCATTGAGCGGCAGAAGGGCATCGCCGTCCGGCAGGCCCTGACCAAAGCCCTCCAACAGTCCGCAGAGGACGCCAGGATGCACGGACATGCCTACTCCATCTACACCAACTGCATCTACAAGGTCCTGTTCGGAATGAACGCCAACCAACTGCGGGAGAAGTTCGGCATCGGAAAGGGCGGCAGTCTGCGGGACTGCTTCACACCGGAGGAGCTGCGGGCAGTCCAGTCCATGGAGTACCTGGTCAGCGGTCTGGTAGACTGCGGCTGGGAGTATGAGCAGGTCAAGGCGTTCATTCAGAAAAACAATTCCCTCAAACAGCTTGCCGCGTAAAAATTTTTGAAAACCCCTTGACTTTCTGCGCGCGCAGTATTATATTTATTGCAAGGGCAGAAAGTGGGTGATTGTATGAGCCCAAGAACAGGACGTCCGCCCAAGGAGAACCCTCGAAATATAAATCTCAATATTCGTGTTACGAAAGACGAAGCGCAACTAATTCAAGATTGTGCTGATCGGCTTTCCACTACAAGGACAGATGTGATTATTAAGGGGGTCGAGATGGTAAAGGACGAACTGGACAAAAAGTAAGGGTTTCGCCCCCTCGACCAAGAGTAAAGCGAAACCCTAATCACCACCACTGAGGGAGGCTAAATCCATTATAGCCTCTTCTTCGGTAGAAATCAAGAGGAGGATTTTGATTATGAGCGAGATCGAGAAGATGAAGCGGTACATCGAGCGGACGAAGATGGAAGCGGACAACTCCTATCAGATGAATATCCGTGAAATGCTGGATTTGGCGCACGCCACAGTGGAAACGCCCGTCGAAATTGTGTGCCTTGCCTTTGAGTACGGCAAGGCCAAGGGCTACCGGGCGGCGAAGGCGGAGGGGCGGAGATGAATGAAAGAGCTGCTATCATCGGCCGGATTGCTGACATGCTGTGCAAAATTACAGATGTAAACCTGCTTGAGCGTATTTATCGCTATGTTAAATACGTTTATATCTATCTGGAAGGGCGGGATGCAGCATGAACGCCCTCCAGGTTTTTGAGAACCCGGAGTTTGGGAGCATCCGGACAGTGGAGATCGACGGCGAGCCGTGGCTGGTGGGTAAGGATGTGGCGGTTGCGCTGGGGTACAGCAATCCTCGAAAGGCTCTTGCGGACCATGTGGACAAAGAGGACAAGGGGGTAACGAAATGTGACACCCCCTCTGGACCCCAGCAAATGACCATCATCAACGAGTCCGGCCTCTACTCCCTGATCCTCTCCAGCAAGCTGCCGGGGGCGAAGAAATTCAAGCGGTGGGTGACCTCGGAGGTCCTGCCCTCCATCCGGAAGACGGGGGGCTATTCGGTCCCCAGCGCAGAGGACGCCCCGGCATCGAAAAAGGACCTGGCGGACCTGACCGCCGCCATACAGCTGCTGACCGAGCGGCTGGACACGCTGGCGGTATCCCGCCCGGCCCTGCCGCAGGCTCTGCCCTTCGAGGACGCCCCGGAGACAACGAAGCCGGTCCCCGGCATCGCGGCCCGGCGGCGGTGGATGCGGGCGGTGAGCGAGAAGCTGGATCTGCTCTCCTCCAAGCTGCACCAGAACCACAACATCACCCTCAGCCAAATCTACCGGATTCTGGAGGAGAAGTGGGATGCGGACCTGGAGGGGGAGCGCCTGGAGGTGATGAGCAGGCAGAATCTGGCGGACTGCTCCGTGCTGGCGGCGATTTTCTACAATGAAACGCTCCGGGACGGGTTTCAGAAGATCGTGGATTTTAATCTCGCACCGGAAAACCGGGGCTGGTGAGGAGGAAAGGAGACGCTATACATGAACGAGGAACGCGACGCCAAGGAGTTAAGGCCGCTGATCATTTCCATTCTGGATACTGCCAAATACCGGGAGCTGGATCTCATTTACCGCTTTGCGAGAATCCTGTGCGAACCGGAGGAAAAGGGCTGACAGGGCCGAAAGGCATGAATATGGTCCCCGCTGTCTCGAGAATTCCGCGACGGCCCCCCATCGGGGGGCGCGCGGAATTCGCTCTTGTTGATGACTGGACGTGGTCATCGCACGAGCTATGAGGCGGCGGGAATTTTTTATGCAAAACAGGAGGTGAGCGCATGGCAAGCGACGTAGGCGTCAAGCTGGGGGTGGAGGGGGAAAAGGCGTTTCAAAACAGCCTGAAGGCCGTCAACGCCCAGATCAAGGCCCTGGGGGCGGAGATGGCCGCCGTGACCGCCAGCTTCGTGCAGAACGCGGATTCCCAGCAGGCGCTGGCGGCGAAAAATACGGTGCTGGGCAAATCCATTGAGGCCACCCAGAACAAGGTAAACGTGCTCAACAAGCAGATCGCCGGTCAGAAGGAAATCCTGGCCGGCCTGGAGCAGGCGCTGGAGCGGGCGGCGAAGGAGTTCGGCGAGAACTCCGACGAGGCGCTGAAGGCCCAAAACGCCTATAACGAGCAGTCGAAGAAGGTCAACGACTTGGTCACGCAGCTGAACAAGGCGGAAGCGCAGCTGGCCGGCATGACCCAGGCGGTGGAGGAGAACAACCGGGCCATGGAGGGCAGCGGGGCGGGCATGGACGAGCTGGCCGACGGGGCCGAGCGGGCTGGAAACAGCCTGGAGAAGGCGGAGAAGGCCGGGCTGTCCTTTGGGGACGTGCTCAAGGCCAACCTCCTCTCCGACGCCATCGCCGCCGGGGCGCGAAGGCTGGCGGAGGCCATGGAGGCGGTGGGCCGGGCCGCCCTGGAGCTGGGCAGACAGTCCCTGGAGGGGTTCTCCCAGTTTGAACAGCTCAGCGGCGGCGTCAAGACCCTCTTCGGCACGGAGGCCGGTTCGCTGGAGGAGTACGCCCGCTCCGTGGGCAAGAGCGTGGAGGAGGCAAAGGGGGAGTACGAGCGGCTGCTCTCCTCCCAGCAGACGGTTTTCGCCAACGCGGACAACGCGTTTAAAACCGCCGGCCTCTCCGCCAACGCGTACATGGAGACCGTCACCAGCTTCTCCGCCAGCCTTCTCCAGGGGCTGGGCGGGGATACGGAAAAGGCCGCCCAGGTGGCGGACCAGGCCATCACCGACATGGCCGACAACGCCAACAAGATGGGCACCGACATGGAGAGCATTCAGAATGCGTACCAGGGGTTTGCCAAGCAGAACTACACCATGCTGGACAACCTCAAGCTTGGCTACGGCGGTACGCAGGAGGAGATGGTGCGGCTGATCAACGACAGCGGCGTGCTCAACCGGACCATTGAGAACCTGGACGGCGTCAGCTTCGACCAGATCATCCAGGCCATCCACGCGGTGCAGGACAGCATGGGCATCACCGGCACCACCGCCAGGGAGGCGGCCAGCACCATCGAGGGCAGCGCCAACTCCATGAAGGCGGCATGGCAAAACCTGCTCACCGGCATCGCCCGGGACGACGCGGACCTGGGCGGGCTGCTGGACAATTTTACCCAGAGCCTGGGCACGGCGGCGGACAATGTCCTGCCGCGGGTGGAGGCCATCGCGGCGGGCATGGGCACGCTGGTAGCGCAGATGGGCGCACAGCTTGGAGAACAGGCTCCGGCGCTGGTGGAGGAGGTCCTCCCGTCCATGCTCGAGGCCGGTTCCGCTCTATTGGAGGGAATCTCTGAAGGAATCAGCGGCGCGCTGCCCGGACTGGCAGCGGCAGCGGAGGAAATCTTAGACACCCTTGTCTCCGGGATCTCAAGCGCTCTGCCTGAGCTGATACCGGCGGCGGTCTCTATGGTCGCTGAGCTCACGGAGTCCGCTATTGATAACGTGGATATGCTGGTGGACGCGGCTATTGAGATTATTACATCTCTTGCTGAGGGGCTTATTGATTCGATTCCCACATTAATTGAAAAAGCGCCTGTCATTATTTCCAAGCTGGTGGACAGCCTTGTTGAAAATGTGCCAAAGCTGTTGTCAGCGGCGGCGGAGATTGTCGGAAAGCTGGCTGCTGGAATTATTGACAATTTGCCGGAAATTGGGAAAGCTGCTGGAGAAATTATTGGAAAAATCGTAAGCGGAGCCACAGACCTTATGGGCGATATATTAGATTTGGGAAAAAATATTGTCGCTGGAGTCTGGGATGGCATTACAGAAAAAGCGGAATGGCTTACTGGAAAAGTAAAAGGCTTTTTCAATGGGATTGTAACTACTGTACAGGATCTGTTGGGAATTGAGTCTCCATCCAAAGTCTTCCGGGATGAAGTCGGACAATACATAGGCCTGGGCGTTGCGGAGGGCATCTCGGGCAGCAGCGACAAGGCGGTGAAGGCTGCCGACAAAATGGCGAAGGACGTGTTCACCCGCAGCAAGGAATGGGCGGACCGGCAGACGAAGTATATGGACCTCTCCTTCGAGGAACAGCTGGAGCTCTGGGAGACCATTCAGGGCCAGTTTATCCAGGGAAGCAAACAGTACGCCCAGGCGGAGGAGAAAATCTACGACCTGAAGCAGAAGCAGCAGGCGGAGTACACCCAGAAGGTGGAGGACGCCCAAAAGAAGATCATGGACCAGGAGGATGCCTACCAAAAGGCGCTGGCCCAGCGGCAGAAGGAGATCGCCGGGGCCTACGGGCTCTTCGACGAGGTGGCGGAGCGGGAGGCGGTCTCCGGCCGGGATCTGCTGGGGAACCTGCGGGACCAGGTGTCGGTGATGAAGTCCTTCTACAACGGCGTAGAGGAGCTGGAGGACCGGGGGCTGGCCGGGGCTGTGATCGACGAAATTCGGGCCATGGGCCCGGCGGCGGAGCAGGCGCTGCGGGGGCTTCTGGACCTGACGGACCGGGAGCTCACGGAGTACGCCAACGTGTACATGGAAAAGCAGCAGCTGGCCAACCGGGCGGCCCTGACGGAGCTGGAGGGACTGCGGCAGGAGACGGTGAACCAGATCGCGGGCACCGTCCAGGAGCTGAAGAGCTACTACGACCAGAACGCCCCGGATCTGGGGCTGTCCTTCACCGACGGGCTGGTCAACGGGATGCTCAGCGGCCTCACGGCGGTGCGCCAGGCGGCCATGCAGGTGGCGGACACGGCCATGCGGGCCGCCGGCGGGGTGATGACCTTCGAGACGCCGCCCCCCGCCTACGCCGATCTGGCGGACACCATGACCCGCAGCGGCACACGCGGGGGCGGCGGGTCGGCGGAGGCAATGGAGCGAATGGCGGACGTCTTCAGCCGGTCCTGCGCCGGAGACTGCGGCTGCGCCAGCCCCCAGGAGATCGCCGCCGCCGTCGCCGCCGCCCTCGACGGCATGGACGTGGTGCTGGACGGCCGGAAGGTGGGCCAGGTGATCACCACCCGGCAGCAGAACGACAACAGGGCCTTTGACCAGTAAGGAGGAGGACATGCGGGCAAAGCTGATTATCAACGGGGAGGACTTTTCCCCCTGGATCCTGGAGGAGGGGCTGGATCAGTACGAAATCACCCGGCAGGAACGGAGCGTGGTGGGGCTGGACGGGGTGGACTACCGCACGGCGGTGGTGAAACGGGGCATGAACGTCTCTCTGACCCGGATGAAGGACGAGACCTGGTACCGGCTGCTGGGGGCCCTGAGACGGCGGCCGGCGGAGGTGGAGTACGTGGACGACGCCCTGGGCAGCGCGAAGAAGCTGTTCTACGTCTCCGCCCCCACCGCCACCACCCGGCTGGTGCGGGGGAACACCACCTACTTCGGCGGCGGCAGCTTTACGCTGGAGGAGCGGTGATGCAGAAGACCAGCGAGCTGTACCAGGCCCTGCTGCGGGACCCCATGCACGAGAAGGAGAGCCGCGTGCGCATCGCGGGCCGGGACTACATGCAGGAGGACATCGTTTCGCTCTCCACCGGGGGCGGGCTCTTCTCCACTCCGGACATCGGCGTCTGCGCCGCCCGGCAGATCGACCTGGTGCTCCGGCGGCCGGGGGAGATTCCCCGACAGGCGGAGATGCGGGTGTTTGTGCGCCTGAGAGCCGGGGAGCGGGCTTCGGAGTGGCTGCCCAAGGGGGTGTACTATAGCTCCACCCGGCGGCTGGACAAGCGGACGGGCGCGCTGACCATCCACGGCTTCGACGCCATGCGGAAGGCCGGGGAGGTGTGGATCACCGAGGCCTACGCCACCGCCAACTGGCCCATGCCCCAGCAGAAGGCGGCGGAGGACATTGCCCGGCGCATGGAGACCACGCTGGACCCCCGCACCGTCCTCACCAGCGCCTATCCGGTGCCCTACCCCACGGACGACCTGGGGGAGGTGACCATGACGGACGTGCTGGAGTGGATGGCGGTGGTCAACGCGGGGAACTGGGTCATGAGCGACGAGGGGCGGCTGCTGCTGCTCCGGTTCGGCGACATCCCGCCGGAGACCGGCTATCTGGTCACGGAGCACGGGAGGGCCATCACGTTGGGAGGGGTGAGGCTGCTTGTTGGATAAAGTGTTTGTGGGCAGCCGCGTGTCCGACTTGGACACCGGCGGCGGCGCCCGGCGCATCAGCCGGGTGATCCTCCGGGTGGACGGGGAGACCCAGTACACCGCGGGGGACGACGCCGGGCAAACCCTGGAGAAGAGCTGTCCCTGGGGCACCCAGGAGATGTGCGAGAGCATCTTGCGGCAGGTCCGGGGGGTGGAGTACCGCCCCTTCTCCGGGGTGGACGGGCTGCTGGATCCGGCGGCGGAGACGGGGGACGGGATCACCGTGGGGAGCGTGTACTCGGTGCTGGCCCGGACGGACATTACCTTCGACGCCCTCTGCGCGGCGGACATCGCGGCCCCCGGCGTGGACGAGGTGGAGGACGAGTACCCCTACAAGTCCCGCGCCCAGCGGGAGGCGGAGCGGCAGATTGCCCAGACCTACTCCCGAATCACCAAGACGGCGGAGCAGATACGCCTGGAGGTGGCCAACGACCTGCAGGGGCTCAGCTCGTCGATCACGGTGGAGCTGACCAAGATTACCCAGAAGGTGGAGGACACGGCCAAGGGGCTGCGCGCGGAGTTTACGGTGTCCCTCAACGGCATTTCGTCGCGGGTCTCCGACGCGGAGGGGAACATCTCCACCCTGGAGCAGACGGCCAAGAGCCTGACCACCAAAATTACAAACGCGGAGGGGGACATCTCCTCTCTGGAGCAGACCGCCAAAAGCCTCTCCGCCAAAATTACGAACGCCCAGGGGGACATCTCCTCCCTGGAGCAGTTCGCGGACAGCCTGACCCTCTCCGTATCCAATGGGGAGACGTCCAGCACCATCCGGCTGAGGGCCAACGGGGTCGAGCTGGCCTCCAGGGAGATTTACTTCCGGGGCATGGTCAGCTTCGAGGACCTGGCGGGCAACCGGACCATCATCAACGGCTCCACCATCGACACGGAAACCCTGTTTCTGGATTCCCTCTACGGGGACCACATCTACCTGCGGGACAGCGACGGGGAGATTGCGGTGGAGTTTCGCGTCACCGGCGCTTCCACGGCGCGAAACGCCTGCGACATCTGGGCCCGCAGCATGCGGCTGAACACGCTCCCCGGCGACATCTACATCAACGCCGGCGACGGCATGGGGGGCGAGGTCATCCTGGAGGGCGACGGCATCAGCTGCGGCGCGGACATCTTCCCCCAGGGTACCGGCTATTACAGCTGCGGCACCTCCCTCTTTCGCTGGTCGGACGTATACGCGGACAACGACACCATCGTCACCTCGGACTGGGAGAAGAAGGAGGCCGTCGCCTACGGCCTGGACCGGTACGCCGCCCTCTTCGACGCGCTGCGGCCGGTGAGCTTCCGGCTCCGCAAGGGGCAGTCCGGGCGGACCCACCTGGGGCTCATCGCTCAGGACGTGGAGGCGGCGGGGCTGACGGGGATGGACTTTGCGGGTCTCATTAAATCCCCCCGGCGGGATGAGGCGGGAAAGGAGGTGGAGGGGGCGTACGACTACGCCCTGCGGTACGGGGAGTTCACCGCCCTGTGCATCGCGGAGATACAGGGGCTCAAGGGCCGTGTAACAAAATTGGAAGGGAGCATTCTGGTATGAAACAGAGCGGGCAGAACGACGTCCAGCAGGAGCTGGACAGGGCTTTCACCCTGCTGGCGGCCATCCCTGTCAGCGGCGACGGGGTGGAGCTGATGGCCGGGGCTAAGGAGCGCCTGCGGACGGCCTACCGGCTGGCCGGGGAGGCGGAGGAGGCCGGGGATGGCTGACAAGACGACCGGCGGCCTGCCGGCGGTGCAGGAGGCAGCCATCGGGTCGCTGCCGGGGATCGCGGACCTCTACGACGACACCCTGCTGCCGGTGGAGCAGCAGGGGGAGGCCCGGCACATGAAGGGGGCCCAGTGGAAGGCCTACGCCCGCGCCAGCGTATCCATCTACGTGGAGGGCGCGGCCCAGTCCGCCAGAGACGCCGCCGCCAGCGCGGAAATGGCCGCCGGCAGCGCAGCCAACGCGGCGGTCAGCGCCCAGGAGGCGGAGGACAGCGCCCAGAAAGCACAGCAGTACTCCGGAAAGCCGCCCATCATCCAGGGGGGCACCTGGTGGACCTGGAACGCGGAGCGGCAGGAATATGTGGACACCGGCGAGGCGGCCCGTGGGAATCTGATGTACGCCGTGTTTTACGTGGACGCGGCCACCGGGGCGCTGTACATGGTGACGGACGCGGAATACGCCGGGCCGGGTTTCCGGCTGGCGGACGGAAATTTGGAGGTGGTACTCAACTATGGAGGTTAGCACGAATTTGGGCCGGGTGTCCCTGGTCCCTCGGGGCCCGTATGACCCGGCGGAGGTCTACAGCCGCCTGGACATCGTGGGATATGAGGGCTCCAGCTATCTGGTGCTGGCGGACGGGGTTACCGGCGTTACGCCGGCGGCGGGAGACGCTTACATGCTGGTGGCGGAGAAGGGGGAGACGGGCAAAACCGGTCCCCAGGGTGAGCAGGGTCCCCAGGGCGTCCAGGGTATCCAAGGGGAGCAGGGACCCCAGGGGGATATTGGCCCGCAGGGAGAAACGGGTCCCCAGGGCCCCCAGGGAGAGAAGGGGGAGACAGGCGAAACTGGCCCCATAGGCCCCCAGGGGCTCGTGGGCGAAACCGGCCCCCAGGGTGAGCAGGGTCCCCAGGGTGAGACCGGTCCCCAGGGCGAGCAGGGCGAGACCGGCAATGGCATCGCCAGCATCCAGCGCACGGCGGGCAGCGGCGCGCCGGGTACCAGGGACACCTACACCATCACGTACACCGACGGCAGAACGGACACCTTCCAGGTGTACAACGGCGCGGACGGGACCGGCGCGGGGGATATGCGGGCGGAGACCTACGACCCCACGGGGAAGGCCCAGGACGTGTTTGCCTACGCGGACGCGGCGGCGGCGGCCAAGCAGGACGCCCTTTTGGGCCAGCCTGGCCAGGTGGTGGTGTTCAACGCGGACGGGAAGCCGGAGGCCCAGGACCCGCCGGACACGGGCGTGACCAGCTTCAATGGGCGCAGCGGGGAGGTTGTGCCGCAGGAGGGAGACTACACCGCCCAGCAGGTGGGGGCCCTGCCCATTACGGGCGGGACCGTAACGGGGAATGTGACCGTTGGCGGGAGCAGCCCAACATTTTCAAAGCAAATTCAAGGAAGGGCTTAGACTACAGGCCGACGGTGGCGGCGTCAGGTTATTTGCCACAACGAAAACTGCAGACATTGACGCCGCCGGATCATTTTCCAGGCTGGCTGGCGTTGATACGCCGGTGCAGCAGTTCGACGCAGCCAACAAAAAGTATGTGGACGAGCATGCAGCCGCTGCGCGCAGGGGCGTCAACCTGCTGGATAACTGGTATTTCCCGGACCCCATCAATCAGAGAGGGCAGACGGAGTATGCGACATCTTCTTCAAATATTTATGGTATTGATAGATGGATGTTGTCACTTGTATCATTAAAATTGATTGATGATGGTATTACTTTGCAGGTTTCGACACAATATGATTGGCCCTCTATCAGACAACGGATCGAAGCGTATGAGCATCTCGCAGGGAAACATTTGTCTCTTTCGGCATTGGTCAGAAATCCGCATGGCCTGAAAGTTCTCGTCACATTAAAGCCAACTAATGGCAGCGGCGGCGGGTTTATAACCGCGAGCACTGCTATTCAGTCTGACGAGTGGCAGTTGGTTCACTCGCACGGAGTATTCCCAGAATCCATAGCTGCGGCAACGGTGATGATTTATGCAGATCATCCGACGCTTGGCACCAGTTTTGACGTAATGGCAGTAAAGCTGGAGCTGGGCGACCACCAGACCCTGGCGCACCAGGACGCGTCCGGCAGCTGGGTGCTCAACGATCCGCCGCCCGACAGGACGCTGGAGCTGCTGAAGTGCAGGAGGTATCAGCAGGTATTTGATTGGGGCGAAGAAAATTTTGTTATAGGATATGGGAATACAACATCCACGACAACTGCGAACGCATTTTTACCGGCAGTGCCGAAAATGCGGGCGGCTCCCGCCATATCAAATACGGATGGAGGCAATTGGAGTTGCACTGCAAACGGCGAACCTGTGAAGATTACATCTATTTCTCCATGGTTTTCCAGCCACTACGGTATTGGAATACGCGTATTTGGAAACTTTCCGTCCGGCGCAGGTCAGATCATCATCATCAACTCCAACAGTGCCAACAAGGTCATATTTGACGCCAATCTATAAAAGGAGGTCCCTCCCATGGACG
>OFFD01001091.1_pt1 | contig 17766 bp, 10 predicted proteins | sample 1521291 | NCBI WGS metagenome assembly OFFD01 (sample SAMEA3504103, study PRJEB24116) | mouse gut metagenome | biome: mouse gut; feature: mouse-associated habitat; material: faeces | place: Denmark | collected 2011 | reverse complement strand
GGGTGTGCTTCTCAAAAGCGAGTGCAAAGGTAGGCACTTTACCCGAAACCTCCAAATATTCCCGACTATTTTAACGCAAATTTAACATTTATCCACCCATCAGGCCATTTTTATGTCATTTTCACCTCTTTATTCTCCTTCCCAACTCACTTCCGACCTCAAAACCGAATAACAATATTCGCTGAATAAACACAAATTAAAAGAAAGGTTTTCAGCAAGGGAAAAAACTTCACATCATGACAAAACAGTGTGTGATGGACTGCGCACAAACGCCATCCATCACACCATAATGAGCAATCCTCCCCGAAAACAGGGTCACGCCTTATATAATAATGTGGCGTAGGACAAATACAGAAAATCAGTAATGGAAAGAGGACCCTCCCAAAAATTCGCGCAACAACGAGGTAGGAGGAATGAGACGGTCAGAAATAGGAAGGAAATAGCTCAGAAATTTACGCAGACGATAGGCTTCGGCATATTCCGGCATATCACGCGGGACACCCCTCAGCACATTATCAGCCTCATCGCGCATGACACCGAGTTCAAACAGGAGCGACGAATTGAACATCGAATCAGCATTTTCCTGATAGGGGAAAATCCATTTCTCCTCACCACGGCGAACACTCGGCCAACGTCTTATGGTCTCAAGAGCGTTTGTCCCACGATACTTATAGTCACGGATTATGCGACGCAGGAGTCGGTTATCAGTTGTGGACACCCAGTTGTGGTCGTCGACAGAGAGGGTGGTGAGAGCCGAGACGTAAATGCGATACTTCATCTCCGGATCGACATCACGTGTCAGTTCCGGATTAAGCCCATGGATACCCTCGATAAGCAAGATGGAATTCTCATCAAGACGTATGCGCTCGCCTCTGTACTGACGACAACCACCCTCGAAGTTATAATAAGGGAGCTCAATCTCCTCGCCGCGTATCAGGCGATTGAGATGATCGTTAAAAAGCTCGAGATCAAGGGCAAAGAGCGACTCATAGTCATAGTCGCCGGTCTCATCGACAGGCGTGTGGTGACGGTCGACAAAATAATTATCCAATGAGATCATCACCGGATTGAGCAGGTGGGTAAGCAGCTGGACAGCCAGGCGCTTAGTAAAAGTGGTCTTGCCCGACGACGACGGCCCAGCCACAAGCACCACCCTCGCGCCACCCTGATGGTACCGCTCTGAGATGCGCTGGGCAATCTCATCGATATACTTGGTGTGGAGAGCCTCTGCGACATTTATCATCATGGCGGTGGCACGATGGTCGAGCGACATGGCGTTGACCTCGCCGGCATTCTGAAGCCCTATGATGGAATTGAACTTCAGATAATCGGTAAATGCCTTGTAGAGCTTCGGCTGCGAGAGCGGTATGGCCGGGTGATCCACATTAGTTCCGTCGGGGCCGAGCAGCAGCAGCCCCTCCTCGTATGGAAGCAGCTCGAACACCCCGAGCACCCCTGTAGATGGGGCAAGATTACCGAGATAGGTGTCACACAATCCATCAAGGCGGTAATATACCGTGTATAGATCATGCAGTGACTCAAGCAGTTTCACTTTATTGTTAAGCCCCTGCGCCCGGAATATCTCCACCACATCCTTGGTGAGCCTCTCCTTTCGCTCGAACGGAATATCGCGCTCCACGAGCCGCCGCATTTCAGTCCTAAGCCTTCCGGCGATATCAGCGTCAGGGCGCATCCCGATGAGACGGCAGTAGTAGCCGCGCGACACGGCATGCGAGATCACCAACCGCGTGCCCGGATAGAGAGTCTCCACGGCACGATAAAGCATCATGCAGAGCGACCTGATGTAACAGCGCTGGCCTGACGCCGACTCGACCGGAAGAAACTCCACCTGCTTCGGTGTGAATACCTGAAACGAGAGGTCCTCGGTCTTGTTGTTGACACGCGCACAGATAGGCACGAAGGGAATGCGGCCGCTGACTGCGGCATATATCTCACTCAATGTCTCGCCCCCGCTGACAGGGATATATTCACCGACATTGACACAATAGACTTTAAGTTGGTTGCTCATAATTGCTTAAGATGATGAATTGCGCGAAGTTACTAAATTTCCTCAGCTACGCCAAGAGAAAAATGTAGCCTTCGAGGGTGATTTTCTGGCACCGACGGCCAATACACCTGTTTAAATACTCTATTTAATGTTAAAAACGCCTCGGCCCTTCATCTCACCGGCACATGGAGAATCAGGCAACGCTACAATTGCAACGGCCGGGAAGCCCCGATTGTTCATCCGGCATCACCATATCACCCTCAGGCACAACTCCTCACCGACCTGCCGCTCCAACGAGCCGTTTGGCCATTTAGATAAAAATGCGTAACTTTGTATTATAATTCCACTTAACCTATCCAAACACATGAACCGAATACTTATCACCACCATACTCATCCCGCTCATCGCCCTACTCACAGCGAGCTGCGGCAAGAACTCGTCCAATGAGCCCGAGACACCTAAGACCCACCGCACGGTGATGGTCTACATGGTGGCTGACAACTCACTCGGCAACAGCTGGAAAAGCGACCAGGCCGACCTTGCCGAAATGGAGACCGCCGCACGCAACGGCGACCTCAACGGTGGCCGCCTCTTAGTCTACCACAACCGTCCTGGCACCGCCAACGGCAATGCCCCGCAACTCCTCGAGATAACCGCTACCGGCACAACAGTGCTCAAAACCTACCCCGACGATCCGTCGCTCTACTCGGTGACTATAAGCCGCATGCGTGAAGCCATAACCGACATGAAGAAATTCGCCCCGGCCGCCGACTATGGGCTCGTGCTGTGGAGCCACGCTAACGGCTGGCTTGAGAACACCTCAACCGACATCGACGAGGACGCCGTCAGGAAACGCGCATTCGGTGAGGACCGCACACGCACCATGAAGCTCACTTCGCTTGGCCGGGCACTTGAGGATGAACACTTCAGCTTCATATACTTCGACTGCTGCCTCATGGGCACCGTGGAGGTCGCCTATCAGCTCCGCAACTCGGCCGACGTGATTGTGGCATCACCCACCGAGCTCCACATCGACGGCATGCCCTACGATAAGAACGTGGCCGCATTCTTCACAAAAGGCACACCCGACATGGTAAAAGCCGCAACCAATACATTCGAGCATTACGACAACCGCACCAACGGCGTGCAGCGCATGTGCCAGATGGTAGTGGTCAACACATCATCCCTCTCTCAGCTCGCTTCCGCCTCCAAAGCCATCTATGCCACCCTCACCGACTATCCCTCCAGCACCGGGGTGCAGAAATATGTCAGGGCCTCGTCGAAATGCTACATCTACGATATGGCACAGCACACCCGCCTCATGGCCGCGTCACGCCCCGACCTCTTAACCGCCTGGCAGCAGGCTTTTGACAAGACCGTAATCTACGCTGCCACCACTCCTACTGCCATCGGCTCGGTGACCATAGACACTGAAAACTACGGAGGACTCGGCGAATTCATCGTGCAGACACCCACCGACATCACCTACCGCGGATATGACAACTGCGCATGGTGGGCCGATGTTGTGTCAGCAGCCCCCATCTACCAATGACCCTCGAGACATTCTCCTCTGCCAGCCACACCTCCCCGCCACATATCCAGCAACACACTTTAGTCTATTTAGTCTATGTTACAGATTGATTTTTTCCCTACCGACAGTATTCCCACCGCCAAGGAGGAGACGAGCATGCTTAAAAACATGTCGTTCGACCAACTCCTTGACACCCTGGTACACGACGTGGTCCACTTCGCCATCTCGCTGGCGGTGGCCATCCTCGTCTTCTACCTCGGGAAATTCATCATAAAGAAACTCTACACCCTCACCGACAACATCCTCACGCGCAGGCATGCCGAACCATCCCTTTCCTCATTCCTGCTGAGCCTGGTGCGTATACTCCTTTACTTCCTCCTCATAGTCACCGTCATCGGCATCCTCGGCATAGAGACAAGCTCGTTCCTTGCGCTCTTCGCCTCGGCAGGCGTAGCGATAGGCATGGCCCTCAGCGGCACCCTTCAGAACTTCGCGGGAGGAGTCCTGATACTCCTGCTCAAACCCTACAAAATCGGCGACTATATCGAGGCGCAGGGATATGCGGGCACCGTCACCAAGATCGAGATATTCAACACCCTCATCTGCACCGCCGACAACAAATCGATAATCATCCCCAACGGCGGTCTCTCCACAGGCACCATCAACAACTACTCCACCCAGGCCTACCGCCGTGTGGAGTGGAGCATCGGCATATCCTACGGCGACAGCGTGGAAGCGGCCCGACGGGAGATACTGAAAATGTTCGCCTCGGACAGCCGCATAGTACAGGGGAGTACCCCCGACGCTCCTGATTCCGACCGTTCCCCCATAGTGCGCCTTGGCCAGCTCGCCGACTCCTCTGTGCAGCTCACTGTGCGCGCATGGGTCAAGAGCGGCGATTTCTGGAACGTGTATTTCGACTACAACGAGCGCATCTACGCCGAGCTTCCCACACTGGCCGGCATCAGCTTCCCCTTCCCGCAGCTCGATGTCCACGTCACCGCTTCACAGCAGCAGGCGTAAGCCCGGCAGCCATATTCCCGGCAGTCAACCTCCATCACGATATCCCGCCGCGCCCCAATGCAGATTATAAAAAAATAGCAGCTTATAAGGAGAAATAACATTTATTATGACAATTTTTCCGAAAAAACTATGTAATTTTGCAAATGAGCGTAACTATATCCAATTGACTCCGCCACAACCTCCTCTAATGCCATCTCCTCTCCTATAGCTTGTCAATTGGGAGCTCTCAACGATATTCTCCCCCCTCTCCGCAGAGCGCGGACGAGAGACTCCCCTCCCCTCTTCTTTTGAAATAAAAAAGAAACAACATAAATGACAAGTAAATGGAATTACTGTCCCCTTACATCCGACGAGCAAGAAGTGGAGTCCGGCCTGGCGAAACGCTATGCCGGCGTGCCACCCATTAGCGAGCTGTTAGTGCAGCGGGGCATTTCCTCGGTTGAGGAGGCGGAAAAATTTTTCCACCCCTCGCTAAAGGATATGCACGACCCGTTCCTGATGCCCGACATGGATAGAGCCGTCAACAGGCTTAACCTCGCCATGGGGTCAAAGGAGAAGATTATGGTCTATGGTGACTATGACGTGGACGGAACCACAGCCGTCGCTCTGGTCTACAAATACCTGCTTAATTACTACTCCAACATCGAATATGCCATCCCCACACGCTATGAGGATGGTTATGGCATATCGAAAGCGACCATCGACATGGCCGCCGCGCAAGGTGTCAAACTGATCATCATCCTTGACTGCGGCATAAAAGCCACTGAGGAGATAGCTTATGCCCGAGAACTGGGCATAGATTTTATCATCTGTGACCACCACGTACCCGACGAGACTTTACCGCCGGCGGTGGCAATCCTTAACCCCAAACTGGAAGGGAGCACATATCCGTGTCCCCACCTCTCAGGCTGTGGCGTGGGCTATAAGTTCATGCAGGCTTTCGCCATTTCCAACGGTCTGACCTCGACCGACCTCGAAGGGATGCTCGATCTCGTGGCCGTCTCCATAGCGGCCGACATCGTACCGATGGTGGGCGAGAACCGCATCATGACCTACCACGGCCTCAAGCGCCTCAACTCGAATCCCAACATGGGGCTCAGGGCCATAATACGCATCTGCGGCCTCGGCAACCGCGAAATCACCATAAGCGACGTGATATTCAAAATCGGGCCCCGCATCAATGCGTCAGGACGCATGCAGAGCGGCAAGGAAGCCGTGGATCTGCTCGTGTCACGCGACGTGGCCGACGCCTACACCCGCGCCAAGGAGATTGACCGCTACAACCAGGACCGCAAGGAGCTCGACAAGCAGATCACTGACGAGGCGAATGCCATCCTCGAGGAGCGAGGAGAGATGACTTCCGACAAGAAATCAATCGTCATATACAACAAAAACTGGCACAAAGGCATCATAGGCATCGTGGCATCGCGCCTCACCGAACTTTACTACAAGCCGTCGGTGGTGCTCACCTATTCCAACGGCCTCGCCACAGGTTCATCACGCTCCGTGCAGGGCTTCGACGTCTACAAAGCTGTGGATTCGGCCCGCGACCTCCTCGAAAACTTCGGGGGCCACACCTATGCCGTGGGGCTTTCGCTCAAGGAGGAGAACATTCCCGAGTTCACACGTCGGTTTGAGCAATATGTCACCGAGAATATACGTCCCGACCAACTCACACCCCTGCTTGACATCGACGCATATCTCACTTTCTCCGAGATAACGCCCGAATTCCTGAGCCTGCTCAAGCAGTTCAACCCCTTCGGGCCCGGCAACAACAAACCGGTGTTCTGCACTCGCGGCGTAATGGACTTCGGCACGAGCAAACTCGTAGGTCGCCACAACGAACACATCAAACTCGAACTCGTCGACAACACCTGCGGCAAGGTGATGAACGGAATCGTCTTCAACAGTGCTCACCTCTTCGAGCACATACACGCACGCAAACCGTTCAGCATCTGCTACACCATCGAGGAGAACAAGCACAAAGGCGCCTCTTCCATCCAGCTCTTCATCAAGGAAATCCACCTGGAATGACCCCCTTAGATGTCCTGAAGCACTATTGGGGCTATGAGGAGTTTCGAGAGCTGCAAGCCGACATCATAGACTCCGTGCTCAGGGGCAACGACACTCTGGGCCTCCTCCCCACGGGAGGAGGCAAATCCATCACGTTCCAGGTACCGGCCATGCTGCTCCCCGGCATCACCCTCGTGGTCACACCGCTCATCTCCCTGATGAAGGACCAGGTGGATAACCTGGCCGACCGGGGCATCAGGGCTGTGTACTTCCACTCGGGCCTTTCGCGACGCGAACGCGAGCTCGGGCTAACACGTTGCCGTCTCGGCAAGGCCAAACTGGCCTATATATCACCCGAGCGCCTCCAGAACGAGAACTTTCTGGCCGAGCTCAAGGCCATCGACGTGTCACTTCTTGTGGTGGACGAGGCGCATTGCATCTCACAGTGGGGCTATGACTTCAGACCATCCTACCTGAAAATCGCCACCCTGCGTGAAATAATCGGCTCCGACATCCCGGTTCTGGCACTCACGGCCTCTGCAACCCCCGAGGTGACGGCCGACATCATGGAGCGGTTGCATTTCCGCGCCCCTAACATCTTCTCAAAGAGTTTTTCACGCCAGAACCTCTCCTATGTGGTCCGATATGGCGACTTCAAGGACGCGATGTTGCTCAAGATACTCCGCGCCACGGCAGGATGCGCCATAGTATATGTCCGCTCGCGCAAACGCACACGAGACATTGCCACCTATCTCTGCAACGAAGGCATAAGCGCCGCATATTATCACGCCGGACTCGACCCCGAGGAGAAGGATGAGCGGCAAAACCGGTGGAAGAATGACGAAGTACGCGTCATGGTAGCCACCAACGCCTTCGGCATGGGCATCGACAAGCCCGATGTAAGACTTGTGGTGCACTATGACCTCCCATCCTCCCTGGAGGAATATTACCAGGAGGCTGGACGTGCCGGTCGCGATGGCCGTGAGGCCTATGCCGTAGTCCTGGCAGCTCCTCACGACAAGGCCACACTAACCCGACGCATCTCAGAAAGCTTCCCTGAAAAAGATTTCATACGCCATGTCTACGAACTGGCCGGCAACTTCCTCAATGTGGCTGTCGGCGAGGGTTATTCACACGTCTATGAGTTTAATTTCACCCTCTTCTGCTCAACCTATAAGCTGCCGCCTGTCCCCACTCAGAGCGCTCTGACCTTGCTCACGCGGGCAGGATATATCGAATATGTGGAGGAGACCACCACCCGATCTCGGCTCATGGTCATAATGCGCAAGGACGAGCTCTACAACCTCTCGCTCGACCCTGTCACCGAAGAGGTATTCCAGCACATACTGCGAAGCTACACCGGCCTCTTTGCCGACTATGTTTACATCAACGAAGTCAGCATAGCCCGGACTCTCACTCTATCTTCCGAGGCCGTCTACCAGTCGCTTCTCTATCTCATGCGGCTCCATGCCATCCACTACGTGCCGAGGCGCACCACCCCTTACATTATCTTCACCACCTCGCGAGAACTACCCAAGCATCTTATATTCCCGCTTGAAGTCTACGAGCGTCAACTCGAACGCCTCAAAAACCGCATCGAGGCCATGAAAAACTTCGTGTTCGCCACCGATACATGCCGCGTCGCCACTATGTTGCGTTATTTCGGCGAGTCAACGGTCGACGACTGTGGTAAATGCGACATCTGTCGTAGTCACCGCGTAAAGTCCAGGCCTCACACCACATCCCTCTCCGAAAGCATCCTATACATCGCGTCTCAGCCCGGTGGGCACGAGGCCGATTATATAACCCGGCAACTCTCCTCGTTTCAGCGTGAGGATGTGATTGATGAAATCAGGCGACTTGCCTCGGCAGGACGACTCGCCATCAACGGCACCCACATCTCGACAGCTGCCGACTAAATCCTCCTGTGCCATACACCACCGACTCATTCCTCACCCACGTGGGCGTAAAAAAACCGCCGGGCTCTCTTCGCGAGAGGCCGGCGGCAGAATCTTTTTTACCTATAGTGTTTTATCGTAATTTCTTGGATTACTTCACGAGGACTTTGGTCACCTTGTTGCCCTGGCGCTTGATGTAAAGGCCGTTTTCGGGATTTTCAACACGGATACCCTGAAGGTTGAAGTATTCAACCGGAGCATTTTCATCAACTTCGGTAAATACGTCGCGGATAGCGGAAGCCTGCGGATAAACAAGGACAACCTTTGTGATCACGAAACCATCACCACCACCTGAAATGCGGAAACTGCTGTCACCACTAGATTCCAAAGTTGTGATATCGTCAGCACTAAGTGTGAACTTGATAGGGCTTTCCTGTGATGTCCACACTGTATTGTATGTGGGGTTAAATCCGGCAACATCTTTGAATGAAGGTAGTACAACGTTTGTCCAGTCGGTGCAAAGTTTGTAGCTTACACCATCACCGGTCTTGGTGAAATAGATTTCCAGAGTCGATCCTGCACCACCGGCAACAATTTTTGACTTAGCGATTTCAAGGCCTGGATAATAGTTGTCGGCCATATTCTCTTCACCTTCAAACAGGACTACTTCAGAGGGCTTTTCAGCTCCACTCTGCAGATAAGCTGCATCAAGAACCAAGTCGCCGGCTGCTGCTGCCTGCAGATAAATCTGCATAACTTTATCTTTCTGTTCGGCATCAAGTGTGGCAACACCTTCGCTCTCACCTGCTGTGATAGTGGCAGTAGTCGACTTACCGGTAGAAATCCAATTACCGCTTGCGTTCTTCTCTCCTGTAGTATATTCAATGACGATATTGACATTAAATTCGGCAGGTTGAATTTTGATTACAACCTCATCCCAGTCAGAATAATCAGCGGGAGTTGTGCCGCAGAGCCACCAGCCGCAACCGGCCCATGCATCTTTATATGTGATAGTCTTGGTAGCAGCGTCCCATGACGAGCTCCAACCGGCATCAAGTGTGGCGGGAAGATTCTCTGTGATAGTAGCGTTAGCGTTGATAGCCATTGTGGCCACAGCGGCCAAAGAGAGTAATTGTTTAATCATAAGCTTAAAAGATTGGTTAGTTGTGATTGTATGTTGGTATTAAAATTTATCAATTTTTCAATGGTAATGGTACTTTATTTGATTTGCATAACTGTACAGATGCAAATTTAGAGATTTTACTCTCGTCAAAATAATACTATTTTACCAATTTCTTTACACCCGGCATTCTGCGCTCCCATCACGCATTTTTGATAAGGTATATTGGTCGACATCAGGATAAAAATCGCCGGCAGCGGACGCCCATGGCATCATCTACTGCCGGCAATCATTGTCATCTATACCGTGTGACCGGTAAATGCCTGACCGGTCAAGCGAATCAACGTTTTACAAATTTATATATCTCGCGGGCTGATCCCTGCATCTTGACCATGATATACACCCCGGGGGCGAGATTGGAGGTCAATGAAGAGGCATCCTCCCCGATTGCAGAGCGCACCATACGGCCCGACATGGCATCGACAACCATCCAACGCGCAACGGAGCCGTCAACCTCGATGTCGGCTATGCCGGTGCGGTCAATCGACTTATAGGCAGCATACACATCCTCGGCTGACATGGCTGAGGGATGGATGATGAACTCGTCGAGCAGACCGTCGTAGGGACGTGCCACCTCGTCGCTTATGCCGAGAAGCAAAGGCTCGTTGTTGTCAGCTATTGCGCCAGTCTTGACTCCTGTGGTCTGAGCCACCTGCTTTCCGTCAAGATAGAGAGTGGTAGTGGCGTCGGCAAAGCTGCGCACACATGCCACATGGTGCCACTCGCCGTCAAAGTAGGCATTGGCATTGGCAAGTTTGCAGTCGGCCTTGTTCACGTTGTCGTCAATCGAGAAGCAGAGATAGTCATTCTTGCGCTCGAGCCCGACCCAGTGGCCGGTGGTCTTGAGGCTCTCATTGGCGGCATGGCTCCCCTTGAAGAACATGTATCCGTCGATATCGGTGGAGTTGAACCACATTTCCACAGTGAAATCGCTTTCGCCGAACTGAATAGCGTCATAGGCCTCCTGCTTATAGTAGGAACCATCGGCAAACGATACCGCGCCATCCTTCACTCCCTCGGCCTGGACCGGAGCCGACTCACCGGCCACTGCCTGGCCGTAGACGGCATTGGGAGTAGTCTCACCGATCACGTCAAAGGGGTAATAAGCCAGATATTTTCCTGCCGAGGCATAGCGTTCGGCCACTTTCTGTGCCGACATGGCACCCTCGTAGATATAAACTTCGTCAAGGGCACCGGTGAAAGGATTATCGAACAGCACGTTCATATTGCCGAGCACGAGCATCTCATTGTTGTCGTTGATAGCTCCGGTGGTGTCAGCCCCTGTGGCTACCTCCTCGCCGTCTACATACACATAGAGGGTCTTGGCATAGCGGTCACGCACCATCACCACATGGTGCCACTCGTTGTCAAACCATTTTGAAGCCTCTTTGGCGTAGGCCTGGCTCTTCTGCTTGTCATCGTCGATGGCGAAATAGAGGACGTCGTTCTTCAGCTCAACTCCAATCCAGTTGCCTGAGGCTCCGGTGGACGCATCGGCCGTATTGGAACCCTTATGGAGGATATAGGCAGCCTGATCGGCTGACTTCATCCAGAATTCGAGCGTGAAGTCACGGTCGCCGAGCTGGATTTGGGGATAAGCCTCCTGCTGATACCAGTTGCTGCCGTCAAACTGCACCGCATTTCCCTTTTTACCTTCCACTGACGCAGGTGTACCCGATCCGGCAGCAGATGCCTGACCGTTCACATGATTCACCAATGTGGCGCCTGCGTTATCGCATGAGAAATAGGCAAGAGGGGTGAGTGTGAGAGGTCGCACCACCTTGATAGTCACCGTCAACGAGGTATTGTTGTCATCAGCGGCACCGGTAGTGGTAAGGGTGATGGTATAGTCACCCTCCTCCATGGGAGTTCCGGAGAGAGTGCCCTCTTTTGTGGCAGGATCATAACTCCAGTTGAATCCATCAGGAAGTTCCGAAGTAACTATTCCCTCGGCTCTCAGGAATGTCACTACCACCGGAGTGATAGGCTCGCCGCTGTTAACGAGCTGAGAAGAAGAGCCTGAGCGCACCAGAAGCGCCGAGCGAGTCTCGTAGACATCCTCGGGCGAATAGCTGAGATGGGGAGGCTGGTTGTAGCCTGTGTTCTGCCATGCGATGGCCATGCGGTACTGATGGTCCTCCATAAGGCATGGAAGCTTGTAATCAGTCGGGATAGTGGTGGTGAAGATGAGCAGGTCGCTCTGGGTCACACCATCATGCAGGATCACCTCTTCACGCCAGTCACCCATTATGTCGGCCTGGAGGTTAGGGGTGTTCTTGGTACCGTTGCATGCAGCGGCATTGCTGTGGTCCCCGAATGCAGTCACCACATTTATCTTTGAGAAATAAGCCTCGGGCTTGCTCACGTCAGTGCCGTCGAGAAGCTCGTCGAGCAGGTCGCCGTCCCAATAGATGCGGAAATTGATGGGGGGACGGTTGGTGGCAATGGCATTACCGTAGCTGTAGACGTTCGCGTCGCTTGCCGCCCAGTATTCATAACCGGGATAAGCCGCCGACACGTTGGCAGCAAGGCCACGGCCTATATCTTTACCGCTCTGAGGCTTGCAGAATATTATCTCACCGGTACGTGCATCGCGCATCTCTGTATCAAAGGGGTAGGTCATCACAGTCTCCTCATGGCTCATGAACACCTGCAGACCCTCGCGGTCGGGAAGCATCTTGGCCAGATGCAGAGCATCGCCATGGCCTTCATTTCCGCCGGGATTGGTGCGGTAAAGGAGCTTGCCGTCATGGTCGAGACAGCCGCCGCCATACACGATTTCGTCCTTCCCATCGCCGTCCACGTCACCCACTGTGAGCGAGTGGGCACCTTCTCCCCACAGTTCTTTGTCCTTGACTTTCGATTCGTGGAACCACACCTCCTGGAGCTTGCCGTCCTTGAAATCGACAGCCCACACGAAGGCAGCACGATAGTAACCGCGACACATTATCACCGAGGGATGCAATCCGTCAAGATATGCCACACCGGCCAGGTAACGGTCTGAACGGTTGCAATAGTTGTCGCCCCAAGTGCTTTCCGACACATAATCGTAAGCCGGTTTGTAGGGGATGGTGTGGATTGCCTCGCCGGTCTTTCCGCTGAACACGGTTAGATACTCCGATCCGCCGCGCACCTTGCCGAGAATCTTGGTGGGATTATCCTCGTGCATGCGGTAGTCATCGGTCTCTTTGTCATCGCCGAGCAGCACCCAGTTACCTTTGCCGTCCATGGTGCCCGGGGCGGTCTTGCATATCATCTCGGCACAACCGTCACCGTCGAAGTCATAGACCATGAACTGGGTGTAATGGTTGCCTGAGCGGATATTGTGGCCCAGATCTATGCGCCACAACCTTGTGCCGTCGAGACGATAGCAGTCGATGATTGTCGGGCCGGTGAAACCCTTGCTTGCGCTGTCCTTGGCATTGGAAGGCATCCATTTCACAAACAGTTCATACACACCGTCGCCGTCCACGTCGCCCACCGACACGTCGTCGGGAGTATAAGTATACTTGGTTTGGCTTCCGCCGTTAGGGCCGACAGAGCCACCATCAGGACGGTCAAGATGCACCTTCATGTAGGGTGTGGCCCAAGCCTCGCAAACCCCTGAATCTGTCACTGTGCCTCTGTCAACCACTTTCACCTCATACTTAGCGCCTGCCGTCCCGGCCGGATCGGTAAGATTGGTGACCTTTCTGATTGGTGTGTCATTGAGTTTAACTCCGTCGCGGTACACATCAAACGACGCGTCTTTACCGTCGCGGGCAAGAGAGCGCCATGATACGAATACACCATCGTCAGTTTTGACTGCCACAACACCTCTGTCGAGGTATTCGGCCTGAGGTGTGGCCGCCTGTCCGGAAAAAATCGCGCCGGCCAAAGCCACACTTAGGAATAGTTTTTTCATTGAGTACGTGATATTTAATTTAAGGATATAAAAAGTTTTTTCAGGATAAAGGTATGGGGCGCCGGAAGGTAGAGGCCGTCACCCCTTGCGGCGCAAACGCCGCTGAGTGAGATAATCGGCAAGGAAAACGCCAAGCAATATAAGAGCACATCCTGTGTATCCGATAATCGAGATTTTCTCACCGAGGATGAGAAACGAGAAGAGAAGAGTCACCACAGGCTGGAAATACATATAGTTTGACGATTTCACAGCCCCGATTTTTCCCACTATCACCGTCCATGCCATATAGGCGAAAAGCGAACATACAAGTGAGAGGTAGAGGAGATTGAGAAGCACCGAAGTGTTGAGCAGTACTGCCGGAGATGTGATCTGTGGCTCAACGAGGAGAAACGGCAACGCCGTCAGCACTCCATAGAAGAACACCTTTCGGGTAATGAAAAACGCACTGTAGAGCGCGTTGAGACGCTTGATGATGATACTGTAGACAGCCCAGCACAGCGCTGCCAACAGCGAGAGAAAATCGCCCAATGGCTTAATGCTCAACGAAAACGAACTGTTAAAAATCACCAGTCCTACTCCGATGAACGCCAGCACGGAGCCAAAATAGGTCTCTTTTCCGGGGCGGTCCGTCTTATAGATAAGTCCGATCAGCAACACCGTGAGCAGAGGGGAAAGCGATGTGATGAGTGACACATTGGAGACAAGCGTGTACTCCAAAGCCACATTCTCCGAGATAAAGTAAATCGAGCCACCGAAAAGACCACATAGTATGAACAGAAATTCATCACGCATGGAGTTACTCAAAAGGCGCTTGTGGCAAAACAGAAGGAGCGGGATATAGGCGAGCGTGAAACGATAGATGTATATCTCGATGGGATGCAGTCCCATGTCGAGCAGAACTCGCGTTGAAATAAATGATATGCCCCATGCCACCACGGCCAAAGCCGCGCCGATATGGTAAATGAGCGTGTTAGATTTGGCGGATGAAGAACCTGTCGCCATGACTTGTCTTTTAAGGTTAACTTTTCGTGCTTTCGAATTGCAAAATTAAGTATTTTTTGTGAAAATTACTAAATGAAAACTCTTAAGAATCTGTTTTAAACCATTTTTCATTGTTTTAATGACCATATCATCCCCTCTTCGTCGCCATTTCATCACCGCATCATGGCATTGTTATCTCCACATTATCCTCCTCATCCCGCTGCGACACCTCAACCTCAACACCTTCCCAACACTCAGCTGTGGCATAAACAGATACCACTCACCACAGGTTGATGTTAACTTTTATTATGCCCGGAATGCTAAACTTTAAGTTTGGCTCCAATGTATTATCTATGTAAACTGCCGGTTTTGTAGATTATATTTGGATTTATATGGCAAAAATGACTATTTTTGCGCCGGAAATTAACATGTTAACTAAATATTTATAAAAACAATGAAACTCGTCAAACTATTAGGAGTGCCTGCATTGGCTCTGTGTGTGCTCTGCACCACCGGATGTTCCTCAATGACCAATACAGGTAAGGGAGCTGCCATCGGCGGTGGCGGCGGCGCAGCCCTCGGTGCGGGCCTCGGCGCTCTCATCGGCGGCGGCAAGGGTGCTGCCATCGGCACAGCCATCGGCGCTGCAGTAGGTGCAGGAGCCGGTGTGCTTATCGGCAAGAAGATGGACAAGCAGCAGGCCGAACTTCAGGCCGAGCTCGCAAAGCAGGCTGAAATCGAGAAAGTGACCGACTCAAACGGTCTCCAGGCCATCAAGGTGACTTTCAATGGTGGTATCCTTTTCCCCACCAACGGCACCACCCTGAGCGCAAGCGCAAAGAATGACCTCACCAAATTTGCAACTTCGCTCATCAACAATCCCCAGACCAACGTGCAGATCTACGGCTTCACCGACAATACGGGCTCTTTTGCCGTAAACCAGCGTCTGTCGGGTGAGCGTGCTGATGCGGTGCTCTCATATCTTGCCAATTCCGGTGTGTCGCCCACACGTCTGACCGCCCAAGGCATTCCTATGGCCGACTATGTGGCAAGCAACGATACTGCCGAAGGCCGCGCGCAGAACCGCCGCGTAGAGATCTATATCTCGGCCGACAAAGAGATGATTCAGCAGGCCGAAGCAGGCACATTGAAATAAGATTCTGATATACAATATCCCGGGATTGCGATTTTTATCTCGTTCCCGGGATTTTTTTGTGAAATTTTTTGAAAATCGGCGGATAATTAAACGGGAATTTTTGTAATTTTGCGCTTTCAAATTGTCTATTCAATTTTTTAAGGTAAAATATAACTGAAAACAAGTAAAAATGTGTGGAATTGTTGGATACATCGGTAAGGAGATTGCTTACGATGTAATGATACAAGGTTTGAAACGTCTCGAATACCGAGGCTACGACAGTGCCGGCGTTGCCCTCGAGGGTGCCGACGGCGAAGTGAGAGTATATAAATCGCGTGGCAAGGTTTCGAATCTCGAACAGACAGCCGCCGCCGGCGACACTACCGGCAGCCTCGGCATAGCCCATACCCGCTGGGCTACCCACGGTGAGCCTAACGACACCAATGCCCATCCTCATGTGAGCGCGAGCGGCCGCTTTGCCCTCGTCCATAACGGCACGATTGAGAATTATGCCGTGCTGAAGAAAGCACTTGCCGAGCATGGCTATACCTTCCGCTCGGAGACCGACACCGAGGTGCTGGTGCAGCTCATCGACTATGTGCAGCACAGCAACGGCTGCTCTTTTGCCGAGGCCGTGCGCGAGGCTCTGCTCGAAGTGGAGGGCGCATACGCTATCGCAGTGATTGAACGGGAGAATCCCGACCTTCTGATTGTGGCGCGCAAGAGTTCGCCGCTCGTCATAGGTGTAGGCGACGGCGAGACTTTCATCGCTTCCGACGCCACTCCGATTGTCGGCTACACCGACCGTGTGATATATCTCAAAGACAATGAGATGGCCGAGATACATCGCGACGGCGATATCAATATAACATCAATTGACTCTAAGACACCGTCGAAAGTCGATATCCAGAAACTGCGACTCTCGCTTGCCCAGCTCGAGAAAGGCGGCTACGACACTTTCATGCACAAGGAGATATGCGAGCAGCCACAGACTTTGCGCGACTGCGTGCGCGGCCGTATCACAGCCGATTGTTCGCGAATAGTGCTCTCGGGTGTAGAGCTTCACAAAGATAAATTCCTCGAGGCAGAGCGTATCACCCTCATTGCTTGCGGCACATCTTGGCACGCCGCTCTTATCGGCAAACGTCTGCTGCAGGATTTCTGCCATGTGCCCGTATCGGTAGAGTATGCTTCGGAATACCGCTATGGCAACCCTTACGTGACCGATAAAGACATCGTTATCGCGATCTCCCAGTCGGGTGAGACTGCCGATACACTTGCCGCCATTCAGATGGCCCGAGAGAAAGGTGCGTTTGTGTATGGTGTTACCAATGTTGTGGGCGCCTCGATACCCCGTAATACCGACGCCGGCACTTATATCCATGTAGGCCCGGAAATCGGTGTGGCTTCCACAAAGGCGTTTACCGGGCAGGTGACTGTGCTTGCCATGCTCGCGCTCGCCGTCGGGCAGCTGCGCGGCACTGTAGATGAGGCGACGGTCAAAGAGGTTGCCTCAGCACTCAAGGCCATGCCAGAAATCATAGAGGAAACTCTCGGGTGCGACGCCGAGGTGCAGAGCCTCTCGCGCATATTCACCTACGCGCACAACTTCCTCTACCTCGGCCGCGGCTACAACTATCCTACCGCCCTCGAAGGAGCTCTCAAACTCAAGGAAATATCTTATATCCATGCCGAGGGCTATCCTGCGGCAGAGATGAAGCATGGCCCCATCGCTCTCATCGACCACGAAATGCCCAGCGTGATTATAGCGCCCACCGATTCGCTCTACGAGAAGATTATCTCTAACGTGCAGCAGGTGAAGAGCCGCGGTGGCGCAGTGGTGGCCATTGTGAGCAAGGGCAACACAGCCATGAACGATATCGCGGATTTCTGCATAGAGATACCCGCTGTGCCCGAGTGCCTCACACCTATAGTTGCCTCTATTCCTCTTCAGCTGCTTGCCTACTATATCGCCGTAGGCAAAGGCAAAGACGTAGACCAGCCCCGCAACCTCGCCAAATCGGTGACAGTGGAGTGAGAGAAGGCATTAATGACCTTAATGACCTTAAAGCCCCTATAAAAAGCAAAGCGCG
>OFFD01001068.1_pt1 | contig 18175 bp, 19 predicted proteins | sample 1521291 | NCBI WGS metagenome assembly OFFD01 (sample SAMEA3504103, study PRJEB24116) | mouse gut metagenome | biome: mouse gut; feature: mouse-associated habitat; material: faeces | place: Denmark | collected 2011 | reverse complement strand
GCGGCTATAGAGCCCCCGTGAGAGGGCGGGATGCAGTTAAGTTAAAACCCAATATTTGTACCAGTTAAGGCCGTTTCCCTGAAAAAAGGGCAGCGCCTTTTTTCGTTTTGTCCTCTTTTCAGGGATTGGAAATACCAAAACAGGAGGACAGAAGAATATGGCACGATATTTCATGGGCGATACCCGCCTGGCGGGGTTGGAGCGGATGATGATGGACCCGTCCAGATCGCCGTCTACCCGCATTGACACCCGGAAAAAGAGGCCCCAGAAGAAGCTGCCCTGCAACCGGCCCGCCAAGCCGCGGCAGCGTGAGTGGGAGATGAAAGAGGGCTTTGAGGAGGGCGGCGGCGTATGAGTTATGTGATCCAAGCGGTTTTGAGCAACCCCCGACGTCCGGAATGCGATCAGATCACTATCCCCTTTCCCATTCCCGTTGACCAGTACGATAAGACCATTGAGATGCTCCAGGCAATTGACCTGGGCTTTTCCGTCAACCGGGACTGCACTGTGGATGAAGTAAACAGCCGGTACAGCGTGCTGAACACCCTGGTGGGTACGCTGGTCAATATCGATCAGCTGGACTACCTGGCGAAACGGCTGGACGGCTTCTGCGCCGGCGAGGTCAGTCAGTTCCAGGCTATGGCTCACAAGCTGGGGCTGTCCGAAATCAAGGACTTTATTAACCTGACGTACTGTTGTCAACAGACAACGGTTATCACGGATTTCTCTGATTTGGAGCAGATCGGGAAAGACCACACAATGACACTGAACGGCGGCGCAATGCCGATAGACCAATACCAGGCAGTGAATGGCAAAGAAGCCGCCCTCCAGCTGATTAACGGCGGTAGAGGAGTCATCACCCCTTACGGTGTGGCCTACGACAACGGCATGGAGCTGGAACCGGTCTACAACGGACATCAGTTCCCCTCATATCTATACGATCACAGCCTGCTGGTGTTGGAGATCACGCCAAAACGGGGTCTTGTGGAGGGGAGCAATCCGGAATATCTGTACCTTCCCGCTTCGGAACACCAGATCGAGCGGACGCTGCTCCGCGTTGGCATCACCTCGCCGCACGATGCCCAGATACGCATCGACTGCAATGAGCTGCCGGAAAAAGTGGATGAGGCGCTGGATATTGAGTATCTGAGCGGTGACGATATCCCAGCCTTTAACCGAATGTGCCAGTCTATCGAGCCGCTGAAGGAGGCGGATATGGAGAAGCTGAATGCGGTAGTGCTGTTTGCGGAGGCTGGAGACATGATGGCCGTCCGCCAGCTGGCGGAAAACCTGGACCTGTTTGACTTTGTCCCCGGCCTCCAAACCCCGGAGGAATACGGCAGGCACATGATCCGGGAGTCCGGTCATTTCGACTACGACGAAAACCTGGAGGGCTTCTACGACTACCGCCGCTACGGTGAACAGCAGCTCCGGCAGGAAGGCGGGCAGTTCAACGAATGCGGCTATGTGGTGTACCAGGGCACAATGCCGCTGGAGGAGCTGATGATGGAGGACCCCGCAGAGAAGCATCAGCGGGAACAGGGACTCCAGATGGGAGGGGTGGCGCAATGATTCTTTACCTGGAGTGCCGGAGTTACGGTATTGCGCTCGATATCCCCACTACCCGTGATGAGGCGGCAAGCACGATCTTTAGCCTGATCGCAGGCTTTGAGGATGAGCCTGCGGAAATCAGCATCAGCGGTGTGAACAGCCCCATCCCCAACCTCTATCCGTATGTCCAGCACGCCGATCTGGAGAGCGGGGCTGACCTTGAGAAGCTGAACACCCTGGACGCCAGAATCAACGGTATGACCCAGGAGGAACAACACCTCTTTTCCGGGGCGCTGGAACTGGAATGTACCGGCGATCTGGACTTTGCGGTTCATGTCGCAACCAGCCTGGACCGTTATGAGATATTCCCTAAAATTAAGACAGACGAGGATCTGGGCCGCTTTCTGGTGGACACGGCGTTCATGACCGGAAAATTCTCCTTCCCCGATGAGGCCCGGCCTTACCTGGATTACAGCAAGATCGGCGCGGAGCAGCGGGATGCCCTTGGAGGGATATACACGCCCCATGGCCTTGTCAAACGCCGTGAGGAAGCGCCGGTGCAGGAGGAGACGCCAAAAGCCATGCTTCTGACACTCACAGCCTCAGAACAGAGTTATCCCCTTGTCCTCCCCGCCTCCGAGAAGCAGCTGGGACAGGCAAAGGAGTCCCTGAGAATCGAGGACTTTGCTCAAGCGGTGATCGCCAGCGCCGAATATACAGCGCCCTATTTGAACCGGCTGATCCCTATGGACAGTATCACTGTAGAGGACGCCAATGAGATGGCTCTCTGTCTCCAGCGCCTTAAAAAAGACGGCGAGATCATGAAATACTGCGCCGCTCTGGAGGTGGAAGAACCGTCCACCTTCACCGAGGCCCTTGATATGGCCATCGACATCGACGACTATGAGCTGATCTCCGACAGCGAACGGGAGTATGGCCGTCAGGCCCTGCGCCGCATGGGCGCAAACGACGAAGTTCTGGAGGCCATAGAGGGCTGCACTGATTTTGACCGGCTGGGCAGTGAGATGATGGATGAGGACGGCGTTCGGCAAACCGGGTTCGGTCTGGTGCGCCGGCTGAGTAAGCCCTTTCCTCCTGCGCAAGAGCCGGACCAGCAGATGGGAGGTCTATCATGTTAAAGCTGAATATATCCAGCGGCAGGGTACTTGAACAGTTGAAACTGCCGGTGCCACTGGATGAATTCAAACGGAAAGTTGATGAAATTCGTGCGGCGGGCCAACCCAATATCGCACCCACGGTATTGAACGCTGACAGTTCCGTCCCCGCACTCAACTGGCATCTCCAGCAAACCAGGCTGGACAGCGATTCCACGCTCCAGAAGCTGAACCAGCTGGCGGAGACGATAGACGGGATGAACGCGGCGGAACACTACCATCTGTCCAAGTCTCTGGACCCGGAGTCTCAACAGAGTCTGGACGATGTGCTTCGGATCGCCGCCCATATCAAACCGGCCAGCCTGGCTTGCTACGAGGTCATTCCAGGTGTGACCTCCCACCAGGAGCTGGGCAGATGGCTGGTGGAGCATGACCGTCTGGAGGATAAGGTACCGGAGACTCTGCGGCCCTACCTGGACTATCGCTCCATCGGCATCGACTACTGCAACAGCCATGAGGGAGAGTTCCTGGCCGACAGCTACACCGGGATTCAGTCAGGCGCTATGGAGCAGGTCTTGGAAGAGCAGGGCGTCCTCCGCCTGACGCTTTCCACAGCAAAGGGTACATTTCCCCTCAGCTTTCCCGCCTCGGACGAGCGGCTGGAGCAGGCAAAAAGGGCGCTGGACGTGGAGGACTTCGCCCAGGCCGAAATCACCGCCGTCAAGTTCTCCTCCCCGTATCTGGACGGCCTCCTCCCGCTGGATACAATCACTGTGGAAGACGCCAATACGCTGGCGCTGTGCCTTCAGGAGATGGAGCAGGAGGACGGGGAACTGATGAAGTTCTGCGCCGTGCTGGAGGTGGAACAGCCGGGTGCCTTCACGGAAGCCGTCAGCATCGCCATGGACCGGGACGACTATGAACTGGTCCCGGAGGACATGGATGAGTACGGGAAACAGGTACTCCGCCGCACTGGGGCTGACGATGAAGTCATTGATACCATCGACGGGTATATGGATTTTTCCCGTCTGGGCGAGGACTCCATGGCAGAGGACGGCGTCCGGCGGACGGAGTTCGGTCTGGCGCGCCGCCTGAGCAAGCCTTTCCCTCCCGCACCGGAGATTGGGCAGGCGATGATGTAAAAAGTTTTTGTAGACTTTCGCCGGGAGTTGTGGTATCTATTGTTGCTGACCAAAAACGAAAGGGAGTGAAACCGTTGCAAATCAACATTTACAAGGACAAAATGCTGGGGGCTCGCCTGTTCGGGGCCTCGGTGCTGTACAGTGCCGCGCCCATCCCCCGTGAGGATGTGCCCCAGGGCTGGTACTGTTACGACCTGCGTGGTACAGCCCGGCATCCGGACGAACCCCACGCGCTGGTGGATCTGGCGGAGGAAAACCATACCGGTTCGATCCTCTCCTGTCTGCCGCTGAAAAAGGGTGGCTCTCAGTTCCGGCTGGTCAAGGATATGTTCCAGATGACCGGTACAAATCCCAGCTTGGCGGAGTTCTGTGCTGAGGAAAAGATCCGCTGCCCTGAAACGCCTGTCCGCCATCAGCTGTGCCCCGCATCCCCCGAGGATGCGGGGCTTTTTTATGCTCAGACGCCGGAGAAGGATGAGGAGCTGGGGGCCATCGGCCATGTCCGCATCGACTTCGGACACGAGGGACGCGAGGGTTTCTACCATACCTGGTGGCCCAGAGGCCCCGAAGAGCTGAACACCCAGGAGTTCCGGGATGAGCTGGACAAGGTGGTGAACGATCTTCGCAAGGGCGTCCTGAAAGACCTCCCCTCCATGCGGCGGTACTGCTATGGCAGTAAGGGCGCCATTGCCGGCGGCTCCTGCTGCCAGAACTACGGCTTCACGCTGGAGACGGGACGGTATCTCTACCGCCTGCGTTGCAATCCCATAGAGGGCGACTATCAGTGCTATCTCAGCTGCTTCGACAAGCAGGCTCAGCAGATGGGACTGACGGAACAGGGGCACCAGGCGATCCAAAACGCCGCTGAGCCCACACTCCCCCATAGCTATGAGTGGTATGTGATCGAACACATCAACACGCCTGAGCGGCAAGTGACCCACCAGCTCCCGCTGGAGGAGGCCATGCAGTTATACGCCGGTCTTGACTGCGAGGACAAGCGGCTGGGGGTCACCAAGGACGGCATCGCCGCGGTGGATCTGGCCATCCATTGGGATGGTCGGGAGTGGCTGTCAGAGGACCGGCTGAGGATGGACGAATTCAAGGATGACCCGGTGGTGGCGGAGGCTGCCGCCCATCTCCGGCAGGTACTGGACGAAAGCCCGGCTGTCGGGCGGGTCACCTTCGCCAGTGGGGAACAGTGGAACTATACCGATCCGCAGAAGTACCTCCAGACTGTCCGTGAGGAACTGCCCTGCCACGCCACCACCGGCTTCCGCTGTGAAACCCTGACCGATGACCCGGAAATCCGCAAGGCCGTGGACGATATGTTCTGCGACCTGTATGGGGAGGAGAATCCCCGCCAGATCGAGGACTACGGTGGTACCGGCATGACGATGGGGGGTATAGGCTGATGAGTGAATCAGATCGGATTTTATACCCCAAAGCTGCGCTGAAACAGTGGCTTGGCCGCGGAGCCCCCCAATCTTCTTATAATCTGGATGAGTTTCTGAAACTGATTGAGCCGACCTATCAGGCGTATGAGGAGTACATCCGAAGATGTGTTGCCGGTCTGACTACAGTCGCCGCACAGCGGGCGGCGCTCCACCAGGAGGAAGATATCACAAAACTGCGGGAGATTATTCAGAAATTGGTGCCGTTCTGGGGCTTGGATGGAGGCGCCTACGCGGATAAAGAAACCTCCATCCAGCTGGAGCGGCAGTACAGAGAATCATTTGACCAGGCCGTGTCAGCCGCACGGAGATCCGGTCAGGCTCCCGCGCTGCCAGACAGCACCAAAAATGATATTTTAATCGCATTGGAAATTCACCGTCAGGAGTTGGAAATCGACGGCGAACTGGATGACTGGGTCAAGGAATGTGTGTCTCTGCAAAGACAGCTGCGGTCAGAGTGGCAGATGGACGCTGATCGCTCCCAGCAGGCAGCGCCGGCAATGGAGGGTATGAGTTTATGAGGAACAAATTTAGAGAAAACCCCTGCACTCTGGAGGATTATGGCGGTACTGGCATGACGATAGGAGGAATCACCTAATGAAAGACCTTGTTCAATGTACGGTTTCCCGTAATGATTTCCAGCGGTGGCTGGACTGGGGAAACGCGCCTTTGACAATCTGCACGGGCGAGAAAGCCGTCACGATGCTCCTCAAAATTGAAAAGAGGCCTGTTGATTATCTGTACCAGACTGCTGTGGAAGCAGATGGCTGTATCTCCTGGAAAAACGGTATGACGTTTTGCGGTGTACACGACATCGGAAAAAAGACACTGTATCTGACGAAGGGCCTGTCAACTATTCTTACAGACGGGCAGGCCCCGTTTGCGGCCAGGGCCATCCCCTCTATGGTGGATGAAATATGCGCCAAAATCAATCAGCGCGTGGAGGAGATCATCGCGAATGACCGGAGCAACCTCCCCACACAGATAGTCTCCAGCGGACAAGCGAAGCGCGATCTTCAGTATTATCAGGACTACGGCGCCAAAGAAACGGTAATCTGCCAAATTTTTGCCAACCAGGCGCCAGATGGGCAGTTCCACAGCGACTATATTCTGAATGAACTGCCGGAGGCCGCTTTTATGGCCTGGCTCCAGGACCCGGAGGGCTTCATTGAGACAGAGGCGGAGCAATATATAAAAATAAATCAGGAGAAATTTCTCCTGCAATTTCTGAAAGATGACGCTCTGTTAGCGGAATATCAGGCGCTGATGCAGGATACCGAAAATCCCATCCACCGAATGAAAGCCATCACAGAGGCGTTAAAAGCCAGCGGCGCTAAAACGGTGACCGTTACGGTTGAGAAAGATGGCATGGAACTGACTTTCAAGACGGCGGCAAACTCCCTGACAGGCCATAGGAATTATTACAGCACCTATGATATCCCCGCACAGGATCGCCGTGAGTTTGAGCGGCTGTTTGGCCGCAGCGCCAATTACAGTGCGGAGGACATCATCCGAATCACCTACGGAAAAAAGACGCTCTATGAGGCTCCGCCTATCCAGGCTGAGGATATGGCGGAACGTATTGAAATGGGAGGAATGCAGCTTGGATAACAGAGAACAGACATCGCCGGCCCAGGGCGAAAACACCCGCGGCTATACCGTCGATGAACTTCTCGCTCAGATGGAGCCGCAGTATCAGGCATATAAAAACACGATGCGCCAGTGCATCGCTGGCCTGACGGAACACGCCGCCCGGCTTGCCGCACAGGGTCAGGAAGAACAGCTGCCCACATTCCGCAGACTGCTCACAGATATGGCTGAGTTCTGGGGGCTGACTGATGATGACACGCCCAAGGGATACCGGGAGATGACGGAGCAAATCGGCAGTACATTTGACCAGGCGGTATCCGCCGCCAGAGACTCCAGCGGCGCACCTGAGCTGAGTGCGCAGACAAAAACGGATATCCTGAATGGACTGCGGCTGTATGCCGAGGAGATGATGGACTGCGGGGATCTGGAGCAGTGGATCTCTGAGTGTGATGCGCTCTCATCCCAGCTGCAAAGGGACTGGAGAATGGAAGCATCCTCTCCTCAGCCGCTGCAGGCCGGTATGGAAATGAGCAAGTCCGATTTCTGGGAGCTGATCGCCGGAGCAAAGAAAGAATGCGGTCAGAATATGGGCTCATCCATCAATTGGCTAACCAGTCAGCTCATTGCCCGCGGCCCCCAGCAGACACAGGACTTCACCTATATCATGGACGGATACATGAGTTTATCATATCAGTATGGACTGTGGACCGCTGCCTCTCTGATGTGTGAAAACGGCTGCTCAGACGACAGTTTCATCGACTTCCGCGCATGGCTCATCGCCCAGGGCGAGGAAATCTACCTGGCCGCGTTGGCCGATCCGGACTCTCTGGCAGATGTGGAAGCCTATGGAGGCTGCCAGTTTGAGGAATTACTCTACACTGGAAACGAAACGATGAAGCATTTGACCGGCAAGGACGCCTATGAAAACACGGACCCGGACGCATACAAAGCACTGGTAGCGGAGTTAAAAAAAGGTATTACCTATGGAGAAGGCGTCGACTACCCCTACGAATGGGATGAGGTTGAGGAGTATCTTCCCCGCCTGTGTGAGAAGTATTTGGAACCGTGCGCTGTCGAGTTCCATCTGAAGTCTCATCACACAATTTGGTTCTCCGACTGTCCGGACATTCAAAAGGCGCGTGAGGGCGGGCCCCCGCAGAGGAACGGGCCGCAAACTGATATAAAAATGGAGGGAATGTAAATGGACCGGATACCAAAAGAATGGCTGGATTTTCTGCGGGAACAGTTTCCAGTGGGCAGCCGGATCAAGCTCCGCGAGATGAAAGACGACCCCCACCCGGTGGAGCCGGGGAGCATGGGGACGCTGAAGGGCATCGACGACGCCGGCCACTTTCTGGTGAACTGGGACAGTGGCCGCAGCCTGAACCTGGTGCTGGGGGCGGACAGCTTCTCTGTCCTGCCCCCGCCCCTCCAGACGCTGAAGCTGTACGCCCCCATGACCGCGGAACTCTTTGAACCCGATGAATACGGCGGAATGGATGAGGATGGTACTCCTTTGGACGGGCGGGATCTTCGCCACTACGCGGACAGCATCCTGGCCGCCCTGATCCGGGAACGGATGCCGGAAGAAGCGGAGCGCGGCATTATGCACTGGTACGGCAAAGATGATGCCGTGGATCGCAAGGTCCGCTCTGCTCTCTTCACTACAGAGGAACGGGAAGGCCGGCTCTGGGCGGTAGTGGAGTGCAAGGCAGCAGAAGCGCTGACCCCTGTGGAACTGGACACTTTGACTGATTATCTGAGCGGGCAGATGTCTGATGGCTGGGGCGAGGGCTTTGAGCAGCGTGATATTGGCATCGGAGATGGCTGTGAGCTGTATGTCCACCTGTGGCAGAGCAAGAACTGGAGCATCATGCCGGAGCAGGACCGCTTCGATCCCCACTTCTCTGAGCGGCTCCCGGATATGTGCTTCTCTGTCCTGCCGGAGGATGACTCCCTGATCTGCATTACCAGAGGCGCCGGCTATCAGGTGTCGGAGAACAGCAGTGAGAAACCCGGTCTGAACCGGCACATAGCGGACTACCGCAATCAATGCCGCGGAATCAGCAAGGCTCAAGAGCAGGCCATGCTGGGCGGCTGCCTGCGTGGCTGGGACTCCCCCGCTGCTGATCCCAGGCACTACATCCAGGAACAGGCGCTGATGAAAAAAGCGGCTTCTGAACAGAAGTTGGCGGAGGGACTGCCGGAACTGTGCTTTTCCGTCCTGCCCAGCACTGGGGCGCTCATCTGTATCAAACGGGGCGAGAGCGGCTATTACCCCTCGGACTGGGATACCGGCGTCCCCGCCCAGAACCGGGAGCTGGCGGACTACAACAACCAGCGTCTCGGCGTCACCGGCGCCCAGCGGCTGGCAATGGAGGCCGGGTCTATGCATGGCTGGGACTGCCCTGCCGCTGATCCCAGGACCTATGAGCAGACCCTCCAGTCCCCCACCGATATGGAGGCTGGAGCGCCGATGGGAGGGATGACTCTTGGATAAGGTATTCCATATCCGCACATTCAGCAGCCCCAACGGAGCCTATCAGGAAGTGGAGCTGGATCTGCCAGCCACGGATTACGAACTTCTCGACGCGATGGAACAGCTCCGGCTGGAGGACGGAAAGCACCCATATCTGGAGTTCCATGCTGTCGAGGAATACGACTACTTGAACGAGCGCATTCAGGAGACAGACATCTTCCCGCTCAATGCCCTGGCCAAGCGGTTGGCAGAGCTGGACACGCGAGGTATGGCCGTCTTCGAGGGGCTGGTCTGCATGGATATTCAGAAAGGCGTGGAAACGATCCCCATTGGCAGCCTGATCGACTACGCCTACAGCGGGGAATGCTGCCATGTGTTGGAGGATGCCGTGACCGATGAGGAACTGGGCAGGTTCCTTGTGGAGAACGGGTTTATCCCGGAAACAGACGCCATTCCGGACGCCACGCTTGAGCTGCTGGACTACGCGCAGATTGGGAAGAATCATCGGGAGGCGGAGGGCAGTACATTTACCGGCTTCGGCTATGTGGAGCGGCACAGCGAACCGCGTCAGGTTTACAAAACCCTGGATCTCACGCCGAAAAAGCCCGCGTACACCATCCTGGCTGAGACATATGACGGAAACCGGGTGGAGTTCCCATACCCGGCCAACGCTCCCATGGGGACGGAGCCGGTGCGCTGTGTGGACTGCACCGCGCCGTCACTCATCGGTCTGACCAGTGGAATGGAAACTGTGGACCTGCTGGCCCGCAGACTGGCAGGGCTGGAGCCGAAGGCACTGACCGCTTACAAGGCCCTGCTGGAAGCCACAGATTGCAAGGACATCCTGAGCGCCGGGGCGCTCATGGACTCGCTGGACAACTATGTCTTCTCCCCCCAGTACAGCTCCCCCATCGAAGTGGCGAAGGGGGAGCTTTCTCTTATCCTCTGTGAGCCGGACGCGGCGACACTCGCCCCACACCTGAATCTATACCAGTACGGACAGGCGCTGATCGAAAAGTGCGGCGGCGTTCTGACTCCCTATGGCCTGATTGAGCCACGGGGTCCCCACATGAGCCCAGCGGAGCGGGTCATGTGGGGAGCGGAAGAGCAAGGGAGTGAACGGAGTTTTCGCCTTCAGGCGGAAACGGAGGTGAACGGACTTTGCGATGACGCTGGACAGCCTGTCCAGGGTATGGAAGAAAGCCCTCAGCAGGGCGGAATGGAGATGATGTGATGATGGATGATTTCAAAGAATTCCTGGAACTGCCCGGTACGCCCCAGGAACAGGAGTGGTTGAAGGAGCAGCTGGAGACGTTAAGCGTCCGGGAGAGCTACGCCCTCGCCGCCGTCTCGATGGGGTATCCACCCGAAAAGGCGGCTGACGCCATCAAGAGTATTTTGAGCCTGCCCGACTGCACGCTCCATCCGGCTGGGAGCTATGAGGATTTGGGCAAGTACAGCCAGAAAGGAGCGGCCAGCCTGCCGGAGGACGTCCTGCCCTATGTGGATTTTGATCACATCGGGCAGGAGTTTGAGGATGAGCACCCCGGACTGTTCATCGGAGGCTATTATGTGGAATATCCGAAAAGGGCAGCAGAACCAGCTTACTCCGGAAAAAATGCGTTTTTGCCGGAGGACAGCGATTGGAGCGTCAAGCTGAAGCTGGCCTCCCCTGCGGTCCCCGAGGGCGTGTGGCTCCGTCTGCCGGGATATGACGGCAAAATGGCGGAGGACGCGGACGAGGTCGTGCTGGCACTGGACGAGCTGCGGGTCAAGTCTCTGGAGGACTGCACTCTGCTGGAAGCCCGGTGTATTCTCCCCGAGGCCGGAGACCTTACGAAGCAGTATTCCAGCATTACCGATCTGGTTCGGGATGGGGATAATCTCGGCTATGTTCTGGCTGAGCAGGGCCAGGGCAAAGCGCACTGGCTGGACAAGTTTGCCGCCGCTTTGGAGTATGAAGACTGCCGTACCCTGAAATTTGCCCTGGACATCGCGCAGAACCTCCACTGCTACGAGTGGGTACCCCGTGACGGTGTAAAGGAATTTGCCGCAAACAACTTGCGCACCTATCATGTACCGGAGGAGCTGATCCAGTCCGGTAATATTGATCTGGACGCCTATGCGGAAGATCTGCTGGAGAGTTCCGGATACATGGAGGCCGGCAGTGAAACCGGCTATCTGACGCGCAACGGCAAGGAATTTGTCCGTGATTTTACTGCCCCGGCCCAGCAGGATGTGCTGAAAGCCGTCCCCATGCTGGAGAAGATGTCCAGCCAGGCCGCCCCGGAGGATGCTGCCGCAGCCAGAGCCGCCATTGCGGAGGCTCTGGCTGGGCGCGGCAAATGCGGCCTCCGGCAGCTCCAGGCGGCGATGGAATCGGAGGACTGTGCCAGTCTGGAGGAGGCGGTGGAGATCGCCGGCCGCCTGGACAGCTATGAGTTCGTAGAGATCGGCAGCTTCCGGGAGAAGGCAGAGAAAGAACTGCTGGAGAAGGGCCTGGACAAAAAGGTGATCGACCGCTGCGTCGACTTCACCGCCTACGCCGCCCTGACCCACGAGTTCGAGAGCATCTACAGCTCCAGAAATACTGGACTGTATGTCCGCCGAAACGGGGCCATGTCCCGGCCTGAGCAGGGCATGACCATGCAGTGAAAGGAAGAGGTAAATTGTTACTGATCGAGCCTGGAAAGCCCCGTGTGCGGCATTTTATCATGGGGCACACGCGAAACACCGGATCGCCGCTCTCAAGAAAACTCCAGTCCTGTCCCGCGCTGGCCTGTATTGCCGGAAATATCCCTCCGAAAAAACTCAAGGGCTGGAACTTTTCAGATGAGTTCTATCACGCGCGATTCAAGGAGATACGGCTTTGTCTGCACGGACTCATCGGACATGGGGCCTGTCTCGCCGCTCATGGCAGCGGTGAACAACTCCCTGCCCTGCGGGATTTTATCTGCGGTCTTGCAGCATTTTGGCCTGACCCCTTCGAAGAGGACGATGATCCAGTGGTGCGGGAAGAACACTATGGCGCCCTCTTTGATGATGCGGTATCCGCCGCCCAAAACGGAGTAGATATGCCGGAACTGAGTGAGGGCAGGAAAGAAAATATTATTATCGGGCTGGAGAACTATATCATTGACTTGGCAGGCCAGTTCTCCGAAATCAATCAGGAAGCGTTGGACAGCGGGCTTGGAGCCTGTGAGTCCATCGCGGCGGGTTTCCAGGAGATGTGGACCGATCCTGTCCACACCCGGAGAGTGGAAACCATACAAACGCCCAGCCAGGTACTCACCTGAGCAGGGCATGACCATGCAGTGACTGGACCGCCAGCGGAAAGGAGTGGTGTTCCATGGGCACAGCCCATGCCAGACAATCAAGTCAATAACAATATCAGCATCAAGGGGCCGTTTTACCGAAAGGGACAAGCGGCTCCTTCGTCGTCGCAAGCTCCATATCCCTCGCTTCCGGGCGAGGCCCGAAAGCTCGCTCATTCCGCTGCTTCTCCTCTCCCCACGGGACCCGCTTCGCTGGGCTCCCGTGGGGTTCCCGCTTGTGCTCTTTTTCGGAAAAACGGCCCCGGAAAGGAGGAATCATGGAGGATAAACAGCTGGCCGAATATCTGCGGCAGTACCATCTGGGCGAGGGCGGCGCCGCTACCAGCCGGGAACTGGAGCGGACCTTCTCCGTCCGTGGCAAGGAACTGCGGGACGCGGTCAACCGGCTCCGGCGCAGGGGCATCCCCATCGCCAGCAGCTCCAGCGGCTACTTTTATGCCGCCGCGGAGCAGGAGGTGCGCGCCACCATCGCCCACATGACCCACCGGATCAGCGGCATCGCCGCCGCTATCCGGGGCCTGAACCAGTCGCTGGAGAAGTTCGATACCGCCCAGCTCCGCATCCCGGGAGGTGACAGCCCTTGAACAGCTTCATGAGCTGGGTGGGGGGCAAAAAGGCGCTGCGGGAGGAGGTGGTGCAGAGGTTCCCTCTGTACTATGAACGTTACATTGAGGTCTTCGGGGGCGGCGGCTGGGTGCTGTTCCACAAGCCGCCCGGCAGGGATTTCGAGGTCTACAACGACTTCAACAGCCTCCTCGCCAATCTGTACCGCTGCGTCCGGGACAGGCATGAGGAGCTGATCGACTCCCTGCGGTATGTCCTCAATTCCCGTGAGGACTTCGAACTGATCAAACAGGCGCTGGCGCGGGACAGCCCCGCCAGCGATGTGCAAAGAGCGTCCTGGTTCTATCAGATCATCCGCTACAGCTACGCCTCCGCCCTCACCAGCTACGGCAGCCAGCCCCACGATATGCGGGCCAACTTCCCCCTTATTGAGCAGGCCCACCGGCGTCTGAAGGATGTGGTGGTGGAGAACAAGGACTTTGAGAAGCTCATCCGGCAGTACGACCGCCCGGTGAGCCTCTTTTACTGCGATCCCCCCTACCACGCCACAGAGGGGTACTACCAGAACATCGGGGAGGACGGATTTACAGAAAAAGACCACATCCGCCTGCGGGACGCCCTTCTGTCCATTGAGGGGAAGTTCCTGCTCTCCTACAACGACGACGCCTTTGTCCGGGAGCTGTACGATGCCCCCGGCATCCAGATCGAGGCGGTCACCCGGCTGAACAACATCAAGCAGCGGTACGACCCCAACTGCCAGTTTGCCGAGGTGTTCATCGCCAACTACGACATGACCGAGCGGCAGCGTGCCGCCACACAGCTGAACCTGTTTGATTTCGGGCAGGAAATTTAATCAGAAAACGGAGGAATATCACATGAAATTCATCAAAGAGATCACACCCAAGGGCCTCCTGCTTCCAGTGACCGCCGCACGGCTGGCCGGGTTCAACGCCGGCGACAAGGTGGAGTACCACACCCTGGATGGGGCCATGCTGGTGCTGAAAGGGCGGATGAGCGCGCCGGAGCTGCTGGCCGTTGTCCAACAGCTCACGAGCACGTCGGCCCAGCTGCTCCACTACCTGTCGGAGGTCTGCGGCCCCTGTGAGGACTGTGATAAGGACAGCTGCCCCTACAACGACTTCGAGGAGGAAGCCGTTCAGGTGAACGAGTATCTGCGGGAGGCCGCCGGCATCCCCGATGGGGCCAAGCTGTGCGCCGAGGTGGACGAGGAGGCCCACACCATCACGGTTCTGGCGGCGGAACACCGCTATGACCTGCGGGACCTTCCGACGGATCTGCTGGAGACCTTCATGGTGGTGGGCGCCTGCCTGGGCAGGCTGGAGGAGCATCTGATCGCGGAGGATACCGTCTATGGCGGCTGATTTTCCCTATCTGTACCCCTACTCCCGCGCCGACGCCCGCCGTCTGAGGCAGACGCAGATGCACGAGGACAGCTTTCGGGTGAATGTGGACTGCGCCAGAGCCATTGAGCAGGCGGTCCGGGATTATTTCAATGAGGCGGACGAGTCGCTGGCCGAGGGCTGCGCCCAGTCTGTGCTGGAACAGTTCGGCTTTAAGCGTGTAAACTTCGTTCTCGCCAACTCCCTGCAGGAGTTCCGCGAGTCGGCCTGCAAGCATCTGGTCAGCGATGAGACCTACCAGTGGGGCAGGAAAACCTTCGTTCCCCCGGACGGCAAGTATAACCGCTGCTACGCGGTGGATACCGCCGCGGGACTGCTGGAGTCGTTCATCGGACAGGCCAGGGACGCATACCAGGCGCTGGGACTGTTCGGCCTGGAGCACTGCGCCGGTAACCCGCTGGAGCAGGACTACAAGGGCAAGGTGCTGGTGATGCGTCCCGATACGCTCCGGGAGAGCTGCTGGGACCCCCGCAATATGCTCTGGCTGGCGGAAGGCGGCTTTGGCTGTTCTCCCCACGCCAGAGGTCAGGCGGTCTACGCCACCTGCCTGGGCGACGGCGAAAAGACCCGCTGGAACCGCTCCGACTTCGCTGGCGTTCTGGATGAGCAGTATCTGCCGGACTGGGCGCGGGAGAAGCTGGAGGAGCTTCGCACTCCCCAGCAGGAACAGGACACTGGGCCCGCCATGGGCGGTATGACCATGGAGTAATTCCATTTTACCAAAAATTTTTTAGGAGGAACCGACAATGAAACAGGCCCCTGACCCGACCCTCACATCTCAGCGGGAGACCCTCCCCATGCAGGTGGATGTGAAAATCCACTCCCTCCACGCCAGCGGTCCCGTCCTGGCGGACGCCTCCGTCAACCTGAACGGGTGCTTCGCTATCCGGGGCGTCAAGGTGGTGGAGGGCAGCAACGGCCCCTTCGTCTCCATGCCCAGCTACAAGGGCAGGGACGGCTATAAGGACATCTGCTTTCCCTGTACGAAGGAGTTCCACCAGCAGTTCCATCAGGCAGTGCTGGACGCCTATCAGCAGACTCTGGCTCAGATCCCACAGCGCCAGCAGGAGGGCCAGAGCCAGGATGCTCCGCCCGACCCGGAAATGAAAATGTAGAGGAGGAAACGACGATGAAGAAACTGACCGCAGTCTGCGCCCTGGCATTGGCGCTGACTATGGCCCTCGCTCCCGCCGCTTACGCGGCGGAGTGGGCCGACCCCGCCCAGGTCTGCTACCCCAGCTCCGTCACCCAGAGTGAGGACGGAACTGAGATCCGCAAGTTCTACGATCTGTCCCCGGAGGACGATCCCACCGGCATCCCCCGCTCGGACTTCGAGCAGGACGGATACCACTACACCCTGGTGGATCTGCTCAAGCAGGAACTTCCGGAGCATGAGAGCCGCCAGCACACCGAGACGGTGACGCTGGACAGTAAAAACAAGGATATGGCCTCTGTGCTGGCTCTGCTGCCCCAGGAGAAGGCGTTCATCACCGACGACGGCCTTGCCGGGACGCTGACCCTGCGGCTGGATACGGTGCAGGTGGAGGTGGCCGGCTACGGCAGCTCCACCAGGCAGGTCTCCGCCACCCGGACCTATCCCAATCTGGCGGGACAGGACACCCAGTACATCCCCAAGACCATCCAGGACGGAGGGCGCACTCTGACCCTCCAGGACGTCAGCTGGCAGACGGACAACACGGGAAGTCTGGACGGCTACGCCCTGGGCGACCGCTACACCGCCGTGGCCACCTACACCGGCAGCGCCACCAGCAGCTATGTCAAAGGCTATACCGTCACCGCCGACTACACTGGGACAGTCAGCAGAATCGCCCTGAACAAGACCCGGTATGTGGCAATTTTCGAGGGGACGCCCCTCCAGCCTGTGGAGCCTGTGGACGACGGTCTGGAGGCAACCGATCCGGCCCCCGCCGCCAGCTTCAACTGGCCGCTCCTGCTGGCGCCTCTGGGCCTCATCGCCGCGGCTGGCGGCGGCATCGGGATCGCCCTGTTCCTCAAACGGCGCAGTGAGCTGGCCGAGGGCGGCGATGAGGATGCGTAATTCCAAACCCGTAATCAGAAAGGACTGGTGAATGTGATGAAGAAGAAACTGACCATGCTCCTCCTGGCTCTGTGCATGACGGCCTCCATGATGGCGACCGCCTATGCCGCGGAGCCTCTGGAGTACACTATCGACGGAGCTGGCAACCCGGAGTACGGCAAGGCCACGTCCATCGAGGTGGTGCATACCCCTGGCGGCGGGGCCATGAAAAACGAGGACGTGAGCAAGAACGCCGCTCTCGCTCCCCCCGCCTTCGGCAGCTACAGCGCCGACACCCTGCACACCGGCACGCCCCTCACTCCCAATCTGGCTCCCGGCTATCAGCCCACTTCCGGAGCCATCATCAACGGCAGCACCGGTGTCATTCAGCCTCCCGCCATGGGCGGCAGTTTGGAAACGGATTCCGGCATCGGCTCCGTCTATGTCCCCGGCTCGTCCTCGGTGACAGTGACCAACCCCGGCAGTGCTTCAGGCGGCTATACGGCGGTGACAGATGACCTCTACTACAGCAACGGCAGTCTGGGGACACTGAAGATCCCCGCCATTGGTCTGAGCGTCAAGATCTACCAGGGTACGGACAGCGCCGCGCTGAAGAAGGGCGCGGGTCATTTTGAGGACACCTCCATCTGGGATGGAAATGTGGCGCTGGCTGCCCACAATCGGGGCGTGAACAACCACTTCGGGGAGATCCATACGCTGGAGGTGGGCGATACCATCTCCCTGACCACACAGCTTGGGACCCGCACCTATGAGGTGACCTCCGTTTCCAAGGTGAGCGAGACAGACCGCAGCGCCCTCGCCGCCTCCACCACCAACATGATCACCCTTTACACCTGCGTCCGTGACCAGCGGGATCAGCGGTGGTGCGTCCAGGGCGTGGAAATTAGCTAATATGCTTCGTTTTCGCCCGCTCGTTTCTCCATTTTAGATTGCATTTTCTTCTCGACTTTTGACCTCTGTTCCGATATTGTATTGCTTGCAAAAGCACCAAAAAATACGGAATACAGGAGGAAAAAAGTATGACCAGCATGAAAAAGCGCATTGCCGCCGCATTGACGGCAGCCACCCTCACCATTGGGCTCACCGTCCCCGCCGCGGCAGCGGAAGCGCCCAACGAACCCATCCGGGTGAGCAGCTACAAGGGCAGTACCCTGGAGGTAGGAGAGCGAAGCGGCCTGATCATCGGCCCCAGCGGGATCGACTACACCGTCACCTCCAGCGACCCGGACACGGTAGCGGTGGAGCAGGTGCTGACCTTCTGGGTCGCTGTCGCCAAGGCAGAGGGGAGCGTAGAGATTACTGCATCCAACAGTGCCGGAGAGTGCGGGAGCATGACGCTGACGGTCAGTTCCGCTGACTCCGCCCCACTGGAGGTCCCCGCCAGCGGGGACAGCGCCGGCCTGACAGACAACATGGAGATACGGCAGGAGATGATCCGGCTCATCAACCAGACCCGAAAGGCTAATGG
>OFFD01001056.1_pt1 | contig 18382 bp, 11 predicted proteins | sample 1521291 | NCBI WGS metagenome assembly OFFD01 (sample SAMEA3504103, study PRJEB24116) | mouse gut metagenome | biome: mouse gut; feature: mouse-associated habitat; material: faeces | place: Denmark | collected 2011 | reverse complement strand
TTCTCACTTGCACAACCTTATAACGCTCCGGCAGTGCGGAAAGTGCAGAAGATAAAGCAATTTATTTCATTGATGAGTAGTTGACTGAACCAAGACTGTTGATTGCTTTCGACATTAGGTCATCACTCGCACGAGTGTATTTTTCAGTATGTTTGAGGCTACTGTGTCCTAAGAGAGTTGATACAGTCTTGATGTTCGCGCCTCCGTTAAGAAGATTAACGCCGAAACTATGCCGGGCGCAATGCCATGTTATATGCTTGTCTATCCCGGCTCTTTTCACCCAACGTTTAACGGCTTTCAAACAAGCAGTATGAGATGGTAACGGGAAAATCTTATTATCCCTATCATCTGCCGTTTCGGGTTGTCCTACTAACGAAAGTATATCTTCATTTAAGGGAATGACAACACCACTCGCCGAACTATGTCCGCGTGTCTTATTCTGCTCAAATATAAGCAACTTGTTTGCATAGTCAATATTTCGATATGTTATGCCGCTTACATCACACCAACGCAGGCCGCAGAACAAACTGAATAGAAAGGCACGTTGTATCACTGGGTTTTCATTTGCATAATGCGTTTCCATTAGCCTTTTGATTTCTTCCGGCGAAAGCACTTCCTTTTTAAGCGTCTTTTCATCGACTTTGATTGTTATTCCGTCACATGGATTTTTCGGCAGAATATCTTTCTCAACGGCGTTGGTGAGAACCTTTTTGAAACGTTGGTAGATTGATTGAGGGCCTTCACCTTTACCGTGAGTTTTGAGGTATTCTACAAAAGCCAACATCATCTCCTTGGTTAATTGCTGTGGACGTATAATTCGGTCATACATAGCATACGCCGGTGTTTCTTTGAGAAAGGCACGAAAACGACGGTGCGCCAATTGTATCATTCTTTTATCAGCCTTAGTGTAGTTTTCTATGTATTCCTCAAAGAAATCATGGAAATTTGAGATACGCTCTTTCTTTAAGCGATACCCCTCTCTATCCTCCAATAGTTGTTGCTCTCGCTCAAACCTTATTTTTTCGGCAAGTGCGAGTGTGTTTTTGTTTTGTAGCCGTTCTTGTTGGGTTCGAGGTGCAATCCAAATGTAGAGATTGAGATTTTCTTTTCGGCGGTCATGTTTGATTTTGTACTTAGGTTTGCCTTTCATTGCTCCGCCGGTATAATATACCGGATTGCCGTCCTCATCAAGAACAGGTGTTTCGGTACGACCGAGATAAAATTCAAGATATAGACTTGCTCGACCGTCGCTCAAAGTGGCTTGTTGTAGTTTCGGGTTTTGTTTGTTCTTAGTCTTGATATTTGCCATAATAGTTTCTTTTCTACAAATTTACCTATACTAACGCAAAAGGTAAAATTGGGTTAAAGAGTCTTTAACAGTTCTATAACAAACAACGTGTACTAAAAGTGTACTACTTGGCAAAAAAGATAGAAAAATCAGCAAATCAATATAATTGAGATTCGGTGTAATTTGTTGGTTATCATTACATTTAATTGTGGGTGTTTCTATGTGTTTTCTTATGGTTATCCCGGGAACCGGTACCGACACATTGTATGTGCGGTTGAAATATCCGATTATCCTGCTTGCAAAGTTTTGATTCGCACTGTGATTTGCGGATGCGAGCATATTGATGGATTTGAACGGTCTGAATTCGTGATGTGAATATTTGCTGTCATCCGGATATAGTTTTTCAGTGTAGGATATTTCGCCGTTTTCCTTGTAGCTTATCTTGTGGCTTTCACGGTATTTCTCAGCTTCTTTTGTGAAGATTCCGTACCATTGGTCTATCTGTTCGAGCGCATTGTACAGCATTTCCTGCTGCTTTTCGCAAAAGAGCCTGTCCTGAGCCGTTATCTTCTCCTCGTTCCGGATTTCCACTCCGAGAATACCGGAAAGCAGATCGGCATTGCCGCCTGCATGTGTTGCTGTTGTTGTTTGCATATCGTATGGTTTTAGTAAGTTATCGGTGGTAGTTCTATGCGGTAGAATGTGGTGACATGGCGCTCCATGTCTTTTTTTATCTTGACTTTCACGAGTTGTCCGTTGTACATCCGCTCCTGCACGGGCAAATCCAGTCTGTTCCATTCATCTTCCTGTAGGAACTCGGTCTTATCCCGGAAGCACCATACAACCAGCATGGAATCTGAATGATTGAATACTGTCACTTCATAGTTCTTCTTGAACTTGTCAAAGTCGGCATCGTCACGGAAGGCTGTTCCGTCGGCGACATACCGGTAGCGGGACTCAGGATTATCATTGATGCGAACATAGAGTTTGCGCCATGTCTCGGTGGTAAAATCCCCATATAGCGGTTCCGGATCAGAGTATTCCCATTTGGCGATCTTCGCCATGAATCTCACGCTTCCGTTGGCGCACGGTCCGCAATGTCCCCATGCGCTGAATACCCCGTCCTCCCAGCCGATGAACTTCATTTCGGCGGGATCGATGCTTGTGAACGGCCCTCCGCTTACACTGAGCCATATATCATGATCACCGATACCTACAAACGGCACGTATGGTGCAAGGCATACCGACATTCCGTCAGCCCTTAGATTTTCGAGCAGCGCGTGTCCGTAGAAATCTCCTTCCCGGTCAACATGACGCATCCTGTCTCCGATCTTAGGCGTGAGGCTTGAGCGTGAGCCTTCGATGACTTCGACGAGCCTGTTTACCATATCCACATCCTGCTGCCTGAGGATATGATCCCTGTCGTATGAAACATTCAACGGCAGTAGGGTTTCAAGGGTGTACTTGTTCTTTGTCGTTTCTGACATACCATCTTATTTTTTGTTATTCCGGCTTATGGGGCCGGAGTTCCCATAACTACAGGCTTAAAAGGTCGTGTTCCAGCTGCGCAAGGTTTTCGGGAAAAATACCGCAAGCCCCTCGGGGCGCGGAAGATTTTTCCACGAAACCCGAAGGGCCTGACCTTGCACGGCTGATAAGAACACGGACTACCTTTGCCTGTGGTTATGGAAACTCCGCCTCTATATGATGGTATCCTTATTTCGTATTTTTCTTGTTGAAGCATAGTCGCTTCCGCGACACGGAAAAGGCAATCTAAAAGAGAATTACGCTCTGGAATGAGGCGTAATCCAAAAATAAATGCTAACTTTGCATCAAAGTAAAAGAGTTATTTGAAAGCGTGAGAAATATAGCGTAACCAAACACACTACCAATTTCTTATCCATTGCCCATCCTCACGCGAATTCTCAAAAATAACCTTGTAGTCAAAATATTAACCCAAGACTACATCAAATATACTTTTCTTTTGCGACTGAGCCACACAATTAACCGATTATTTAGACTTGCGTTTAGCAGAATGAAACGCTCAAAAATCATCCCAACTGGCGAAAAAAAGCTTGAAGCACTTGTGTATCTGGCAAATAATTCGTTCCTTTGCACCGCTTTCGCGCAATCGCTGTCAGGACACCAAGAGAGAAGCCTGGTATGTTGCGTTGTAACGATGAAACAATTTAATAATAAAAACAATGGATTTAATTAAAATTGCAGAAGAAGCATTTGCTACCGGAAAACAGCACCCGAGCTTCAAGGCAGGTGACACTGTAACAGTAGCATATCGTATTGTCGAGGGTAACAAGGAACGTGTACAGCTGTACCGTGGTGTTGTTATCAAGATTGCCGGACATGGAGACAAGAAACGTTTTACAGTACGTAAGATGTCAGGAACCATAGGCGTAGAACGTATTTTCCCGATTGAATCACCGGCTATCGACAGTATCGAAGTGAACAAAGTGGGTAAAGTTCGTCGCGCTAAACTGTACTACCTGCGCGCTCTTACCGGTAAGAAAGCAAGAATCAAAGAAAAAAGAGTTAACGGTTAATTCCAGACTCCTATTTCGAAATAAAAAAGGGAAACTGACAATGTCGGTTTCCCTTTTTTAGTGATATACACAGTAGGCATACACACCATGCAATACTCTACTGCTACTCCCTCATTCAAAACATTGTAAGCCTGCGCTCCTTTCCTTTCACATAAGCCTTCCTTCTTGCTGATATGTTAGTTTATCAGCGCCCAACGGCCGTGAGGCGCTCTGCTAACGACCGTCAACAAGGTGCTTTATGGCCGTTAGGCGAACGCCTCACGGCCGTTAAACAGCTCTCATATGCATAGCTTGCCTATACTGAATACCTATCTTATCCATACCAAAAGCCTGACTTCCACCTATTATCGCACGGGCTTTTACGAAGTTAATACCGTGTTTGCAGGAAACCAATAGCTTGTTTACACGATATTGGCAAATTGCTCCATATCCTATTAATTTATTGTACTACAAGATATTAATAGATTATTTGGCGTAAATTTAAGGTGGAAGCAAAAGTTGCTTCCACCTTTTTGAGTTGCTTCCACAGCACTTGTAATGCCGATGAATAAAGGGATGCAGGAAGTAGGTGGAAGTGTGGAAGCAGAAATGATAAAACTAAGCAGAGATAATTTTCCCTTAAAAGCAATAAAACTCCAGAATCTGCTGGAGCAAAGCATCCTGCTTTCCCAGACCTTTTTCCAACTCCACACTTTTCAGGTTATAGAGTTGTGCCAGCAAAGCTGACGACTGCTTCTCGCAAAGACGGGAATCATGTACCTGCTCCATCCAGCAGACGGTCTCTCCCCAAACATCTACCGAAAGATGTGACAAGACTTCTGTCGGGGCTCCCCCCTTCTCCACCTTACGGAAGATTTCGACCAAAGCACACAACAAGCTGGACATTATCTGTTTACAACGGGAATGGGAACGGGATTCCCGGTTTCTGAAACGTAGCAGGAAATAGTACCCCAGCCATAAATAAACGGTGGTGACTTCTGCATGGATTTTCTCTATCCTCTTCCAATGCGCAACCAAGGCAGCATCAATTTCTTCCAGAATCGCATCCGTATCATCTTCTATGTAGTATTTCTGCGCAAGACACTCTATCACGCACCCCCATTTCGCCATATCCACACACTCTTGCGTACGCCCCATCCATACATGGGCTTCCTCCAATATCCGGAATGCCTTTTCTCCACATTCTGGAGCATCATAAAACCGATACTGACGAAACAACAGAAGAGACTGACATAATAACTCATCCAAAGAGTACTCCGCACTTTCCATATTTAAAATTCAAGTATCCATTCAGGTAACAAAATCGAGCAAAAGTAATCATTTCCTAAGAAAATCACGCTGTTTCAGCACAAAAACCGGCAGGAAAAAGAAGATACCGATGACGGACATCACCAGTCCGCCAATGGTACCCGCCGCCAATGGAAACCAGAAAGCCTCCTTGTCCTCACCTATCATGAAAGGGATAAATCCCAGAATGGTAGAAACTACCGTGAGGAAAATAGGAACGACCTTCGCATTCCACGCCTTGACGTAGGCACGAAGAGCGGAAAGACGGGGGAAACGACGTCGGATGCTGTTGTACTCGTTCAGGATATAGATGCTGGCATTCACCGTGATGCCGCACAGCAGGACTAACGAGGCAAAACCGCCCTGGTCGAAGTTCAGCCGGAACCAATAGAAAGTAAGAAATACCCCGATATAAGAAACCGGAATCACAAAGATGATGGCAAGCGGCTGCTTCAGGGAGTTGAACAGAACGCTGGTCGTAAAGAAGATGATGGCTATCACCACCAGCAGAAGCAGGTATTGGCGGTTGTCCTTCTCGCCCCATGACCAACTGTTGCTGTCCGACTCGGCTGTATAACCCATCGGCAACAGTTTGTTGAACTCCTCCAGGTCACGTTTCTGTATCTTGTTGCCCATCTCATTGGAGCCGATATATTCGTATTGCAGGCAGAGGCGGTACTGCTGGTTTTCTTTGGCAATCTCCTGCGGCATCTGTCCCTTTTCCACAGTAGTCAGTTCGGAAAGCTTGTAATGCTTGCCGTTTCCTACTCCATAGGGAAAGAACTGCATCGCCCAGATGTCATATTCGGCAGACTGGCGGGAAGAGAGCTTGATTTTCTCCGTTCCCTGCTCGGCCGCTACCGAGCCAATCTCCAGATTCTTGCCGAAGATGGGGCGCACCGCAGAGAAAAGCACTTGCGCGTCGATGCCCTCTTGCGCCATGTGCTCCTTGTTCAGGTTGAAGTAGAATTCCTGATAGTCATCCTTCCACCAGGAGAACTCCGAATTGATGAGCACTTCCTTGATACGCCGGTGCGTCAGCAGCTTGGCCTTCAGCTTCTCCGCCCACTCATAGAGTTCGTCGTAGTTGTAGCCGTACATCCTGATGCGGTAGGAGCCGGCACTCTCGCGGACGTCATTACTGAACCCCTGGTCCTGCAATCCGTAGATGCCCCAGCTGCCGCCTCCCAGTTCCAGTGCCTTGCTTATCATATTGGCTTTCAGTGTATAGGGAAAACCGCTGTTCCGGGCTTCCTTCTTGAAATAAATCTGCATACTGGCACGCCGGGGGCTGTAGATGGAAGTATGAAACTGCCTGATTTCCTTGAACCGGCTGAGGTAGGTCTCCATACGTTTCATCAAAGTGTTCATCTGCTCGAGGGTGCTGCCATTGGGAAGGTTGGCGTTGGCATAGAGCACCACCTCCTCATTACGGGTGAAGTAACTGCCTTCGTACACCTTCTGTATGAAAAGCCGCAAGCTGCCGCCCAGCGCCTTGTCCACAACGGGTTTCACCAACTCCTTATAGGTATCCGAACCGAATACCTTATTGTAAGCAGCTTCCCATTCCCCCCCTCCTTCCAGTTTGTCGGGCAACAGAAAAACGGGCAGACCGAAACCCAACAGCAACAGCAGGCATACAGCCCAGCGCCAACGGCACAGAAAACGGATGAGAGCAGAGTAGCAGCGAGAGAAATAAACGGGGAAACGTCTGAAAATCCGTCCCAACCTTGTTTTGAATGTTTGCGTCAGCCCCGGCAAGACAAGACGCCTTTTCTTCCCCGTAATCCGCCTCACCAGTCCTATCTTCTCAATCATCGACGGAACAAAGAACAATGCCACCATCAAGGAAACAGCCAGATTGATGATCACTACCGCTGCAAAGTCCTGCAGGTTGAGCCGTATCTTCTCGTCAAGGAAGAAAATGATAACAAGCGCACCCATCGTAGTGAGGGTTGCCGCCAACACCGACAGGAAGGCCTTGAGATTACGCCGATGCAGAATGTGGTCGGTCATGACAATGGTGCTGTCTATCACCAGATTCAGCGAGACAGTGATACCCGCCAGCGAATAAAGCTGCATCTCAAGTCCGAAGAGGTAGTAGAAGATAAGTGCCACCGCTATATTTACAGCCAGGCTGGTAACTATCAGAAAAAGATATTTCAACTTACGAGTAATGAGCCATACGAATACAAGCAGGATGAGTACCGTCAAACCGGTACGGAAGTAAATCTTGTCCAGTTCTTCCCGTATGTACTCGGTCGCATCATAGCTGGCATGCACTTCATATCCGACAGGAAGTACCTGCCGAACAGCTTCCATCTCGTCCATCACGGCACGGTTCAGTTGCAACTGGTTGGCAGTTTCTTCCGCAGTAATGGATAGATAGACGGAATTCAGCCCATTGATGCGGTAATAGCTTTGCGGCTCCTCCTCCATACGGACAGCCGACACCAGTTCGTCCAAGCGGAGCAGTTTCCCGTCGGTAGCCGTCACGGTGATGGCAGCAGGATTAAAACCAAGGGAGTTGCTCTCCGGCACCAGTGCCAGGCGTATCCATTCCCGGCTACCGTTACCTGTATCCACATTGTGCGTACCCAGAAATTCCTTCCGGTAATGCCGCTGTACTGCCTCGCTGATGTCCGATAGGGTCACACCCAGCAAGCGCAACTGTTCACTGTCATATTCCAGTCTCCACTCCATGGGCGTGGCACCGCTGAGTTCCACCTTATAGATACCCGGAATATTTGCCAGCCGCGGCTTGATATGCTCCTCGGCATACTGCTGAATCAATATCGGAGTGGAAGGGGCATTCAGTGTGAAGGACATGAAAGGGCGTGAGGCGTTCTCGTCGGGCACTTTCATGTGAATGGTGGGATAGCTGACACCTTCGGGCAATTGGGGCCACGTCTGCCGGATGATGGTGGAAGCTTCGAAGCGGACTGCCTCGACATCGGCATGCTTGTCCAGCTCCACAGTAATGTTGCCGTAGCCGTTGCCCGAGGTGGAGTTCAGCCGCTTCACTCCGCGGATACGCGCCAGCATGGATTCCAGCTTGCTGGTCACTTCCATCTCCACCACCCGCGACGAAGTGCCAGGCATGCTGAAACCCACCGTGAAGCCGGGCAGGCTGCGTGACGGATTCAGCTTGACGGGGAGCAGCGGTATCAACGCCACCCCTACCAAAGCAAGGCAGACAAACGCCACTATGACGGTGAAGGAAGAAACTCGTTTCATCAGTTATTATAATCAAATTTTTCCGACAGCGAAAATCCGCTGGCAAAGTCGTGCAACGTCAGTTTCCGTATCTTGTAATAATTCAGCCAGTAGTCCTGCAAGGCGGAGATGTAATTGCGTTGCGCTTCCTGCTGGCGGTTCAGCGAGAGGGTCAGGCTGTTGATGTCTGCCTTGCCGATAATGAAGCGCTGGCGGGTTTCGTTATACGCCAGGATGGCAAGGTCGAGGGCCTCTTCGGCACTGGCGACGAGGGCTTGCTGGACGTTGAAGTCGCTGACGGTCATGATAACCTCCTCCTCAATGCTGATTTCACTCTGCCGGGCAGAAGTCTTCACCACGTTCAGATTGTTCCTCGCCATGTTGTATTTGCCTTTCCTCACGCCCCAGTCCACCAGTGGAATGGAGACACTGACCGACACCATCTCCTGCTGCATGGGATGCCTGTATGCTTCACCGAATTTCTCTGCCACCTGGTTGAAGCCGACGCTGGCGTTGATGCTGGCATTGAAGCGCGATTCCTTCTTCGTCTTGTCTACTGTCTGCTCGGCTTCCAGCACTTCCTGACGAAGCCCCAGAAATTCCGGATTGTTGGCTTGAGCGGCCAGCAAAGCCTCATCAACCGGTATGGTCAGCGCCCTCGGACGTCCCGGAAGCGACACCCTGATATCCGTGTTCTTCTCCATATTCAGGAAAGATGCCAACGAAAACATGGCGCGCTTCAAGGCACTGGCGGCATTCTGCAAAGTATTGCGGGCGTTCACCACGTCGAGTTTCAGCGTCAGCAGGTCGGCACGGCTGATGGCGGCTATTTTCAAGCGCTGCATGCCGATGCGGTAGAGGGTATCGGTGGAGACGGCATTGTCCTTGGCCAAGTCATATTCCGCCTGTGCCATGGCAAGCGCAAAGAAATAGGTAGTGGCCTGCTCGGACACCCGCTCTGCATTGTAGATATACTCCTTCTTCACCTTTTCGTACTTCAGCGGCTCAATCCTGCGTTCCCAACGGAAAGGATTGTAACCGACCAGACTCTGCGAGTAGCCCAAACGAACCGGAACACTGGTGAACTGGGTATACTTGTTTCCACCGAAGCTCCGCATATAGCCCAGCTCCGTATCCAGATAGAACGTACCGCCCGTCAAGTCGAAATTCTGTCTGACGGCAAGATTGCCGTATGCATAGAAGGATTGCTGGCTGCGATAGATGTCAAGGTCCTGTTCGGAGTCGTAACGCTTGGTGATATCGCGGTTGTACTGTGCCGGAGTCATGTTCAGCGTCAGGCTGGGAAGGCGGTTTGCCTTATAGGTGCGGTATTCCCAATAACCGGCCAGATACATGTTCTTGGTGCGGAAGGCTTCCAGCGAACTGTCATTCGCCAGGGCAATGGTCTGCTGCAAATCGAGCGTTATCCGCTGCTGGGCAAAAGCGGAAAGGGCTCCCAGACTGAACAAAAGTATAAGACTTAATTTCTTCATGCTCTTTCTTTTCTATAAATAAACCAATATATCAACGGGATGATGAACAAACTGACCAGTGTCCCCACGAACATCGCCCCAATCATCGCTATGGAAAGCGGCTTTTGCAACTCAGACCCCATATCGAACGAGAACAGCAGCGGAACCATGGCAAATATCGTGGTGAGCGATGTCATGATGATGGGCCGGAGCCTTCTCCGTCCCGCCTCGTGGATGGCCTCGAGCAACGGCATCCCCTCTTTCCGTAATTCATTAATGGCATCCAGCTTCAGGATGGAGTCGTTGATGATGATACCGCACGTCACAATCAGTCCGATGGCAGACATCAGGTTCAGGGTATGCCCGCATATCCACAACAGAAGCAGGGCAAACGCCACATCTATCGGAATTTCCAGCAGCACGATGAGCGGCTGCACGAAGCTTTCGAACTGGGCGGCAAGAATGAAATACATCAGCAGGATAGAGATGAAAAGAATCACCACCAACTCGTCCAGCATCTGGCGGTTGGAGAAGAAACTGCCGGAAAAGGCCGTATCCCAGTCACCCGTGGCATCCGCCTCCCGCTTCACCTTTTCCATCAACTCTGGAGCATCGTCCACTTCATAGAAACGGAACGGTATATATTCACCGTTGCGTCCTGCCGTAATCGTCTTCAAGTCCTCAGCCGGACGCACCTTTACCAGCTCCCGAAGCGGAATATGCTCCACTTCGCCCTTACTGTCCGGACGGGTCTGTATCAATGTCTGCTGCAGCACCTCGTTCACTGTCCGCTCCTCGCCCACAATGCTGATAGGCAGGTATTGCTGGTAGGAATGGAGCATAGCTACGCTGTTCTCCTTGAATGCCGTCCGCAGCGTACGGTAAAGCTCGTCATACGAAACGTCATAGAGCAACAGCCTTTCCTGCAGGATGCTTATGTCGAGCTGGTTCTCGAAAGCGATGCCTACGGGCGCTGTCCCCGTAAGCTCCGCAAACTGTTGTTCCAGTCCGCGCAATTCTTCCGCCGCCGGCGCCTTCTCCTTGTTACGGGCATAAAGTTCCGCCACCACATCGGCCTCCCCGGTCACGAAAAGCTTCTCGAACACGGTTTCGGGTGGAGAAAAGGAGACTGTCGCCAACGGATATTCCCGTGTCAGCCACTCGCCCGCCTGCTTCTGCAAGGGAGCAATCCCGTCAGGCGAGGAAGTCTTGAAATACAATTCTGCCTCCGAAGAAGAGAGAGCCTGCTCACGGTTCAGCAGATAGTCCTGCTGGCCTATGGCAGCCGTCTGTTCCACAGTCTCGTCCAGCAACTGTCCGAACAGCACATTCACACGATGCCGGTTCTCGTCCACATGTATATTTTCGTTCCATTCCACGTGGACTATCAGTTCATTCTGGTCTATCTGCGGCATACGCTCCTTGGCTATGGAATAGAACAGAAAGACACAAAGAGGAATAGAAACCACACAGAATATGATACTTACCGTCTTATGGGAAAATACCCAGTCGATGCCCGCATCATAAAAACGGTCCAGCGTATGTTCCTTCAACGGATTGTTGATGCGGATGCGGGAGAACCACGACCTGCCGCGCAACCCTGTCCGGTAGACCAGCATATAGAGGACCGGCAGCAGCATGATACCCGTGAAGTAGGAAACCAGCAACCCCACCGTAACAGAGAATGCCTGGTCGTAGAACAACGCCCCTGCAATGCCGCTCATGAATATCAGCGGCACAAATACGGCAATAGTGGTCAGCGACGAACTCAGCATGGGCGTAATCACCTCACTCGTTCCCGTCACGCAAGCCCGCCGCAACGAATAGCCCCGTTCGCGATACTGCGAAATGTTCTCCGTCACAATGATGCTGCTGTCAATCATCATACCCAACGCCAGAATCAATCCGGACAGAGAAATGATATTGAGCGACATCCTGAACAGATAGAAGAACAAGAAACAGATTACAATGGACACCACCATGCTCAGGCCGATGATGAACGGCGACTTGACATCCCCCAAGAAGAGTACCGCCACAATGCAGATGAACAGGAAACCCAACGACAAGTTCTGCTGCAGATTGGAGATGGTATAGTCCAGCAACTCCGTCTGGTTACGGCTGATGCTAAAATCAATGTCGGGATATACTTTCTTGAAGTAGTCCATCGTGCTGTTGATGGCAAGCTTCATGTCTTCCATATTCTCGTCCGCCTGCTTGATGACGGCAAGGGTAACGGCACGCTTGCCATTGCTCATGGAGACACCTTTCTCCTTGGCAGGAACAATCTCTACCCGGCAGAAGTCTCCCAAGCGGATGATACGTCCTTCCTTTCGCAGCAGGATGCCCTTCACGTCCTCCTCTGTCCGCAGCAGGGTGGAGAACTTAATGTTGTACTCGTAGTAGCCGTCGCGCACGGTCATGCTGCCCGGCTCCACGTTGTTTTGCGCCAGCACGTTTTCTATGTCTTCAATGGAGAACCCCAACACAGCAAGCTTACCCGGGTCGGGCACAATCTGTAACTGGCGTTCGACCAAACCCGTGACATCCACCATTGCCACTTCTGCCAACTGCTCGATGCGACGCTTTATGACATTTTCGGCAAACTCGCACAAATCAAGAAACGCGCGTTCGTCCACCTTGCCGTATGCACTGTCGCTTTTTAGGGTCAGATTGAGGTAGAAGACAGGAATGTCCGTCGCACTTGCCTTTATCACCTTCGGGCGTTCGGCATCCTTGGGCAGATAGTTCATGGCGGCGTCAATCTTCTCGTTCACTTCTATGAAGGCAAGGTCGGTATTCGTACCGAAGTCGAAGCCCAGGCGGATGATGCCTGCACCATCGCGCGTCTCGCTGTCCATGTCCTTCAGTTTCGCCACCTGGATGAGCTGCTGCCGCAGAGGTTTCACCACCGTATTCTCTAATTCACGCGCCGAGGTATTCTGCGCCGACACCTGCACTGTAATTTCCGGGATGGCAATATCGGGCAGCAAGGATACCGGCAAGGTGAAGTAAGTCACCAGCCCGACAATGAAGCATGCTGTAAATGCCATCAGTACGGCAATAGGCCGCTGTATCAAAAACTTTATCAATTGAACTATGAATTTTGAATTACCACTTATCACTCATTATCTATCAACCACCTTCACCGATGCTTCATGTGCCAGATTCACATTTCCCGTCACAATGACCGTATCGCCTTCTTTCAGGGCATCGTCGGCCATACTATAGCTTTCCGCATTCTCCAGACCGGTCTGCACATAGTTCCACTGCGCCTTTCCGTCTTTCAGGGTAAACACCACCTGCTTGCCCGAACGCAACACCACGGCACTCTTCGGGATTACAAGCTGTCCGCCCAGAGAGCGGTGCACGTTCACCCTCACGTTCATCCCACTGAACAGCCGTCCCTTGCCATTGACGGCAGCCTTCACCTTAACCATCCCCTTGTCATCCACCAGAGGATTGATTTGGGTGATGCGCCCCTCCTGCCTAAAGCCGGCATCCGAATAAGGGGTAACAATCACCTTGTCGCCACTCTTTATCAACGGCAGTTCGCTTTCCAGCACCGTGAAGTCCACCTCCATACCTTGAGTGCCGATAATGGAGCAGAAGGCTTCCGAGGTACTTGCCTCGTTGAACGGTTTGGAGAACAGGTTCGCCACTACCCCGTCAAAAGGCGCAACCAGCGTGGCGTGTTCCTCTTCATACGCGGCAAGCTCATACTGGGCGAGGCTCTGGTCGTAACCGCTCCTCACGCGGGCCAGCTTCATGATGTCAGCAGGTACTTTGGAGGCATCCCCCACCGGATAGCCTTGCCCTATCAATACATCCTGCAACTCAAGTTCCGCTTTTTCCAAGGCATCCTTGGCCCGCGCGGTCTTGTTCTTCAGGCGGAACTTATCCAGTTCGGCAAGTTTCTGCCCTTTGCGCACCGGGTCACCGTTCTTCACGTAGATGTGTGCCACTACACCGGTGGTCTCAAAACGCAAATCCGCCATGGCACCGGCGGTAACTTTTCCGTTGCTCACCAGTTCATGCTCAAAGGTCGCCCGCTTCAGGACTTTCACGGTCACTTCATTGCTTTCACTTGGCAGGACGGTTGCCACCCCTTCCTCGGACTCTTTTCCCTTTCCGGCATCGGAGCAGGCGGCAAGCAGGGCAACGGCCATGCATAGCAGGTATCGATAGTTCTGTGTCTTCATATTCATACTCAATTATAAATTGACAAAATTAATCGTTTCAAAAAAACGAACCGATATTTGCATGTGGACACTTTTTTCATAGCACTTTAGCAATTAGTTCGCTCATTATTAACACTTTCCGTTTTTATTCATCTTTTTTGATATGGACAAAAATAAGCTGAATCTTTTTTATTTCCTCCCTCATCTGTCGTATTGCCGTAGAATGCACTTTCGGCTCTTTCGTCAATACCATCCGCTTCATTTTTTCAAACTTGTCCGGTTGCCTGAAGCTTGGTTCCGCATAAAGCTTCGCAAGCAGATAATAGGGATAAATACGTCCCGGCAAACGATGGGTGGAACGGATAAACCAGTCTTCCGCTGACAAGCAATCACCCATCTGCTGATAGTTCTTGCCTATCACATTCAGTATCATGGGGTCACAACTACGCTGTAAAGCTTCTTTCAAAATACGGTTGGATTTACTGAACTGCTGCTGCTTGTGCAATCCATGCCCATATTCGAACAAGAAAGATGCCCGGTCCCTCAACAGAGGATAAAGGCGCCCGTACTCTTTCTCTGCCGATTGATACGCACCTGCATTATACAGCACCCGCGCATTCATCCACTCCCGACAGGCCTGCTCCACTTGCAAGTCATTCTTCAGGCGAAAACCGCCAATGATGCCTACTGATACAGCCAGCCCCAACCATTGCCAACGGTCGGCACCGGACAAGCACGCCACAAGCAATCCTCCAAATGTAACGATAAATACCGGAAGTTGTAGCGGATAGGAGGAAAAAGAGAATATCATCAAAGAAAGAATAGCCCCACAGATACCATAACGTCCTTTACGGACTCCCCTATACAAACACAGCACGACCACAACCAATAGACATACCGCCAAAGGAATGCCCAGTTCGACCGCAGCCTGCAGATATTCATTGAATGCATATTCCGGACTTCCCGCCACACGTTCCTCCCACGGTTCATAATCACCTGCTGCAAAATAAGTTTCCTGCGCATTTCCATAGGCTGCTGCGAAATTATGAATCCCATATCCGGTCAACGGCTTTTCTGCAATGGCACGACAAGTTATCTTCCACATGAAAAGACGGCCACGTGCAGAATCGGGTTTCAAGACAAACAGTAAATAGCCCGCCAATAGCAAGACACAGAATCCACCGACCACTACCATCACCACACGCTGCCTTTGCTGCTGCCATAATAATCTGAACTTATCCGTCCAATCCATATGCCAAGCATATACACACAGACAGGAAACTCCTGCCGCCAACCATGCCGAACGGCTCATTCCTGCCGGAAGCACACAAAAGATAAGCAGCATCACGCCACCGGCAACCATAGCTCCAACTTTATCCATCACCTTTTTCCATCCTTTCCCGTCATTCCGGTCAGAGCAGAGAATCTCCCCCCTCTTGGTCAGCCATTGATGCAGACAGACCGGAAGTATCATGGCCAAATAGCCGGAATAAGGCCCCGGATTGAAGAAAGAACCTGTCAATACATACAAGGAATGGTTGGACACAGCATAACCATAAAGCTGCCTCAATCCCCAAACAGCCTCAATGCCCCCCAGCATTACCAATACCCACGAAACCGGTATAAAAAGAAAATACCTTTTTTCCATCATCAATCCAGCCATCAACAGACATCCTGCAACTACCAATGCACTTTTATCGAAATAGAGCCATTGCCCTATAACATCAGCTACAGGAAGTCCGGAAGAAACGTTACATGCCAAAGACAATAAAACTATACAAGCAATGTAGACCAAACTTCCAGTCAATAGATTACGTACATTATTCATTCTATCTATCAAATATTCAAAGTATTCTATAATTCACCAAAAGATTTGTTTCCCGTCTTTATATTCAAAAATCCGTTCATCTTTACCGGCTGTGTGATTCTTCAGATAAAATAAAGCACCTTGAAACCCTGAATAGACAATAGAATCTGACACAGCCATTTGCCGCCCGACAGAATTCCATTTTCCTCCACCCCAATAAAACAATTCATACAAATTACCTTTATAAATAAAATTCACCTCATTACGAGGAGTATACACCACCTTCTCCACACGATGGGGACTTCCAAAGTCCATCCCGGTCCATCCTCCATCCGGATGTATATAATCAAATGAAGTATCCGGATTACCGTCAAATGCGTTCAAATATTCATGTGTATTGTCTTCAAAACTTCCCGGAGTACCTATGATTTCCCCATATAGAGGTATGGTATCTTCCGTATTCTCATAAAAAGCCAGTTCCGAGATATTACAGAAACATCCGTCAGCACCCTTATAGCGCATATACCGATACGGTTTATCAGACTTCAACCGGGCCACAGTATATAGCCGATACGGAGCCTCCTTTATCAAAAGTAGAGTATCCTTCCGCCCAAAGTCTGCCCGGTCGCTTCCTTCCACTACTCCCCCAATCATCCGGTCATTGAAAAGAACACTCAAAGTAAGATGACACTTCCTATACAAGACCAATTCCTGCTTTTCAGCTTCCGGAACAATGAACCGTATCTTTCCGGTTTCACGCTCCAAAAGGAAAGGAGAAGATACTGTAGCGTATTCCTTTCCGTTCCAGGCAGCCAGCGTAAAGACCGCCCCGCCTCCCACATCCTCAAAACGAGCCTCCCCCTTCTTAAAGAAAGTATATCCCACAGGTTGCCATTGCAGTCTGTTGGCAAGGCACAAATACAATATATCCCCCTCACGAAACTGTCCGGAAAGCAAAGAATCCGGAAGAGCTACAGTCCAATTCCTGCTACCGGTATAAAGTGCAGTGACATCCCGAAAGAACGGACGTCGGAATGCCGGGTAAACATCGGGATATTTCCTCAGTTTCCGTACCGCCTCCTTATCAATACTATAGGTTGCCCGGTACATTTTTCCCCTCGAAATGCTATATTCTTCCGCTTTGCTCCATACCTCTTCATAAGGAAGATTTGCAATGTATGTCTTTCCTTCCTTATCCAAAACAAAATTCCAGAAATGAGAGGCATTGTTGTCCCCCAATACCATCACCCTATCTACTCCGCACGGAATGCCCAATGCCCGCAACACATATATCATGGCATCCGTAAACTCTCGGCAACTGCCTGTATGCCATTTCAATACATCCGGTCCCAAATGAGGCCCTGCCGGGAAAAGAGCCGTATTCCTATAAGCCGCCTTCCGCAACGTATCCATCAACAACTGGGCGGCAGTCTTGGGATTATCTGCCTCATCAGTCTTTCTGAATTCATCCAAAATCGGGCTATAGCGCTCATAAATTTCTTTGCGCCAGAGAGAAAGCGGCTCATCCCCTATTCTATAAGGCAATATATATTCGCAGAAAGTATCAAAATCAACATGCTTTCCCCAAGGTTGCTCCCGCCAGACTTTGAATGCCCATTCTATATGATTGACCAAAAAAGCGGAATCCACCGTCATAATGTCCCTCTTATAAGTCAATTGATTTATAGAAAATTCTCCATCTGCTCTTTTCAAGGAATCAATCAACTCTTGCACATGCCTGGAATAAGGAAATGAAACGTATTCACTGAAATACTTCCTATAATTCTCCAAGGCCTTTCCCTCGTAAGCACCATGAAAAGGCATATTCTCTATCAGAAAACAAGCAGCACGATATTTGTCACCGTCCTCTTCCTTGTAACGGTCCAGTACCTTTTGCAACTCCGCACGGTTATCACCGGCAAGATTCAAAGCTGTGTCCAACCACTGATTTTCCGAAGAACAAGCCATAAACAGACCTGCTGTAAACCATACCCATACACACCAATGCTTCATATCACTATTCCATTTTTTCTATTCCAATCTGAAAGGCAGTCCAATCAATCCTTACAATCCGATACAAATACCTGCTTACCAGCTTCCATATGAAATATCAGTTCTTCTTCTCCACGGGTACTGTCATGCAAATAGAGCAAAGCTCCCGATGGTATCCCGTCATATGGCAGAAAAGGTTTTTCGGCAATTTTCTTACCCAATGAGTTCCAACAGCCCTCTCCCCAATAGAAGAGTTCATAACAATCCCCTATCCTGACAAAGTTATCATCGTTACGGGGCATATACATAAAATTGTCTATAGCAACAACCTTTCCAAAATCCACCGTTACACTTGCACCGGGTTTTGATGAAATGAAATACGACAACGGCTCATTATCATAGACCTGATGGGCAAAAGTACCCACTGTAGCCGGAGCATCTCCCGCCACTTCCCAAGGTTTTCCGGCATCGGGTTCCGTATATTTACGCTTGATGCTTTCGTCCAGTTCTTCTTTGAGTTCATCTGTCAAAGTTCTTTCGGCATCATCCAGATATGCCGTCCGGAGCGTACCCTCAAAGTCCTT
>OFFD01000972.1_pt1 | contig 19910 bp, 15 predicted proteins | sample 1521291 | NCBI WGS metagenome assembly OFFD01 (sample SAMEA3504103, study PRJEB24116) | mouse gut metagenome | biome: mouse gut; feature: mouse-associated habitat; material: faeces | place: Denmark | collected 2011 | reverse complement strand
GTGGTAAAAGTACCATTATGAAAGTACTATCCTTGTTCAGATGGATGTATAAACGCGTGAATTTGCGTTCATTTATAAAACATTCAAAAATCAAAAATACTAAGATAGGATTTAAAACCAAACCTCTGCTCCGTACATCAGGACTACTTGAATACCTCACCCCCACTTCTCAAATAATTTATAGAAACGGCCCCTATGAAATCATTATGAAAAACGGAGCCACGAGTGCTAAATTCGTGGTAGCACGTGAAGACTTAAGTCTTGAAAAGGTTGTGTTCATAAGTGACAAACGTTCTATAATCCCTGATCTTCTGGGCAGTTCTGTGGACCGCCATAAAGATAACTACTATCTGCAAGATACGCTCGAAAATTTCCGTACAGCCTATAAGTATATCTCTGAACTGAGCCTTGACTTTTTAGGTGTCAAATTCAGTGTGCAGAAACAGAAAAATGGCATTAATGATTTCAGAATTTCCGGAAACGGAGCAAATGGTGACTATTCCATAAAATTATCTGATGCGTCATCCGGAATTCAGACTGCAACATCCGTAGGACTGATAGTGGACTATTATGCCACACGGTATAATCTCGAAGATTCACTCAACAGAGCCTTGTTCAGTTACTTTGCCGACAATGACAACTTGAAGAATTTCCGCGCCGGCATGAACGTCGGGGAGTTCCCCAACCGCCGTGTAAATATATTTATAGAAGAACCTGAACTTAGCCTATACCCGGACAACCAACTTGAATTGGTTGACTTTCTGGTAAACCGATGCTTCTCAAACATGCATCAGTATGACATGACTCTAATGTTGGCAACTCACAGCCCATACATTGTCAACTATTTGAACCTCCTGATAGCCCGTTATATAGGCAAGGACAAAGAGACCTCCATTAATCCGGATATGGTCGGTGTTTATCTGATCGAGGAAGGAACTCTGATTGATCTAAAAGTAAAAGATGACAACGGTATGCCTGTTATCGATGCTACAAGATTGTCTGATCCCATATCGGGCATTTATGATGAATACGATAAGTTTTCACGATAAACAGACGGATATGCGGCTCATTAAAATATTGAAAGACAATGTTGCTCCTGCGGTAGTTAAACGCAAAGAAGGGAAATTAGGCGCGTTCCCCGATGACGTTGTAGTTGATTATGAAGTAATATCACAACATATATTTGATATTCACGACTGCAAGTCTGATGGCTCTATCGTATGCGATAGAAACTCGGCTGACCGAGCTGCCACATATATCAACGGTACATCCTCGGCTCCATATAATCTCCTGTTCATAAAGTATGATGAATTTATCAATCAATTCAGGAAGAGTCCGAATGAGGATTGGTCTAAAGATTTAAAACGTGCAGATTATATAGTCTGTGTATCGGATAATAATGATTATTTCATTATACATGAGCTTTCTGTCGGGAATATCAAAAGTAAGGGACACGACGCAAAGAGTCAATTTATAGGCACACTTAATTTCTTGATGAAAATCCCGGAGATAAAAGAATATATATATGGATGCACGACAAAGAAATGTATCGTCTCTGCCCGGGGATGTGACGATATAAAGCCATCTCCTCGTGGAATTGCAGCAGGATTTAGCCGACCTTACAAAATTATTCCGAACCCTTGTGAGTATAAAATACCCTCACTTAACAAACTCGGCTTCACGGTGTGGCAAGGGAATATTATCAACATTGCCTGACAAGAATCGATATTCTCCAGCATTATGAAATCTTAATAAAACCGCGCCGCAAGCAGGAGCTTTGCGGCGCGGCGCATGTGATATTATAAATTAGCGGTCTGTCCGGTTATGCAGCTGCGACAATCAAAGTGTTCAGCGACAAGCGCGGTGCACCGTGACTATGTTGTTGTCAACGACGAAGGCCCTTGGTTGTTGTGCCGTCAGAATAGCGGGTGATTACGATTCCACGGTAACTGTCATCGACCGGACGGCCATCAAGACCAAAGCTACCGATTGGAGTGCGGCCTTCATCTGAACCCATATCTACAGGAATATCCCTAATACCTGTCGTAACGTCAACATTACTGAATAATTTCCAGACATCTGCCGACTTGTAAATAGATTCGCATCCTTCGGGCACAGACAGCGTTCCAATGAAGTATGTTGCCTCAGGGAAGGAATAACGATAGACCGAGGGCGGTGTCTCAGCCAATACTGTGACTGATGTCAACTCAAAACCATTACTATTAAAAGCATACTGACCAATATTGACAACAGAACTTCCAATTACCACAGACTTCAGAGGATTATCAAGAAAAACTTCATCACCGATATCTGTCACTGACTCTGGAATTATCACAGACGTGAGTTCCGCTTCCTCAAAAGCAGAATCGCCTATCTCAAGAAGAGAATTACCCAATGAGAGTGTTGACAAGCCAGTTCCAGAAAACGCCTTAGTCCCAATCCATTTTACAGAATTCGGTATTACCAGAGATGTAAGTTTCTTGCACCGTGCAAAACATGAACTTTTTATTTCCAACAGACCGTCAGATAACACAATCGAATTCAGTTCAGTATCTGCAAAAGCTCCAGAACCAAGATAAGTCAAGGAGTTGGGGAGAATGATTGATGTCAGTTTTGTTCCTTGAAACGCTGTCTGGTAAATTTGCTCAACCGATGTGCCAAAATCTATTGATGTCAGACCTGCATTTTTAAATGCGGATTCATGGATATATTTCAAATTGTCCGGCAACTTTACAGAGGTCAAGGCAGCACATCCAGCGAAAGCCTCTTTTTTTATCTGGGAGAGCCATAATCCAAACTGTATTGACTCCAGGCCGGAATTTTTAAAAGCAGACTCTCCGATTACCCTGACAGTATTGGGAAGAACAACCGAGACTAAATCCGTCAAGCCTTTAAAAACATTGTCTCCTATTTTCACAACCGTCTTTCCCGAAAGCGATTCCGGAATCACAAGTTCTCCGGAATGCGGCAATGAGTGGACTTTCGTTATCTCCACTCCACCTCCTGTATCTTTGGGTTTTCCAAACTCATATCTATCTTCCTCGACATCTTCCAGCCCAGAGGTATTTATAATCTTATCAAAACACTCCCATACGGCAGAAGCACGATAATTGTATAGACTGTGGTCAGGCACAACCAATGTGACATTTTTATAAACCTCTTCCGGGAATGTACTCATATGTAACGACGGTGGTACAACTGTCGATATAGAAACTGCCTCCAACTCATTGCAACTGCCGAATGCCTCCTCACCCAGACTTTTGGCATTACCAAGTTCAACGTTTTTTATATGTGTACCGAAGAATGCCCGGTCTCCGATACCCTCCATCCGACTTGACCATTCAACCGATTCCAAAGGAGTGTCGATAAAACACTCCGAACCAACTTGTTTAACACGCTCTAAATCAAACGAAGTCAGTTTTGTTCCGGCAAAAGCCCTACTATATATTCTTGAAGTATCTGTTTTATTCCAATTTACTTTTGAAAGATTGTCACAGCCAGCAAACGTTGAATCCCAAATCGTAGTGACAGTTCCCGGTATTGTAATCGAAGTGAGATTCTTACAATTTTTGAAACATGCAGATCCTATAAATTGGACATTTTCAGGTACGACAAAAGTCGTCAGTTTTGTTCCCTCAAACACATTGCCGAGTATATACTTAAGAGAACTTCCCAAACCTATTGAAGTGAGACCTGTATTTCGAAATGCCCAACCATCAATGTAAGTGACAGACTCAGGCAATTCAATGTGTGATAAACTTTTACAATCAGCGAATGCAAACTCGCCGATTTTAGAGACAGAACCTAAAAATGTCACAGAAGAAAGTTCTGTACATCCACCGAATGTCCCGAATTCAATCTCATCAATGTCCCCGGGTATTATTACAGATCTAAGACCGCATCCAGAGAAAGCATTTGTTTCTATTGATGTGCATGAACTGGGTATTGAAACTGATTCGAGTTCCGAACATCCCATAAAGGCTGACTCTCGGATTGATGTGACAGATTCCGGTATTGTTACATTTTTAAGTTTCTTACAGTTATAGAAAGCATACTTTTCTATTGAGGTCAAAGAGTTTGGCAACTCTACTGAAATAAGTGAAGATCCACCAAAAGCATTGACTCCCATGCGTTCGAGCGAAGACCCTAACTCAATTGAAGTTATCGGCAGGTTTCTAAACGCATAATCACCAATTACCTTTACAGTGTTTGGGAGCGTTATGGAACAAAACTCGTAGTTAAAACTATATACGAAGGGGTTATTTCCAATCTCTGTCACTGAATATCCCGATATCGAATCCGGTATAACAATATCAGCGGTGGAATATTCAACAGGTACGATTCGGGTTATCTTTATCTCGTCATTATCCATAACTTCATATGCGTACTTCACTCCGGTTTTGTCAACGTAAACATTGTCGTTAGCAAAGCTGACAATGACCGACAGAAACATTGCAAAAAACAGCAACGGATACTTCCGATATTCAAGAGACTCTGTCGCCCGTATTTTATTGACGGACGTCGCTTGGAATATATTCATATTAAAAATTTTGTCAGTTTATATTAATGTTAATGCTGTCACTTAGTACCCACGATACCCGACAACAATCGATATGATATTAAGATTCCGGAGAGTGCTGCATAATCAGCAACACTCTCTCGGTTTAGTCTAATAAATAAATTCAGAAGCAAAAGTGCTTGGAGACGGTGCCGTCAGAATAGCGGGTGATTACGATTCCATGGTAACTGTCATAGACCGGACGGCCATCAAGACCGAAGCTACCGATTGGAGTGCGGCCTTCATCTGAACCCATATCTACGGGAATATCCTCAATACCTGTCGTAACGTCTACATTTGTAAATAGTTTCCATATATCGTCAGCCTTATAGGCTGACTCGCTATCTTCCAGCACAGTCAGAGTGCCGGTGAGATAAGTTCTATCCGAGAACGTATTCCTATGAATCAACGGTGGATCTTCCGCCAACACAGTAACAGATGTCAATTTGTAACACTCGCCAAAAGCATACTCTCCCATTCCTTTGACAGAACTTCCTATAATCACTGATTTAAGTGGATGCGCATAAAACGCACCAGCACCAATATATATGACTGAATTAGGAATCTCAACTGATTGAAGATTTCCTACGCGAAACGCAGCATGACCTATGGTAACAAGATTTTTTCCAAAAGACACAGAAGTTAAACTTGTTTCATCGAAAGCATTCTCACCAATTAAAGTAAGTGCTTCTGGAAAATTTACTGACACCAAGCTTCTACAGGCTTCAAAAGCAAAGTCTCCTATTGTTTTAACCGACTCGGGTATTTTTGCGGAAGTAAGGTGATAACATCGACTAAAACAACCCTCTGGAATCTCTGTCAATTGTGGGGGTAATTCAACAGAAGTCAAAGGAACGTGCGCAAAAGCGTATTCACCTATAGAGACCAAAGAGGCAGGAAAATCAACTGAAGTAAAACTCTGACCTGTAAACGCATATTCTCCTATCGAAATTAAAGAAGAAGACAAGTCAATCGATGTTAACGGTCCGCCATTCCCAAATAGTTCATCATAAAACGCATACGCACCTATTGAGATGACTGTTGCCGGTATTTTCACTGAAGTCAAATATCGACACTTCTCGAAGCAATTTGCAGGAATCTCTGTCAGCTTATCGGGCCACTCAACCGCAGTCAACGCTGTATTCTTGAACGCTGAAGCACCTATTGACTCCAATGACTGTGGAAATTCAATTGATGTCAATCTTGAGCTTTCAAAAGCTGATTCACCTATTGAAACCAAAGAATCCGGTAATTTGACAGATTCTAAACTGGTATGAGCAAAAGCAAAATCTCCTATTGACTTCAAACCAAGAGGCAATGTGACAATCTCCAATTGCGAATTCGCAAAAACTGAGTTTCCTATTGATGTCACAGGCAATCCGGAAATAGAATCTGGAAGCCATGCTACTCTTAGTAAGTCATAAGCCTTCGTTATCTCAACCTCGTTGCCGTTAATGATACGGTATTCGTATTTTGTACCAAATTCGCCTGTGTACACGTCAGCGGAGACATGTAACGAGAAGGAGATGAGGGATATGATGACGAGCATCAGTTGTTTCAGATTCTTCATAGCACTTTCTCGATTACTTTGTTCCACCATGACCATGAGTAACCAGACGAGGGATGGTATACCCATATCGCACGCACTCTCTTTCCGCTCCTGAGGGTGTACCATCCGTTACGCACATGGTAACCGTCAACTACAATGTCCTCAGCCCGCTGCCAAGCGTCTCCTCCGGGCATATTGTCATACATGCGCGTGACTCCCCACGCAATCATCACGTCGGGCTGGAGCGCTTCCATCACTTCCCAAAATGCCTGTTCAGCATCTGCAAACTCTTCAGCACTGCAAACCTGTCGGGGTGCATCCATCGCTCTCTGGAGATAATTGTAGAACGCAATGGAATCCCATATCCTTGCAGATTCACCGGGTGATGTCTCATGTCCCACCATAGAACGCTCGAACTTGCGGAATGTCGATGTCCATCGACCGCACGTATCGTTTCCGGCAAGATAGGAATTGACTGTGTCGGTGGTAAAGTCAGCACATTCCCCGGCGTTTTCAGGGTTGCCACATTCGCCACAAACCTCATTACCACAGTAGTGGCTCTCGCCCACTACCAAAATCTTTTTGCCGAACATTCCACCGCTGTCGTATTCACTGCCGACACGTGGTTTGAAAAACACATTATTCATGATCGGTTACAATCTGCCTCAGGACCCTTCTCATCGGCAGTTAAGGATACAAAAAAAAGCGTGAGAGTCTGTATCTGTTACTCGTCCCACGAATCGAGGCTCTGGCATGTGCCCATCTGAGTAGAACGAGCAACGCGGAGCCTCACGCCGTATGATAGTGCGAGCATGAGCATGTAGTCTCTACACACTCACACGAAGGTATCATACCCGAAAGACGCCTACCGTTGACTCATCCTTGACTCAGATTATGAAACTGCCAGATTTCGATCCGTCAAGAACAAGCGTCGATAAACGCTTATAAATTATGTCCGCACCCGCCACTTCGCCCACTCGGAGGCTCCGTAGCCAAGATGCGTTGCAAAACTAATAAGTTTTTTCCAAATTACCAAATATTTTTTTCAAATACTAAATTTAGGTTTTAGGTTTTAGAATTCCGGTTTAACGCGAAGCGTTAGAGCCGGATCCGCGATGCCTTTCAATCAATAAAAATCCCGGTTTATCGATATTGAACCCGCGTCAATTGTAGGGACATGCCTTTGGCATGTAGAATGGAAACAATCATGTTTTTCAGTAAATTACGCGTGTGCAACCCAAACATCGCAAAGCGATGTCCCTACAGTGTCAATACAGATAAACCGGAATTTATTTGGTGGGTGATGGGGGGATGTGGCACGGGGAAGTCCGGACATAAAAAAATGGCGCACGTTCGTGCGCCATTTTTATGGGGGTATTGTAGGGACGGGTGGTTACTTCAGGACGTTGAGGCGTTTGCCGACGGCGATGAAGGCGGCGATTGCCTTGTCGAGCTGCTCGCGGGTGTGGGCCGCTGAAAGCTGTACGCGGATGCGGGCCTGGTCTTTCGGTACTACCGGGTAGTAGAAACCTGTAACGTAGATGCCCTCTTTCTGCATCTCTGCGGCGAAGTCCTGCGAGAGCTTTGCGTCGTAGAGCATCACGGCGCAGATGGCACTCTGTGTCGGCTTGATGTCGAATCCGGCCTCAAGCATACGGGTGCGGAAGTATTCCACATTGTCCATCAGCTTGGTGTGGAGGTCGTCACTCTCGCCCAACATGCGGAACATCTCGATGCTGGCACCCACAATTGAGGGGGCTACCGAGTTGGAGAACAGGTAAGGACGCGAACGCTGACGGAGCATGTCGATTATCTCCTTGCGGCCTGTGGTGAAACCACCCATCGCACCGCCGAACGACTTGCCGAGCGTGCCGGTGAAGATGTCAATCTTGCCGTAGCAGTCGTACTGCTCCGCCACACCGTGGCCGGTCTTGCCGACAACACCTGCGGAGTGGCTCTCGTCTACCATGACAAGAGCGTCATATTTCTCTGCCAGTTCACAGATCTTGTCCATCGGAGCAACGTTGCCGTCCATCGAGAACACACCGTCGGTAGCGATTATGCGGAAACGGCAGTCCTTTGCCTCCTGCAGGCAACGCTCCAGATCTGCCATGTCGGCATTCTTGTAACGGAAGCGCTTAGCCTTGCAAAGACGCACGCCGTCGATGATCGAGGCATGGTTGAGCGAGTCGCTGATAATCGCATCCTCCTCGGTGAAAAGAGGCTCGAACAGGCCGCCGTTGGCATCGAAGCAAGCGGCATAGAGTATTGTATCCTCAGTCTTGAAATAGTCGCTGATCGATTTCTCAAGCTCCTTGTGCAGGTCCTGGGTACCGCAGATAAAGCGAACCGACGACATACCGTAGCCACGGTTGTCCATGGCAGCCTTCGCAGCCTCGACCAGACGGGAATTGTCGGCCAGACCGAGATAGTTATTCGCGCAGAAATTGAGAACCTCACCCTCTGTGCCGGCGACCTTGATGTCGCTGCTCTGGGGTGTTGTGATGATGCGTTCGTTCTTGTAGAGACCGGCATCCTTGATGTCCTGAAGCTCCTTCTCAAGATGTGTTTTGAAATTCTGGTACATGATATTAGTGTTTTCGGACCCCGGAATCACACCGCAAACAGAGGGGCAATCAACCGCAGGCCACATTTGTTTTCACAAAGTTAATAAAAGAGTCGCTATTTTTTGTAAATTTTTCACTAATTTTTTTTATTTTTGCAGCGTAAACATGAAACGGTTCCCCGCCGACGGCCCGCGAAAGGCTGAAACGCGGAGCATCGCCCTTAAATTTATACCTGACAATGAAGAATATACTTGTTATCGGTGGCACCGGCCAGATCGGTTCCGAGCTGATTATGAAGTTGCGCGGCATCTACGGCAACGAGAACGTGGTTTGCGGATACATTCCCGCCGCACCCCCGAAAGGCATCCTGCTTGAGAGCGGTCCGGCCGAGGTGGTCGACATCACCAACCCGCAGCAGATCGCCGACGTGGTGAAGAAATACAACATCGACACAATCTACAACCTCGCGGCTCTTCTCTCGGCTGTGGCCGAGGCAAAGCCCCAGTTGGCATGGCACATCGGTGTCGGCGGCCTTTTCAACACGCTCGAAGTGGCCCGCGAACATGGCTGCGCGGTCTTCACCCCCAGCTCCATCGGTTCTTTCGGCCCGACAACCCCGCATGTCAAGACTCCGCAGGACACAATACAGCGTCCGGCCACAATATATGGTGTGACCAAGGTGAGCGGCGAACTTCTTAGCGACTACTACGCGCGCCGCTTCGGCGTTGACACCCGCTCGGTGCGCTTCCCCGGACTCATCTCCTACACGACACCTCCCGGCGGCGGCACCACCGACTATGCAGTAGACATCTACTACTCCGCCGTGAAGGGTGAGAAATTCAAATGCCCCCTCAAGCCCGGCACATTCATGGACATGATGTACATGCCCGACGCACTCCGCGCCGCCATCGAGATCATGGAGGCCGACCCGACACGTCTCGTACACCGCAACTCGTTCAACATCGCCTCGATGAGCTTCGACCCGGAGATCATATACAACAAAATCCGGGAATATGTTCCCGGATTCGAAATGGAGTATGAGCTTGACCCGCTCCGTCAGAAAATCGCCGATTCATGGCCCGACTCTCTCGACGACTCATGCGCACGCAACGAATGGGACTGGAAGCCGGAGTTCGACCTCGACGCCATGACCCAGGACATGCTCGTCAACCTGCGCAAGAAACTCCTCGTGGAGGCTGAGATGGTTGAAGCATAACCGGCTGACACCGGCTGCCGACTCATTTCGCAGAGTCAGCAGCCGGAGCCGTACGGTCTTTATGAATACGGAGAAGATTGATCTTCTCATGCAGCATTGGAACTCGCCGTTCAAGACGGTTGAGTTCCTTGTTGCTTTTATAGAGCATATAGGTGTAGGAAATCATCTTGGCATTAGCCTCGGGCAGTTTCCACGACTGCACAGGGCTGTTGCCCATAAATGTTACCGTAATCGGATTCAGCTGATTGTCGGCTACAAGGGCACCGATAGAGTCTGCCGCATTGCCGGTGAACATCACAGTGGTGAGCGCGGCGGTACGGTAATTGAGAGCCTGGTCGTTGGGCACCACGTCAGAAGTGGCCGTCGCCGTGGGACCCTGCACCTCTATGCGGTCGAAAGCCTTGCCCGAGAGGGCCGCCACAAGCTCGAACTGATTATTGTCGTTGATACGCGCCACGAGTCCTGTCGATGAGAGCGGATAACGGTCCTTGAACGACGTGAGAATCATGTACGACCCCGCCTCGCGCGGATTTGAGACAGTGGTGAAATCGCGCACCCAGCCGTTTACCTGATCGCGCAACAGGCCGATCTGCGTGTTGCAGGAGTCAATCTCCTGCTCGACAACCGCGATTGAGTCCGACAACGAACGGTCATAGTCGGCACGCACCTTCTCGCCATCATTGGTGCGGCCCACGCAGGCACCCAACAACGGCGATATTGCCACAGCCGCAGCCGCGATAATTAATTTTCCTTTTTTCATAGCCTTGATTTTTACGAGGCAGATGCGGCACGTGCCTTACCGTTGCGGTCAGACACGAACTACATCCTTGACCCCTTTTACAGTCTTTATCTTCTTAACAAGCGTGGTGAGCTGACGGTTGTCAGAAACACCGATTACGAGATAGCCCTGGAACATGCCGTCGTGCGAGTCAATCGATATGTTGCGCAACGCCGCCCCCTGCTCATGCGATATGATGGAGGTGATGTTAGTCACGATACCGATGTCATCGTTGCCCACAACGCGCAATGTGGCCGGAAGCATCGAACCCGACTTTCCGCTCCAGTCGGCACGGATCACACGGTATGGATAACGCTCCTTGATATGCGCGGCGTTCGGACAGCTGTTCTTGTGGATCTTCACCATGCCGTCGCTCGAAATGAAGCCGAACACGTCGTCGCCGTAAATCGGGTTGCAGCACCGGGCGAACCGATAGCTCAGGCCATTGATTGACTTCTCGCCGATGACAAGGACATCGTTCTGCGACTTCTTCTCATCATCGTCGCGGCGTATCTCGAACTCCTCGGCCGACACATGCTCGGCCTCGCCCGTATGAGTCGTACTCTCGATATAACTGTTCAGGAAACGACCCGGGTCAACCTTGTCGGCTCCCATGTCGGCATAGAACTCAAGAGCGAACTTATAGCCCATCTTCTTGATAAGGCGCATGACGTGTGCCTCGTCAAGCTCAACCTTGCGGTTCTTCGCACGGCGCATCAGAGCCTCCTTGCCTATGTCGGCAAGACGCTGCTTCTCCTCGTTGAGACACTGCTTGATCTTGTTGCGGGCCTTCGAAGAGGTGACGATATTGAGCCACTCCTGGCGCGGGGTCTGGTTCGCGGCTGTCAGAATCTCCACAGTATCGCCGTTCTGTATCTTGTAATTCAGTTTCTTATGCTGACCGTTGACTTTCGCGCCGGTACATTTCGCGCCGACGTTCGAATGGATATGGAACGCGAAGTCGAGCACCGTCGCTCCGCCCGACAGGCGGAACAGGTCCCCTTTGGGAGTGAACGCGAACACCTCCTTGCCGAACGGATCCATATGGATGTTCTTCATGAGCTGCATCGGACCTGCATCGGCACTTTCGAGAATGTCGCGTATATTGTTCATCCACTGGTCGGTACCGTCGGCCTTACCACCCTTGTAACGCCAATGCGCGGCAAGACCCTTCTCCGCCACGAGGTCCATGCGGCGCGTGCGGAACTGCACCTCCACCCATTTGTTCTCCGGTCCCATCACCGTGGCATGAAGCGACTCGTAACCGTTGCTCTTAGGTATCGAGATCCAGTCGCGCATACGGGCAGGATTCGCGGTGTACATATCGGCAAGAATAGAATATGCCAGCCAGCACTCACTCTTCTCGCGCGCGGGTTCGGAGTCGAGTATCACGCGGATGGCGAAGAGGTCGTAGATGCCGGGGAGATCCACCTTCTGCTTGCGCATCTTGTTCCATATCGAAGAAATGGACTTTGTGCGACCTTTGATCTCGAATTTGAGACCGGCCTTCTCAAGCTCCCGCTTCACCGGGTCGATAAACGCCTTGATATACGCGTCGCGTGAACGCTTTGTGGCATTGAGCTTGTGGGCAATCTGGGTGTAAATCTCCCGGTTGGTGTACTTGAGCGACAGGTCTTCGAGTTCACCCTTTATCTTGTAGAGACCGAGACGGTGAGCGAGCTGCGCGTAGAGGCAGTTTGCCTCGAAAGCCACATTGCGCACCCACGTGTCGTCAGGATGCAGATTGATGCTGCGCATAAGCACCAGACAGCGCACAATCATTATGATGATCACGCGTATGTCGTGAGCGAGAGAAATAATCAGACCACGGAAATTCTCCTGATTTGTAGCGGAATTGCGTGTGCTGAACTTCGCCACCTCGTCGAGACCGCGATGCAGACCGGCGATGTCGGCACCCCATTCACGCTCTACGTCGGCCACCGACATCAGGCCATGCTTCACGAGCGGGTGAAGCAGAATAGCGATAAGGATGTTGTGGTCAGGGTCAACCATTTCGGCAAACGCGTAGGCCGTGCGCAGGGTCATCACCGCGTTCGGCAGCGACTTCTCGTCGTGAGCCGCCACCGGGCGGCGTATAAGTTCACGGAGAGTGGCTGTGAGACGTTTGCGTTCATTGTCATCGAGGCGTGTGTCCAACACAGTTTTCAGATTCCCGGCGAGAGCGCAAAGCTCCCGCCGTTCGGCGAGCGAGAGAGTGTCAACTGAATTTGCTTCCATAAGCTGCAAAATTAAGTAATAAAGCAACAGGTAAGTTACAAAGTTAACAAAAAGAAACCGTTCCTGCAACTAAAAAATAAAACTCGGGGCGGCCGTCACCGGTAGACCCTCAGGAAGTGGAAGATTGTGTCGTAGGCGGCCCGGCGCGGGACGGGTTCGGAGAGGATCAGGTCGTGTATGCCGGAGTCGATGGTGCAGACCATGCGCTCATGACCCAGACGCTCGCCGCGTGCCTGAATCATGGCCGGGTCGAGCACCGCATCGCCCGTCTGGAACTCCGGAGTCCAGCCGCAACCCTCTATCTTGCGCGAGCTGTGCATGACAAGAATCGGCACGCTTATTCTCTCCCGCTTCTTCATGAGACGCCCCTGCGCGGAATTGATGGCACCGACCCAGCTGTATGTGACCGGCGGCGAATACACCATCTTCCAATCAGTGTTGTATTTCCACTGGCCGTGGTACTGTTTCAGCAGACTGTAGGCATAGCCGTCGCACTCCGCCTGCTTCACCTTCGCATTCTTGAAAATCTTGCCGAGGAAACCTACAACCGGCGCACCGACATCGCGCATGAAAGCGTTGTAGTTCCATTCGAGGAACGGAGAATCCGTGACCACGCGGTCCACACCGCACTCCTCCCCCTTCTCAGCCGCGAAATAGAGCACGGTCAGCCCACCTGTGGAATGGCCCGACAGAGTGATGTCGGTATTGCCGTCACGACGGATCTGCACAAGAGCCGAATCGATGTCGGCGAAATACTCCTTCATGTCGCGCACATTGAACGGATACTGCCACGGCTCCTTGCTGCGCCCATAACGGCGCAGGTCAACGGCATAGAAATTATAGCCCGAATCGACAAATATCCGGCCCATCTCCGACTGGAAGAAATAATCGTTGAAGCCATGAATATAGAGGTAAGCCTTACGCGTCGGCTTATCCGACAGCAGCCTTACTATAGTGGAGCGGCAGGGACCGTCGAACGCTTCACCCTGATTCACATAACGGGCCTCGTAGCCCGGGAGAATATCCTCATGCCACGAAGTATCGGTAACCGGAGTCTTCGGCCCGGTATACTTCTCGTTTATATTCCAGCACCATGCCGAACCGGCCGCAAACACCGCGACGAGCAATAATGTAGTTTTCTTCATAATTAAAGATTGTTTATAGTCAAAGCAGGAAGTTTATGTGCATTTTGATAAATATCTCTTGCGCCCATGCCACCCTGCTCTTCAATCAAGAGGGAACAGAATTCAACTTCCGATAAAAAACAATAATTTATGATATAACGGATTTTTTTGTTTGGTAGTTTCAATTTGATTTTGTATCTTTGCATACGGAAATGGAGGATAATTCCGCCGCAGGCGGTTCTGTTGATGTTTCCATCCACCCTGACATACAGATTCCGGCTCTCCGTCACCAAGATTGCCCGACTGCAAACTTTTATGGATATTATTCCGTTGAATTGTCAGAACCACCTGAATTGTCAGAATCACACAAATCTTCCCGAGCCGTCCGGCTCACCAAAATCAAAAGCAAAATCCTGCATACGCCACGGCCATAACCCGCGCCGTGAGCGATAGAAAAGACCCGCGTCCCACCATGAGTCCGGTCCATGCAGATAGAACCATACGCACATTATGCACAGTTTCGAAGAATTGATGTCGATGGAGCTGACTGCCCTGCGCAGTCTCGCCGAATCGATGGGCATGAAAAAGAACAGCACTGAGAACAAGGAGGAGATGGCATATTACGTCATCGACAACGCCTCCGCACAAGTGGCCCGCGAAGAGGCCGCCAAGCTCAAGCCACGCGCCCAGAAAGAACGTAAACCGCGCGCCAAGCGCACAGCGACTGCCGCAGATGCCGCCGCTCCCGCTGAAGTTGCCCCCGAGGCTCAGGGAGCACAGGCACCGAAGCGTCGCGGCCGCAAACCGAAAGCATTGCTCGAAGCCGAGGCCGCTGCACGCGCAGCTGAGGAAGCAACGCCCACCGAGGGGATGAACCCTGAAAATACTCCTGCCGGTGATGTGACGGCCAACCCCGCTCCCGCCCAGGCCGACGCCAACGCCGCTCCCGCTCCCAAACGTCGGGGCCGCAAGCCGAAGGCGCTGCTCGAAGCCGAGGCCGCCGCACGCGCCGCCGAGGAGGCTCTCGCTGCAGCCGACAGCATCGCACCGATACCCGTACCGGAGATTACAGACACACTCCCCATGGTGCTCACCGACGAGCCGGCTGAGGTGATACGTCCCGCACAACGACGCAAACAGTTCACCCCCACTCCCAAAGAGGAACAGCCCGAGGTGCAGGATGGCGTTCAGCCCGCACAGCAGGGGGCACAGCGCGGCAACCAGAAAGATCTCAAGCCGAAAGGACAGCCCTCACTCGGTGCCTTCTTCTCCAATGCAAAGGGCCGCACATTCACCCCGCGCTCCCAGCAGCAGATCCAGGAGGAGGAGAAAGCCGTGGCAACAGCACCGATTATAATCGCCGAACCGGGAATGCCCGTCGCACCGGCACAGAACCAGAACCCCAAGCAGCAGAAACGTCTCACCAAGAAGCAGCGTCAGCAGGAACGCATGATGCAGCGTCAGGCAAACAACAACCGCCAGCCCGAGACAAGCTACGACCTCCAGGGAATTCTCACCACCTACGGCGTGCTTGAGGTAATGCCCGAAGGTTTCGGTTTCCTCCGCTCGAGCGACTACAACTATCTCTCCAGCCCCGACGACGTATATGTCACCCAGCAGCAGATCCGCGAGTTCGGTCTGAAGACCGGCGACATGGTTGAGGGCGGCATCCGTCCCCCGCATCCCGGAGAGAAATACTTCCCGCTCTGCAACGTCATATCAATCAACGGACTCTCGCCCGAAGTGATACGCGATCGTGTGCCTTTCGAGCACCTTGTACCCCTCTTCCCCGACGAGAAGTTTGACCTGACACGCGGACGCAGCAACAACATATCCACCCGTATCGTCGATATGTTCGCGCCCATCGGCAAGGGACAGCGCGCGCTCATCGTGGCACCGCCCAAGACCGGTAAGACAATCCTGCTCAAAGATATTGCAAACGCCATTTCGGAGAACCACCCCGAGACATACATCATAATGCTGCTCATCGACGAGCGACCCGAGGAGGTCACCGACATGAGCCGCAGCGTCAACGCCGAGGTAATCGCCTCGACATTCGACGAGCCGGCCGAACGTCATGTCAAGATTGCCGGTCTCGTGCTCGAAAAAGCGAAACGGCTTGTGGAGAGCGGCCACGACGTGGTCATCATGCTCGACTCGATCACACGTCTGGCCCGCGCATACAACACCGTATCGCCCGCATCGGGTAAAATCCTGTCGGGTGGTGTCGATGCCAACGCACTCCAGCGTCCGAAGCGTTTCTTCGGAGCGGCACGTAACATCGAGAACGGCGGATCGCTGACCATCATCGCCACAGCCCTGACCGAGACCTCATCAAAGATGGACGAGGTTATTTTCGAGGAATTCAAAGGCACCGGCAACATGGAGCTCCAGCTCGACCGCAAGCTCTCCAACAAGCGTATCTTCCCCGCCGTTGACATCATCTCCTCATCGACCCGCCGTGATGACCTGCTCCTTCCGCAGGAGACGCTCAACCGCATGTGGATCCTGCGCAACTACCTGAGCGACATGAACTCGATCGAGGCCATGGAGTTCATCAAGAAGCGCATGGAGCTCACCCGCTCGAACGAGGAGCTTCTTGTCACGATGGACAAATAATCCAACCACGTTCACACGGGTCCTTTCCGGCCCGGAACAAAAAGCACCGCAATGGGCAATACATTCGGAACATTACTGCGGCTCACCACCTTCGGTGAGAGCCATGGTCCGGCCATGGGAGGCATACTCGACGGTATGCCTCCCTTGGTGCATATCGACCTCGGCGAAGTGCGCCGTCACCTCGACCGCCGCCGTCCGGGGAGCCGCCCCGACATATCGCAACGCCGAGAGAGCGACGAACCGGAGATTCTGTCAGGACTCACTCCCGACGGCATCACACTCGGATCGCCGATAGGTTTCGTGGTGCGCAACCGCGACGCACGCAGCAAGGACTACGACGGATACAGCGGCAAATTCCGCCCGAACCATGCCGACTATACCTATCACACCAAGTATGGCATACATGATTTCCGTGGCGGAGGCCGCGCGAGCGCACGCGAGACAGTCTCGTGGACCGTGGCCGGCTCGATAGTGCGTCAATGGCTTTCGCAACGCTATGGCATTGAGATCGAAGCGGAATTCATAGCCACAAACGACGTGGCTGCGACAGCCCGGCAGGGTGACTCGACGGGAGGAATAGTCAGATGCCGTGTAACCGGAATTCCGGCCGGCATAGGTGAACCCGTGTTCGACAAGCTGCACAGCCGCCTCGCCGCAGCCATGATGGGCATCAACGCCGCAAAAGGCTTCGAATATGGCGATGGTTTCAGAAGTGCCTCGATGAAGGGCTCGGAAAGCGTTGACATATTCTGTCCTGTGGCCGGATGCGAGGGAAATACAGAGAAGGCCACCCCCACATGCCGCTCCAACCATTCGGGAGGAATACAAGGGGGCATTTCCAACGGAATGCCGGTGGAATTTGCCGTCTATTTCAAGCCGACACCGACAATAATGCGCCCGCTTGAGACTATTGATACCGACGGCAACTCTGTGATTCTCGAACCTGCCGGACGTCATGACCCCTGCGTGGCAATACGCGCCGTTCCGATCGTGGAGTCGATGGCCGCGCTTGTGATCGGCGACCTTATCCGCCAAAGCTGCACCGGGCTATGAATCAATGGTACACCGACTATGCCGAATACCTGCAACGCTTCTTTCCGGGCGTGAAGGTACAGAAAATCTCGGTCAACATCGGAGCGGGATGCCCCAACCGTGACGGCACCATCGGGCATGGCGGCTGCATATACTGCAACAACACCTCCTTCACTCCCTCCTATTGCTTCGACGTGAAAGGAGTCAGTGAGCAACTGGAGGCCGGGAAACGTTTCTTCGCACGGAAATATCCCGCCATGCAATATCTTGCATATTTCCAGTCGTACACCAACACCTACCGGATGGATGCCGCAGAGCTGGAACGTATCTACCGGGAGGCACTGAGCACCAAAGGCGTTGTCGGATTGATAATCGGCACCCGCCCCGACTGCATACCGCCAGAAGTGGTTGAGATGCTGTCGCGGCTCAACCAAGAACGTCCTGTCTTTGTTGAACTTGGTGTGGAGACACTCTGCGACGAGACGCTGAGACTGATAAACCGTGGGCATGATTCCGACAGGAGCCGCGAGGCAATACGCACATTAGCTGCTGCCGGGCTGCATGTCGGCGTGCATTTGATAGCCGGACTCCCCGGCGAGGATGAGGAACGCGTCATGCAGACCGTGAGCGAGATCTGCTCACTGCCTGTGGAGTCGATCAAACTGCATCACCTGCAGGTGCTGCGCGACACACCGCTCCACCACATGTGGGTGGAAAAGAGCGTGAACATCACCCCATACGACCCGGAGCGCTATCTGGAGCTATGCCGACGGATAGTCAAGACCGTTCCGCGACACATTGCCATAGAGCGTTTTCTCGCCTCGGCACCGCCCGCACTTGTTGTCGCTCCGAAATGGGGACTGAAAAATTATGAATTTACCAACCTTTTGATAAACAAACTGAAAGAACATGAATAGAATAATCACATCGGCACTGGCCACGATAGCCGTTGCCGTTCCGGCCATGGCCGACATCACGGTCAACGTGAATCCCGCCGTGACCACGAAAGAGTTTGACATCGAATACGGCTACCTCTCCGATATGGTCAAGCCGCGTGCCGACCGCCCGGAGGCAAACAAGGCCAAGGCCACTGTCATAGACGGCAAGTTCACACTGCCCGCCATGAACGAAGGTGCCGCCCAGTATGTCATCCCGACCGGAGAGCGCGAGTATATCGTGATATACTCCAAGCCCGGCGACAACATGACAGTCAACATCGACGGCATATCACCCCTCGCCTACAGCGTGACCGGCAGCAAACTGATGGAAGACATATCGTCGCTCGACATGGAGTCATCGAAACTCCTCCAGCAATACCGCGAGCTGAGTGCGGCAGGTTCTCCCGACCCTGCAGTTGTCGAGAAAATCAGCAACGACTACGACAAGCTCTTCACCGACTACGTAGCCGCCAATCCTGATGCCGAGGCGGTGCCCTATGCAATCATGCACCTCGAAGGCCAGAAATTTCTCGACTACTACAACGCCATGACACCGGCCGCGAAGGCGAGTCCGATCGCGCTCTTCCTCGAACCGCAGAAAGAGTATGCCGAGCGCGTGATAGCAGCCGAGCGTCGCAAGGTCGAGCTTCAGAGCGGCAATGTCGAGGCACCGGCCTTCACATTCGACAACCTCGAAGGGAAAGCCGTAAGCCTTCAGGACTTCCGTGGCAAATGGGTCATCATCGACTTCTGGGGCAGCTGGTGTCCCTGGTGCATCAAGGGTTTCCCGAAGCTCAAGGAGGCATATGCCAAATATCAGCCAAAGCTGGAAATCGTGGGCGTGGCCTGCAACGACAGCCGCGAGGCATGGGAAAAAGCGCTCAAGAAATATGAGCTTCCCTGGGTGAACCTCTACAACCCCGAGAAAGGTGGCGGCAAGTTGCTCGAAGACTATGCAGTAGAGGGATTTCCGACCAAGGCAATCATCAATCCCGAAGGAAAAATCGTGAACATCACCACCGGTGAGAACCCGGCTTTCTTCGAAATTTTGGATGAATTGATGAAATAATCGGCAAAAAATTTGCAAGATTCAAAAAAAAGCCGTAACTTTGCATCGCTTTTCGGGAGAGACGAAGAGCGACATGGTGAAATTAGCTCAGTTGGTTAGAGCGTCGGATTGTGGTTCCGAAGGTCGTGGGTTCGATCCCCACATTTCACCCTGATAACGAAGGCATCGCAATCGCGATGCCTTTTTATTTGGTCCCGGGGCAGCTGCAGCTGCCCCGGGACC
>OFFD01000964.1_pt1 | contig 19986 bp, 19 predicted proteins | sample 1521291 | NCBI WGS metagenome assembly OFFD01 (sample SAMEA3504103, study PRJEB24116) | mouse gut metagenome | biome: mouse gut; feature: mouse-associated habitat; material: faeces | place: Denmark | collected 2011 | reverse complement strand
CTCCAGCAACGGCTTTTTCGATCACTTCAAAAGGTATCAGCTTCTTGTTCCTCATGCTCCAATCTCTCCATTTCTTTTCTCAGCTGTTTGAGTGCTGCGATTTTCCAGTAGTTTACTGTCGTGCGGCTTTTCCCATACATTTCTCCGATTTTCTTATCCGTATATCCAAAGAAGAAATACAGTACCAAAACTTCCTGTCGTAGCTTGGGTAAATCGGAAAACACTTTTGCCAATCGTTCATTTTCTATTACGATTTTCTCGCCGCACACAATCAATTCCGTCGCACTTGTTTGTTCCGCAAAATAGCTGTCTGTTGCAGACGGATTGTAATACCTTTCTTCCATAAGATAATCAAGGGATATTTCCCGTTTCTGTCGTCTGCCAATATCCCGATAGGCGGACAGGGAAGCATTACGGAGAACAACTTTACAAAAGGCTGCAAAAGTGTATTCGATATGTTCTTTGTATTGCTCTGAATTGTTCATTGTTTCACCACCTTTCTTCCCAATAGGGGTTATTGCAGAAAACGCCCATACAGTAATAAAACTGCATAGGCGTTCGGTAACATGAGTTGTTTAAGCATACAAAATGATATGTGTGTTCATCATCATAGCCAGAGTATCCCATGATGAAAGAAAGACTTATTTTAATGATTGAATCAAAGATATAGGAAAGACGGGCGGCATATTGATACCTCCTTTATATCGCCATGACCTTAAAAAGTGAATGTTCTCATTCGTTACTTTCCTCTAATTGACTGAATATTTTCTTTGAGTAAAGAGCAATCAAGAAAGCGGCAACGGCTGCTACAATCAATACAATCCATGTCCGGCTTTCAAAAATATCAAACAAAACCCCATAAATTGCCTGCCCTATGGGTTGACCACACATGGCTATGGAAATCAATGCCGCCATGATTTTGCCAACTAATTGTGGTGGTGTCTGCTCTTGTACCATTGTGTAAATCTGCACAACAAACAGTGTAGAAGCTCCCATTGCAGTAAAGCTCATCAGTGTAATCACCAAATAAGACAGGATTGCAGGAATAGGAAACATCAACGAAATTCCCATCAATGCTACGGAAGCTGCACAAACCAAAAGCAGAATATAAGAGTTTTTTAGCTTTAATTTTTCTGCTATCGCTGCTGTTAAAATTCCACCGCACAAACCACCTAATGCAAGTGCACCTTGGGTAAAACCATACATGGTATCTGACATTTTAAGTGCCTGTGTAATCAAAATAGGCGTCCCGACAATCATAACCGAACTTAATATCAGATTGAAAATAGAAATCAGAAACACAACGGAAAAGAAAATCGGTTTTTCTGTCTTTACGAACTGGTAACTTTCCTTTAAGTCATTTCCTACAACCGTTAAAATACCGCTTTTCCTTATACGCTTTTCATGTGGGATATGGATAAAGATTTCCATAACTGCGGAAAAAGTAAAGCAGATGATACTTAAAACCAAAATGGGATAAATCCCCCACATTCCAAACATAATCCCGCCAATAACAGGTCCCAGCAAACCGGAAAGAGTATTTACCTGATTGATAACTGCATTTCCTGCCATTAGTTTTTCTGATGATACCAATAACGGGATACTCGCCTGCACAGACGGCTGATAGGTACCGGAAATTCCATACAGAAGCATTAACACAGCAATGAACAACGGAACCGTTGGCAGCTTTCCTAAACTAAGATAGAAAACCAGTATCAATACCGCTGTACAAAAGTCCAGACCAACCATGATATTCCGCTTGTTCACTCTGTCGGCTAATACACCGCCAATCATCGACAATACTACCATTGGCGCAAAAGAACAGGCAGTTACTATTCCAAACAGGGCAGATGAACCTGTTTCCCGTAATAAATAAAGCGGCAGGGCAAAACGTAAAATGGCATTTCCAAACAACGAAATGATTTGCCCGATAACAACCAATGTAAAATCACGTTTGAAAAGAGTCGATTTTTCTTTCATGTAAATCCTCCTCAACATTTTATAAACCAACCGTCGGTCTGTATTTGATTTAAAATAAACTGCCCTGCAAAGGACAGATTATTTTAACAACATTACTGCTGCTTGCAAAATCCAATATATGCTTCAATCAAAGCTTCATCTAACAGAACATCAATGCCAATACCTTTCATCAGATTATTGAACGTATTACATCTTTCCCGCATACCATGTGCGTCCGTTTGATTTACCAACGGATTGAGCCATGTATTTGCTAAAATCATAATCGCTTCTGCCACCTCTTTGGGGTGTTCAATTTGAATAGAACCGTCCTCCATGCCCTGTTTCAAAATCGGCTCAATAAATTTAGGTGCCACTATCTGATAAATCTGCCCGATTTGCAAAGCCAAAAATCTTGGATTGTCTAACAGACTTGGTGTAATCGTCAGCATAAGGCTTTGGTTGGAATGGAACACTGCTGTTCGGATAATCTTCCGAAGCTTTTCCAAACCATTTACTTCTTTATTATCTCTCACTTTTGCCAATACTGCGGTATTTTCTTCTCCAATACGGTCGAAAATGGCTTCCAGTATATCCTCCTTTGAAGAAAAATGATGATAGATAGCACCTTTGGAAAGTTTGGTTTCATTGATGATGTCCTGTAAAGAAGTTCTGTCATAACCTTTTTCAGCGAATAAGCGGGTAGTCACATCTAAAATCAATCTGACAGTTTCTTCTGGATATTTATTTCTTGCCACTCTATCCCCTCCTTACAGACCGTTGGTCTGTATAAAGAATAACACAAATTCTTTTTGCTGTCAATACAGCTCTCTATCCGCTGATTTGGCATTTCTAAAACTTTCCCGTATCAATGAGCAAAGAAACTCAAAATTTTTTTCGTAAATCTTCGGCAAAATTGCGCTGTGCGGTGTAGTAGGGAATGAAAGGAAAAACAGAGGGTTTGGGAAACTTCCCAACAAGCAAAATGCAGCGCATTTTACGGAAAGGGTACCCCTTTCCTATGCTTGCTAAGAAGTTTTTCACTTTATCAAATGCGAAAGGACGGGAAAGGAATGGAACGGAAACAAGAGCATAAAGATAGCGAATTTTTACCAAAACGCGGCAATCCCCAACACGAAACGGTTACTTATGAAATCGGCGGCACATTTTATAAAGTATCTACGTCCTGCGGCGGTTCGGAACTGCTCTATGACAAAATGAAACGCCTTATCAAAGAGGAATCCGGCAAAACGCCTGCTGACAAGAAAAGTGAAGTCCGCTATAATGAAGACAGCAACCTGTTTGTCGGGCGTTCATTACAGGAGGAATGAACACATGACAGCATATACCAATAAGCCCGAACAGATAACAGCATTATACGCCCGTCTTTCACAAGAGGACGCGCTTGACGGCGACAGCAACAGTATTGTCAATCAGAAAGCAGTTTTATCAAAATATGCCGCTGACAATGGCTTTACAAATCCGGTATTTTTTATTGATGACGGCGTTTCAGGAGTAACCTTTGACCGCCCGAATTTTAACCGCATGATTGCAGAGATTGAAACCGGAAATGTAGCAACAGTCATTGTCAAGGATATGTCCCGCTTGGGGCGTGATTATTTGAAAGTCGGCTACTATACGGAAATCTTTTTCGTTGAAAGAGATGTACGCTATATCGCTATCAATGATGGCGTGGACAGCGCAAAGGGCGACAATGATTTTACCCCGTTCCGTAACCTGTTCAACGATTTTTACGCGAAAGATACCAGTAAAAAGGTAAGAGCAATCAAGAAAGCACAAGGCATGGTAGGAGAACATCTGACGAAACCACCTTATGGCTACAAAGTTGACCCTGCCAACAAAAAGAAATGGATTGTAGATGAAGAAGCTGCCGCTGTGGTAAAACGGATTTTTGATTTGTGTATCGCCGGAAAAGGACCTATGCAGATAGCGAAAATCCTCAAATCAGATAAGATACTGACAACAAAAGCCTATTATGCAAAACAGAAAGGCAAGCTGTTGCCGGATAATCCCTACAACTGGAACGAAAACAGTATTGTAGGTATCTTAGAGCGCATGGACTACTGCGGACATACGGTAAATTTCAAAAGCTACTCAAAATCCCATAAACTGAAAAAGCGGATTCCCACCACAAAAGAACAGCAGGCAATTTTCCACAATACCCATGAAGCAATCGTTGAGGAAGCTGTTTTTGAACGGGTACAGGAATTACGGGCAAACAAACGGCGTCCCACAAAAGCGGAACGGCAAGGATTGTTCTCCGGCTTAGTCTATTGCGCCGATTGCGGAAGCAAGTTGCATTTTGCCACCTGCAAGAGCTTTGATGGTTCACAAGACCATTACCGCTGTGCAAAGTACAAGAGCAATACGGGAAGCTGTACCGCACACTTTATCCGGGAAGAAACGCTGAAAGCAATCGTCCGACAGAGGATATTTGATGTAACGGCAAGGTTTATTGAGAATATCATGGATTTTCGCGAAATGGTCTATCAGCAGCAGTTTGCGGAAGCAGAAAAGGATATGAAGCGTAAGCGGTGTGAGGTCGAACAGGCAAGGAAGCGCATTGCAGAACTTGACCGTATTTTCAAGCGGATTTATGAGGACGACATCAACGGAACCATCAGCCATGAACGGTTTTTGAAGCTGTCCGCAGAATATGAAGCGGAACAAAAGGAACTGACGGAAAAGGTAAAGACAGAACAACAGGAAGTTGATACCTATGAGAAAAATAAAATGGACTTTGACAGTTTCGCCGCCATTATTCGCAAGTATGTGGGGATAACAGAATTAACGCCTACTATCGTCAATGAATTTGTGAAGGAAATCGTAGTCCATGCGCCGAAGAAGATAGACGGCAAGCGTTTTCAGAAAGTGGATATTGTCTTTAACTTCGTGGGAGAAATTCATTTGCCTGACGAGCCGCAGACAGAACAAAAAGAAACCAATAAACAGGAAAAGACGGCATAGCCCTCGTAATGGGGCTATGTCGCCTAATCGGAATATACTTCCTTGTAACCCGAAAGACTTGACTTGACAAGGCTTTCGGCGGAATTTTTGGCGTCCACGAGAGGATTTGAACCTCCGACCCCACGCTTAGGAGGCATGTGCTCTATCCAGCTGAGCTACGTAGACATTTGTTTATTCAGTTTCTGCTGTGATTTATGTCGCTGCGGACATCCGCCACGCAACGCTCTACCATACATGGCGAAACATCCACAAAATCTGTATGGCTGTGATGACACAGACACAAGCGGCCACAGAGCAAGCAACGCAGACATATTTCCGCTGCTTGCCGCCACCGGCCTGATACTGCCTGCCAAAATACCAGGCTGCGGCAACTGCCGCTACGCCCAATATCAGCAAAATCGCTATCCACAACAACATGACATGCTGTGCTTCCATAAAACACCTCTATTATACTAACATACTCGTCGTCAAATTACAAGAATGAAAAATCTGCCCAGAGCGTGTTTACAGTACGGCACGGGCAATGCGGGCCGCCTCGGCCATGATTTTTTCTGCATCCATGGTCAGCACTTCATAATCCTTCATCAGAATCTTCCCGTTGACGATGGTGGTTTTTACGTCGCTGCCCTGCGCCGAATACACCAGGTCGGATACCGAATTGTTCCATGGGGCAAAATGGGGTTTATTCAAGTCCACCAAAATCAAATCGGCCTTTTTCCCCACTTCCAGTGTCCCGATTTCATCGTCCCAGTGCAGCGCTCTGGCACCGTTGATGGTCGCCATCTGCAAGATAGTTTCGGCAGGCAGTACAGTGGGATCCATGGCATTTACTTTTTGCGCAAAGGAACACATAGTCATCTCCTTAAACATGTTCAGACTATTGTTGCTGGAAGCGCCGTCGGTTCCTAAGGACACATTCAAGCCCGCCGCAAAATATTTGGGCAGATTGGCAATGCCGCTGGCCAATTTCATATTGCTGGATGGATTGTGGGCGATGCTAACCTGATGCTCCCGCAAAATAGCAATATCACTGTCATTGAGATACACGCCATGGGCAGCCAGAGTAGGCAACTCAAACACGCCCAGATCCCGTAAGTATTCCGTGGGCGTCTTGTCGTAGCCTTCCCGGATTTGCCGCAATTCATCCTGCGTTTCCGCCAGATGCACATGCAACCCGGTGTGGCAGTCGGCAGCGGCCTGCACGATTTGCTCCAGATAGACAGGTGGACAGGTATAAGGTGCATGGGGGGCAAACCACACTTTTAAGCGTCCTTCTGCCTGATTATGAAAATTCTCATACAACCGTACATTTTTTTGAATATTTTTGCCTTCTGTGTCAGAGAACACAATCAGTCCTCTGCTCAGATTGGCCCGCACACCCGATTCCTCTACCACACGGGCCACCTCATGCATGCTGTCGTACATATCGGCAAAGGTCGTAGTACCGCTTTGCAGCATTTCCAAAACAGCCAGACTGCTGCCCCAATAAATGGATTCATTGACAAACTTCGCTTCTGCCGGCCAGATTTTATCATTGAGCCACGGCATCAATTCCATATCGTCGGCATAACTGCGCAGTAAGGTCATCGCCGCATGGGTGTGAGTATTCACCAGCCCCGGCATAGCCAAGGTATCGCGCCCGTCGATTATCTGTGCGCCCTCAGCTGCCTGCGCATCTACAGCGCCGATAGCTGCCAGCTTATCCTCTTCAATCAAAATATCACCGCGCTGCAGTGCGGCGCCTGTCATGGACAAAATTTGTGTGTCGCGAATCCAGATTTTTTGCGTTGCTTCTCTCTGCTCCGTCATTTTTTGCGGCCTCCCCATCCGAAAAATCCTCTCTTGCGAGGCTTTTCTTCCACTGTTTCCTCTACTGTTTCTTCTATATCTTTCTCTGCTGCTTCTTCGGCTTCCTGCGCTTCTTCTACCTCTTCCGTGATTTCTTCCTGTATTTCTTCTATTTCTTCTATCTCTTCCTGCACTTCAGCAATCTCCAGCGTTTCTTCCTCCTGTGCAGTATCTTCAGCGGTTTCTGCTTCGTCCTTCTGGTTGCCCTCATCGGCAAACAACGCTTTTCCAAAGGCTTTGGCGTCAAAAAATTCCATATTGTCAATGGCTTCCCCGGTGCCAATCAGCTTCACCGGCAAATCAAACTCGGAGCGAATCCCAATCACCACGCCGCCCTTGGCGGTACCGTCCAGCTTGGTCAAAATGACGCCGGTCACTCCGGTGGCATCGCCAAAAATTTTGGCCTGTGAAATGGCATTCTGTCCGGTGGTGGCATCCAGCACCAGCAGCACTTCCCGCAGGCAGCCGGGCGCTTCTCTGTCAATCACCTTCCGCATTTTACTCAACTCATTCATCAGGTTGGCCTTGTTCTGCAACCGTCCCGCAGTATCCACAATGAGCACATCGCATTTTCGGGACTTGGCCGCAGCAATGGCATCAAACACCACCGCCGCCGGGTCTGCGCCCTCCTGGTGGCTGATCACATCGACGCCGACTCTGTCGCCCCACACCTTCAGCTGTTCCGCCGCGGCAGCCCGGAAGGTATCTCCGGCGCCCAAAATCACTTTATGGCCCTGCTGCTTGAGCAAATAGGCCAGCTTCCCGATGCTGGTGGTCTTGCCCACGCCGTTCACGCCAACCATCAAAATAATATTCAACTCATCCGCCTTCAAATCCAGCGCCGCCTTTTCATCGCCCATAATCTCGGCAATTTCCTCGACCAAGGCCTCCCGCAGCTGCTCGGCATATTTGAGCTTGTCCCGTTTTTCCCGTTCCCGCAGCCGTTCCACCAAATCCACCGCAGTATTGACGCCGACGTCGCCCTGAATCAGCAATTCTTCCAGCTCATCGTACAAATCGTCGTCGATTTCCTTGCCTGTGAAGGCGTCAAAAATTTTCTCCACAAACCCCTTTCTGGTCTTGGACAAACTGTCGCTCAATGTTGAAAATAATCCCATCGCTTAAACCTCCGTTTTTCTTCTTTATCTATAAAAGTAACTGCCAGATTGCACCAATTATACATAGTCGCTGACCTTCACCGACATCAGACGCGATACGCCTTTGTTCTCCATAGCAACGCCGTAAAGCACATCCGCCGCTTCCATAGTGCCCTTGCGGTGCGAGATGATGATGAATTGTGTTTTGGCCGCGTAGTCGCGAATGAAACGCGCAAAGCGGTCGATATTCACATCATCCAGCGCAGATTCAATCTCGTCCAGGATACAGAAAGGACTAGGCTTTACGGTCAGCAGGGAAAACAATAACGCGATCGCCGTCATTGCCCGTTCTCCACCGGAAAGCAAAGTCAGTACCTGCTCCTTTTTCCCCGGCGGCTGCGCTACAATCTCAATCCCGGTCAATAAATAATCAGTAGGGTCGGACAATTCCAGCCGCGCCTGACCGCCGCCGAACATGGATTGGAACACCTGGGAGAAGCGGGCATTCACCTCCCGGTAGGTCTCCGCAAATTTCTGCGCCATGATCTTCTCCATCTCTTCAATGACCTTATTCAGAGATTGTCGGGCATCCTGCAAGTCTGCTTCTGCAAGAACTGCAGCCGCTGCTGCACCTGCTCAAATTCTTCAATGGCCGTAAAATTAATTTCGCCAAGTCGGCCCAACAGCCCTTTTATCTCCTGAATCCGCCGCTGGGTTTGAGGAATATTCTCCAGCGCCACCGCCTTGGCCTGCGCTTCCTCATAGGTGCAGTCAAAATTTTGCGCCAATCGCCGGAAACCGCCGGATAAATAGCCCTGCACCTTGTTCAGACTCAAATCCAGCTGATATTTCTGCTCCCGCAGCCGCTCCTTCTCCTGGCGTCCCTGTCCGACCGCTGTCTCCAGAAGCGCGATGTGCTCCTGCTTTGCCTGCCGTTTTTCCCGGTAGTCCTCCAGCGCGGTATTTTCGGCAGCCAGCTGCGCTTGCTCCTGTTGAATATAGTGCAAATTTTCGGCAATTTCCTGCTCATACTCCGCTTTTTTTTGCGCCAGCTTTTCATATTCGCTCTGCTTCTGCTGCAATGTGTTCCGCAAGCCCTGATAACGCTGTTCTTCACTGTCAGACTGCTGTGCGAACAATTCCCAGCGCTGTTTTGCTGTGGCCAGCCGCACCGCATTTTCCTGATAACGGTCCTGTACTTCCTTCTGTTGAGTTTGCAGCACTTGCCCTCTTTCCTTCAACTGCTCCGCCTGACGGGACAAGTCTGTTTCCTGTTCCGCCAACACACCCTGTCGTGCCCGCTCCTGCTCCAAGGCAGTCTGATAGGCTTCCCTCTGTTTCTCCTGCTCCTCCAGATGAAACTGCTCCACATGGAGTTCATTTTGCAGCCGTTTTTCTTCTCTCTCCTGCAAACGTTGTTCCTGCTCCAGCTCCACGGCGCTGCGGATGAACGCTTCCTCCTGATTGCGCAGCTGCGCCAGCGCTTCCTTCTTTTCGCCGGTCACAGCATAATAGGCTTCCAACGCCTCATTCTGCTGCTGAATTTGCTGCTCCAGCTGCTTCACCGCATCCTCCAGCTCCAGAATCTGCCGCTGTCTTGCCAGAAGGCCGCCCCGCTCTTTCTCGTGATTCCCGCCGGTCAAAGCCCCGCCCGGCGTTACCAGCTCGCCGTCCAGCGTTACCAGCCGGTAGCTGAAGCCTTTCTTCTTGCCGATGGCTACCGCAGAGGCCAGGTCCTTCACAACCCAGACCTTCCCCAGCAAATGCAGCAGAATCTTTTCATATTTTTTATCGAAGGTAATCAAGTCGACCGCCAGCCCCAGCACATTTTCCTCATTGCCCAGATTTTCTTCGGCCCGCTGTCCTTTTACGGTATTCAACGGCAAAAACGTAGCTCTGCCCTTTTTGCGCTCTTTTAAATATTGAATCGCCGCCTGCGCCTGCTTGTCGTCCTCTGTCACAATATTTTGCAGACTCACACCCATCGCTGTCTCCACAGCTTTTTCCAAATGCTGCGGCACTGTAATCAACTGACTCACCGTACCGATGATGCCCTGAAGCTTTCCCTGCTGCTTTCGCTCCAAAATGGACTTGACCCCATATTGGTAGCCTTCGCCGCTTTCCTCCATCTCCTTCAGCACCTTTGCCCGGGATTGCTTTTCCTGCCAGGCGACCTGCGCCTCTGTCAGCTGCTGCCGCAAGACCAACTGCTGCCCTTTGCGCTGTTCAATTTCCTGCTCTATCGCCGCCACCTGCTGATGATATTGGCTCTCCCGTTCCTTCTGCACAGTCATCTTTTCCCGCAGCTCGGCCTGTTTCACCTGCTGCTGCTCCAACTCCTGCGTCAAAGCAGAGAGCTTTCCTTTGATTTTTTCTCTGTCCCGCTCATCGCTGGACAAATCCTGCTCCAGCCGCTGCAATGCGTTGTGGTTGCGCGCCTGCTCCTGCATATTGGCAAACACATCGCTTTGATGCTGTTCCTCATCCTGCTGCTGCTGTGCCCTTTGCCGCTCCAACTCCTGCAGCTTCTGCTCGTCCTCGGCAAGAATGCGCTGCTGCTGTGAAAAAGTTTGCTCTGCCTCTGCTGCCTGCCGCCTCGTATCCTGTACTGTCTTTTCCAACGCTAAGGTTTCCGCCTGCTGGCCGTCCAATTCCTGCTGCAGCCGCTCCAGCTGTTCTTCGGCACTTTCCAAGAGCTGCCGATTGGCCTGTACGCCGTTGTTGCGCCGCTCCAGCTGATTCTGCAGCTGATAAAAGGACTGTTGCTGCTCCTGATAAGCCGCCTCCTGTCGTCCAAACTCAAAACGCATCTGCTCCAGCTCTGCTTCCTGCCCAGACAGACCGGCCATACATGCAGCCATTCCGTCTTCCAGTTGCTGCTTCTTTTCCAAAAGCTGCGTTTCCTGAAGCCGGTTCCGGCCAATATCGTGTACCTCCAGGGATAATTCCAGCTGGTCCAATTCCTCCTTCCCTGTCTTATACTGCTTGGCCTTTTCAGCCTGTTCTCCCAGAGGTCCAACCCGTTCCTCCAATTCGCTGATGATATCTGTCACCCGCACCAGATGGTCCTCTGTATCCTTCAACTTTCGCTCCGCTTCGCGCTTGCGATATTTATATTTGATAATCCCTGCCGCTTCTTCAATCAGGCCGCGGCGGTCCTCTGGCTTCAAGGAGAGGATTTCGTCCACCTTACCCTGGCTTATGATGGAGAGCCCTTCCCGTCCCAGGCCGGTATCCATAAAGAGCTCCTGCACATCCTTGAGCCGGCTGGGCGTCTTATTGATCAGATATTCGCTCTCCCCGGAACGATACAGCCGCCGCGATACCGTAACCTCCTCAAAATCCAAATCAAAGATATGGGCGCTGTTGTCCAATGTCAACGACACCTGTGCCATCCCCAGCGGTCTGCGGTCCGCACTTCCGGCAAAAATGACATCCTCCATCTTGCTGCCCCGCAGATTTTTTACACTTTGCTCACCCAACACCCAACGAATGCTGTCCACTACATTGGACTTCCCACTGCCATTAGGCCCCACAATAGCCGTAATTCCACTGGGAAATTCAAATTCCACTTTATCGGCAAAGGACTTAAATCCCTGAATCTCCAATCGCTTCAAGTACATAACATCACCTCTATCTTATTCTAAGATACCCATCTGCACCAAGGTACGGCAGGCAGCGTTCTGTTCCGCCTCTTTTTTGGTCTTGCCTTCTCCCTGCGCCTGCTGCACGCCGTTGATACATACGCATGCAGTAAACTGCTTGGCATGATCCGGTCCCACTTCACGAATAATTTCATAATTTACGGTATCATTGCGGTGCTTTTGCACCACTTCCTGCAAAAGCGTCTTATAATCGCCGTAATGACCCTTGCGCACCATTTCGATTTCCGGCTCAATATAGCGCAAAATCAGAGGACGCACCGCATCAATACCCAGCTCCAGATAAATGCTGCCGATCATGGCTTCCCAGGCGTCAGCCAGATTGGAAGAGCGATCAGCGCCGCCGCAGCCCCGTTCGCCTTTGCCGATGAGCAGATACTCGCCCAAAGACACCCGTCTGGCCGCGTTGGCCAGGCTGCTCTCGCACACCAGTGCCGCCCGCATTTTTGTCAGTTCTCCTTCAGGCTTGTGGGGATACTGTTCATACAGATAGTGCCCTACCACCAGATCCACCACCGCATCGCCCAAAAATTCCAAGCGCTGGTTGTTGGCCAGTTCATTGTCCTCCTGCTCCAAAATAAAGGATGGATGGGTCAGGGCAATACTCAGCTGCTCCAGATTCTCCATTTCCAATTCCAACCTGCGCAATAATTTTTGTAAATGAATTTCCCGTCTTTTTGGTATCATAACTGTTCCTTCTTTCCAGCAGCCCGCAACATCAGTTCTTGCTATTGTATTTCCGGGCACTTTGTATTATAATAAACTACAGCTTTTAATTTACTATATTTTAGGGGGAATTTTTCCATGAAAATTTGTTTACCAACCCGCGACGGCGTCATTGATGCCCACTTCGGTCATTGCGACCATTACACCATCTATACCATCGAAAACAATCAGATCGTCGGCGAAGAAACCATGGCTTCTCCGGAAGGCTGCGGCTGCAAATCAGGCATCGCTCCTATCCTGGCCCAAAACGGCGTATTGGTTATGTTGGGCGGCAATATGGGCGACGGCGCAAAAAATGTACTAAATGCCAACGGCATTGAAGTCATCCGCGGCTGCTCCGGTCCTGTTCGTCAGGTGGCAGAAGCCTGGCTGCGCGGCGAATTGCGGGATAACCTCATCGCCTGCGATCACCATGATTGCGACCATCACTAAAAATTTCCCAAAAGCCAGGGTAAAAAATAAGATACAAAGCACATAATCACTGTGGCCATGCCCATTCCCAATACCAGCGGAGGCATGGCTCTTTTTATACTGATATTCAGCATGGACGCAATGAGCGCACCGGTCCACACACCGGTCCCCGGCAGCGGGATGCCCACAAAAATCAACAAACCCCAAAATTCATACCGCCGGATGGTGTCGCTTTTTCCCATTGCTTTCCGTTCCAGTCGCTCCACCAGCGGCCGAAACAGAGATGTTTTTTTCAGCCATCGGAACACCGGCCGAATCAACAATAAAATAAAGGGAATGGGAATCAAGTTTCCGATAAAGCAGATACATACCGCCTCTGCCAATGGAATTCCCAACAGAGCTGCTGCAATCAATCCGCCTCTCAGCTCCAAAATAGGCAGCATCGAGATCAGAAACACCAAAAATTCTCCCGGCAACATATCTGCAAAAACTGTTGTAAACCAATTTACCAATGCCTCAGCCATGGTGCACCTCCGTCATCATATACTTTTTTATTGTATCACACATTGTCCATCCAGACAATTCCATACAGAAAAAAACCTCCAAACATCACGGTATCTCCGCTGTTCAAAGGCTTTTCACTCTAGTGTATGCAAAATTTCTTCACCATATGCCAAGGCAATCCGCTACAGGAAGTAAAAAAATTCCGGACAGACCGTTATTCCAATCCATTTGCCAACGCCAGATGCAAAACAGGAAAGGGATTGCCCTGCTCATCCAGCGCAGAACGATGCTTCACGACAAACCCCATATGCCGATAAAAGCCTGCCGCCTGCTCATTTTGCTCGTTGACATCCACATAGATACTATGCCAGTTTGCCATGGCATACTCCACAAGCGCACGGCCACAACCTTTTCCCTGTGCCGTTACATCTATAAAGAGCATCTCAATTTTTTCTCCGGCTGCCCCCAAAAAACCTGCCGCCTTGCCCTCCTCGAGGTACACTGCCAGTCGGGGCACTTCCAGCAAAGCCTCCTGCACCACCGGACGTAATGCAAGGATATCCTCTTCCTGTAAAAACTTATGCGTTGACCGCACAGCGCGCTCCCAGACTGCCAACAAGACATCCAAGAAAGCACACCGCGTCTCTCTATCCCACAGCTCTATCATGTCGCTACCTCCCGGATTCCTTCTAGCGAACTGCGATGGCCTCCATTTCCAGCAGCACATCCTTGGGCAGACGTGCTACTTCCACGCAAGCCCGCGCCGGCGCATTCTCCTTAAAATATTCGCTGTAAATTCCATTGACCACTGCAAAATCATCCATATTTTTCATGAAGATGCTGGTCTTTACTACCTGCTCCAACGTCATACCAGCAGCCTCCACGATGGCTTTTACATTTTCCATGACCTGACGGGCCTGCTCTTCCAACTTGTCTGACACAATCGTTCCTGTTGCCGGAACCAGAGGAATCTGCCCTGACACATACAGAGTATCTCCCGCTAAAATTGCCTGAGAATAAGGGCCGATGGCCTGCGGCGCATTGTTTGTCTGAATCACTTGCTTCATTGTAATCTCCCCCTGATAAAAAATACTGTTAAAACCAATTTGCAAACTTTATATCTGACAGAGCAGCTTAGGCGCAAACCCCAAATGGTCTGCACTCACCAGCCGGAACTCTATCTCCCACATGCTGCCTTCCATGGCAGTCTGTATGGCATAGCTGTGCAAATGCCCGTAAAGACAAAGCTCCACGCCGTACTGCTGCATCAATTCAATCAGCGCATTTTTCTCCCGTTTGCCGTTTACCGGCGGATAGTGGAGCATGACGATTCTATGGCCTGCCTCCCGGGGCACACTGTCCAAAGAAAGCTTCAGCCGCCCCAGCTCGCGCTGGAAAATTTTTTCATCATGCGCATCTGCAAACTCTCCGGGGCAAAGCCAGCCTCTTGTCCCGCATACTGCGACATCGCCAAACACAAAGCTGTTATTCTGCAGCACAGAAACACCCTCGGGCAAAATGGCCTGCACCTTGCGCAAACTATCCCACCATAAATCGTGGTTTCCCTTGGAGATAATTTTTCGGCCGGGCAGTTCGGCCAGAAAAGCCAAATCAGGCTGAACTTCCTCCAAGGTCATAGCCCAGGAGAGATCCCCCGGCAGAAGCACGACGTCCTCTGCGGTCACCTGCTCCAGCCAATGGCGGCGGATCTGGTTCTCGTGGTCCCGCCAGGTTTCGCCAAAGACATCCATGGGCTTATACAGATTTCCTGCCCCGTCAAAGGATAAATGGAGATCGCTCAGTGCAAAAAGCTTCATCCTTCCACCTCCCCAGCTGACGAATCATTCGTTGTGTTCCTGTCCTCCAGCAAACGGGCTACCCCATGGCTGCGCAGCACATGAAGCACTTCTACAAGCACAGTCTTTCCCGTACCGGTCAGATGGGCGGCATGTTCCACCCGCAGCACATAGCCGTCGATGCGCGCTAAACCATCGCTTTTCTGATGTTCGCAGACCGCTTCAATCTGTACCTGCAGCAGCTCGCCCTTGTGCACCGGCAAAAAGCAGCCGCAGGCGTCCTCCCTCTGCGCCTGCACCTGATATTCCTCCATGGCCAGCTGCCCGTCGCCCTTGAGCAGCAGCTCCTTGCCCAGCCGCTGCTCCAATGCTGCCAGATGGCTTCCCTGTTCGCCCACCAGCCAGGCAGCCACAGCAGGATAACACACCACTGTCAAAATGGGCTGACTGGTGCGCGCTGCCTGAATTTCCAGCTCCTCCAAAATGCGCAGGCCCACCGTCGCCGCGCTGGCGACCCGTCCTCGCTGCCCGCAAAAGGGGCAGGGCTGCTCCAGCACATCGCTGAGCGGCGCCCGCATCTTTTTGCGGGTCAGTTCCACCAGACCAAGCTGGGTCAGCCCCAGCACATTTGTCTTGACCGGATCGCTCTGCAGCGCCTTTTCCAGAGTTTGCAGCACCAGTTCCTGATCCTCCGGCTGCTGCATATCAATAAAGTCTATCAAAATAATTCCCGACAAATTGCGCAGGCGAATCTGCCAGGCAATCTCCACAGCTGCTTCCAGATTTGTCTCTACAATGGTCGCCTGAAAATTCTGTTTTCCGGTGAATTTGCCTGTGTTCACATCAATCACGTTCAACGCCTCTGTGCGGTCGAAAATGACATATCCCCCGTTTTTCAGCCAGACCTTCCGCGCGTGAATGCCCCGCAGCGCGCCGTCCAGCGCAAAACGCTCCCAAAGGTTTTCCTCCCGCCAGCGAATCTTGAACCGCACCTTGCGGGAAAGAATCTGCTGCTGCAACTGCTCATACAGCGCAAAATCGTTGACATAGATCCCTTCCAGCGCGTCCTCTCTGGCATACTCGCGGATGACCTGCGCTGCCAAATCCTGGTCGGCCTGAATCAGCCCCGGCTTTTGCGTCTGCGCAATTTTCTCCTGCAGCCGGTTCCAGCTCTGCAGCAGCCAGCGGAACTCCTGCTCCATCTCGCCGGCTGTACAGCTTTGTCCCGCCGTCCGCACAATCAGACCGCACTGCTGTCCTTCCAGCAGCCTGTCCGCCTGTTCCTTCAGCGCCTGCCGTTTTTCCCCAGGCCAGATCTTTTTGGATACCGCCGCATAGGGCTTCCCAGATACCAACACCAGCGTCCGACCCGGCAGGGACAGCTTTGTGCTGACCTTGGGGCCTTTCACCTCGCCTGCTTCCTTCTTGATCTGCACGACCACCGAATTGCCCACCTTCAACACATCGCCAATATTGGGCCTGCAGCCCTCCAGCTCCTCGCCAATGGCCACATCCTCCAGAGCCAGATACGCGTTGCGCTGCCAGCCAATATCTACAAAAGCCGCCTGCATGCCGGGCAGCACCGATTCCACCACACCGCGGTAAAAGCTTCCTGCCACCGGATGATCGTCATTGCGCTGGACAAAATAGTCAGCCAGACGGCCATCCTCCAAAACAGCCACCTGCATCTGCCGAGAATCATTTTGTATCACAATCTGCCGCTCCATGCTTCCACCTCTCTTTCCCTTTCACATCACATGAACTGCAAAAAGTACGCATTACAACAACTGTATCGTACCCTTTACACCACATCCAGAGGTGAAAGCAAAGCGCCTTTTTCATCCAACACATAAAGTCCCAGGCGATGGATGCGCACCACATGCTGCACCATGGGCATTCCCGTTGCCATCAGACCATAGGCTACTTCCTCCGGCCGGATATTCCCTTCATTGCCGCACTGCACCAGAATGTGCAGCAGCGCATTCTTCCCTTCGGCGGTCAGTTCCAGTTCATACACGCCGGGACGGATATTCACCGGCTTTTTGTCCTTGCTGTTTTTCTTATAGCGGTAAATCACGATTTCTTCCTGCTGCCAGAACCTTTCCACAGCAGCGTCCAGCTGTTTCTGGGCGGCCTCCTCCACCAGCTCCAGCCGCAGCACATAGCGGGCCCGCTGGATGATGGACATCAGAGAGGGCGCCTTACCCGTCACCACTTTCATGGCCGGTACCCGAAAGGCCGGCGGCATCACCGCCTGCAGCATCTCCTCTACCTGCTCTATGGGCATCTCCTGAGTCAATTCCATATCCATATACTCGCCGTCGCTGGTGGTTCCCACCGCGCAGGCAGAGGCAAAATTGATTTTGGGATGGGGATTGAAGCCCTGACTGTAGGCCAAGGGCAGCTGAGAACGGCGGATGACCCGCTCCCAGGTATGCATCAAATCCAGATGAGAGAGGAACCGTCCTTCTCTAGTCTTGCAAAACTGCATTCGTATTAACACGGAGCCATCCCCCTTTCAAATCCAGCTGGACATCCAAATCCTGACAGACCCCGCAGCCGTGGCAGGTACCCACGCGGCAGTCCTGGGTGACCTCCGCGCGCATGGCCTTCTGATGCTCGCGAATCAGATAGCTCTTGCGCACACCGCAGCTGATATGATCCCAGGGCAGTATTTCCTCATAGGGAATTTTCCGATAGGCATAAAACTCCGGATCCAAGCCGCATTCTGCAAAGGCTTCCATCCACCAGTCCATATAAAAATACTCGCCCCAGCCGTCAAACTTGCAGCCTTTTTCCCAGGCGCGATAGAGCACCTTGCCCAAACGCCGGTCGCCCTTGGCGAAAATGGCCTCGATATAGCTGACCTGGCTGTCATGATAGTGATAGGTCACCCGCTTGTGCTTGATCTTGTCACGCAAATAGCGCTGACGGCGGCGCAGCTCTTCCCCGCGAATCTGCGGTTCAAACTGAAAGGGCGTAAAGGGTTTGGGCACAAAGCCCGATACGCTCACGGTGACCTGCGGCGCGGGGCCCTGCCCGCCGTTTTCTCTGCGCACCTCGTCCCCAATCTGCAGCACCTTGTAGGCCAGCGCGGCTATGCCGTCCAAATCCTCGTCGGTTTCCGTGGGCAGGCCCATCATAAAGTACAGTTTAATCTTACTCCAGCCGCTGCCGAAAGCCATGCGCGCCACGCTTTCCAGATTGGCTTCCAGCACGCCCTTGTTGATCACGTCCCGCAGACGCTGGGTACCTGCTTCCGGCGCAAAGGTCAAGCCGGTCTTTTTCCCCTTTTGCATCTCATTGGCCAGATTCATGGAGAAATTATCCACGCGCAGCGACGGCAGCGAAACGCTGATATTTTTCGGCGCCATCTCCGCAATCAAACTGCGCAGCAAAATATCTACACTGGTATAATCGCTGGTGCTCAGTGAGGTCAGCGACAAATCATTGTGTCCGGTATTGCAGAGAATGGCCCGCGCCTGCTGCTGCAATTCCTCCACTGTTTTCTCCCGCACAGGGCGGTAGAGCATCCCTGCCTGACAGAACCGGCAGCCGCGGGTACAACCCCGCTGCACCTCCAGCATGGCTCTGTCGTGAATGACATCCAGATAAGGCACAATAGGATTTTCTGGGAAATAAGCATTGTCCATATGCTGTAAATACCGCTTCACCAGTTTTTCCGGCGCGTCGGGATGGTTGGGCACTACCGCTGTCACATGTCCCGCCTCATCGTAGGCCACATCATAAAAGCGGGGAATATACACGCCGGGGATTTTCACCACTTCGTCCAAAAGCTCTTTTTTATTCATTTTACCGTCATGGGCCCGCAAATGCTCCGCCCAGACCTGGTAAAATTCCATGTTCATTTCTTCCCCTTCGCCTAAGAGGACTACGTCCACAAAATCCGCCAGAGGCTCGGGATTATACGCGCAGGGACCGCCCACAAAAATCAGCGGATCCGCGTCGCTCCGTTCCCACCAGCGCAGAGGAATCCCCGCCAGATCCAGCATATTCAGAATATTGCTGTAGCTCATCTCATACTGCAGCGTAAAGGCCAGACCGTGAAACTCTTTCACCGGCCGATAGGACTCCAGGCTGAACAGCGGAATCCCGTTTTCCCGCATCAAACCTTCCATGTCCACCCAGGGCGCAAACACCCGCTCCATGAGGTAATCGGGGTGAGAATTGGCCTGGTGGTAAAGAATACTCAGTCCCAAATGGGACATACCAATTTCGTATATGTCGGGAAAGCCGAACACCATCCGCAATGTCGTGCTGTCCCAGTCCTTATGCACGGCGTTCATCTCGTTGCCCTGATAGCGCAGCGGTTTTTCCACCTTTCCCAGTAAATGATCTTCTATCCAATCTCGCATCATTTCACTTCCCACTTTCTCGTTGATCACATAAACCATTGCTATAGTCTTTTATTTTACCCGAAAAAGCGAACAGACACAACAAAAAAATCGAAAAATCCACATCAGAGATGGCCCCATTCATCCCGTCCGTACCTCTGCGGCCCAGTTTGTTACGCTGGGGCAAGGTGCCCACCACAGCACCTTGCCATTCCTTCCTCCGCAATGCCTTGTCTGTCCTTCTCCCGCCAAAAAGACTCCAGGCATTGCTATGTGTTCCTGCTGATTTGCTCCCCGCCGACAGAGCAGTGCAGCTCTATTTTGTGTTTCCCGTGCAATCCTTTGAGGATGATTATAGCACAGTAGGCAAAAACTGTCAAGACAATTTTTCATAAAAATGGCAATCCGGTCAAAAAAGGGGTCTTGATGCCTGTGAAACGCCAGAAACTACAGTTCATCACACATTTTATACAAATTTTTCCAAAATTTTGGCAGAGGATTTGCTCCATCTCCCTTCCCCATTTCCAATTCGCTTTGACCAAAGCTTCGTCGTCCCATCACCACCAGCACCACTGTTTTTCCATCCACGCGCTATGACTGAGGAACTAAGCAGTATTGTGGTGGTGGTGAAGAAGAAGAAGAA
>OFFD01000924.1_pt1 | contig 20446 bp, 25 predicted proteins | sample 1521291 | NCBI WGS metagenome assembly OFFD01 (sample SAMEA3504103, study PRJEB24116) | mouse gut metagenome | biome: mouse gut; feature: mouse-associated habitat; material: faeces | place: Denmark | collected 2011 | reverse complement strand
CCCGATGCCCATTGCCGTTAACAATGCTACAATAAAAATCCTCATATCTATTTCTCGTTTTTCTTTACCATATCTTCACCATTATCCACTTCAGACGATACACGTTTGCATATATATCCGACAACATATTCAATTGGGGCATATATCTCAATATCGCCATTATCTATTAATTCTGACATAGAGCGAGTAATGCAATTCCACAACTCTGAATTCTCGAAATCTTTGTACGGATGTTTCATTACAGACTTTGAAATTACTTTATTCGTTTAATGACATCCAACCGCCTGATATCCTGTCGATCATCGTAGATACCCAGCGGAGGAAATGAATAACTGATCTCATGAATTGTTCCGTTCATTAAATACCGCAGGGCGTTATGCTTCTTTTCTGTATTGCGATACAAAAAACTGTTGGATGAATAATATATGGAACTGTCCGGTTTTCCATTGTCTTTGAGTGGGTAGTACGCCGGTAATCGAATGAGCAGACTGTCTAATTTTTCACCAACAGAATACTCAAACCGCTCTGCTTTCCCAAAATCATAATTCACGTCATACACTTGCAGCGCATCGCCAAGGATTTTCCCATTATGATCGTTCTCCCGTAGCCTCCTGCTCACATTTCCATCCGGTTCCATCCGTTGGATGTACTCATAGACCGTCCGGTTTTTTATGAACCGGTCAACAACGAGGCTATCGCCACGTTCATCGCTCCACCATTTGCAATGCCAGTAATCACCGTGCTTCCTGATCACATACGGATGTTCCACATCGTCAGACCGCCGGACAACTATCAGATTGTCCGTCTGCCGGACATAGACAAAAGGAGTGTCGGCAACCGGCATCTCTCCTTTGAGTGTCGGCATGTCAAACCGTTGGAATGTCTTGTATCGCAGACCCTCTCTTGGAGTTTTGCCAGCAGTGATCCCGGGTTCTTCTCCGCTGACTTTCAGATTCACTTCTGCCGGGATGTCCGGCGCAACCGGAACCCACCAGCGTCTTTCACGTATTTTCCCACAGCCATACATGCCCGTCAAGGCAATGATCCCGACTATGGCTGTTGTTATTATTTTACCTGTTGTTCTCATTGATTCTGACTCTTTTTGCTTTGCCAATACGGCAGCTGTCATCATATATGCTGAATCCATACATTCTCTGATCCAACTTAATCGTAGTGGATTCTTTGATGATTAATTCCGGATCGACCCACAATTTTTTCCAGTCGGTTGTTTTCGCCATTTCATTTTTTATATGGAAGCGGAAACTGTTGCAGCTGGCATACGTGATCACATCATACGGATCCAGCACATATATGTCGGCAGATGTTGAATCCGGCACAAAAATCTCTATATCCTGCGAGTCAATCCTCGGCCAATTGATTATCAGGGTATCGGTGAGTGCATCCTCGCTTCGGCCTATGCGTATCATATTGTAGTCCAACTCCGGATCAAGGCGGTCAATGGTCAGATACAGATTGCATCTATCCACCCTATAAAGCTTCTCATCGGGTGAAAGGAAACAGGAATGCGTCACCGCCAGCAGTACGCCGCAAATCAACAATTTCAATACTCTGCTCATTTCTTAATGGTATTATTTAAAACCGGGCTGAAATTACTGTAGTCGGTAAATCTGATGACCTCTGCACTCGGAGTATTCCACAAAGCACCCATTTGCAATTGCGCATGGCATCGACAACATAACTGCGAATAATGTCAATAGATATTTCATGGCGTTATTTGTCGTCTATAGCGTGTCTGTGGTTTTTCCCGATGTCATTGACCAGATCATTTATCGCATCAGGTGTATGATATCGCGTCGAACCACGGTCAATCCCTCCAGCTGTGATCCATAGTAATTCAATGTTGTTTTCGTCATCGTATATAAGTATCTGCCCGATTATATCAGGACTATCACTGAAATAGAGAACATTACCTTTGATTATCTTTAAACGTAAGGCCGGTGAATCCGTATCATATTTGAGTTGTTCACGGATCTCCATCCCATTCAGAATATTCATGAAAGAGTCGATCTCCGCTTTATCTGTAATCCAGCGATAAGGTCTTTTGAAAAGATCCCTCCATGCCTCATCAAAGCTAACCCTTGTTTCTCCAATTGGTTGCAGGATACCCGGATCCGAGGCCTTGATCAGAATCCTGCAAACCTGAGCATTTGCCGACATCGACAACAAGACTATGAATATCAATATTAGTTTATTCAACTTTATCATGACAATAATGTGCATTAAATCTTCTTGTGATTATTTTTTTGAGGACTATATGGGGTTCTACACAATCTGCATGATCACCTGTCGAATCCTATTTAAAGTTTGGAATAAATCATTTGAACTATAAGCCTCCATTAGCTCAATGCTGACGAATTGTTTCAATCTTTCCATGCTCATTTATATATCTGTAAAAATAAGCAGTCTCTGTAATAAAAACCATCTGATAGTAGCGATCATTAAAAAGACCAATAGCGGATCTCGGGACTGTATATGAATTTTTTGAATTTTTTTCTGAAATCCTATAGACAGTATCTAAAGTTTCGATGTTCTCAGTCCTAATTCTATCTGATTTCAAATCAGTATTCCAACCAACACCAAATTCATCCTTAAGAAATCGTTCAATTTTTCCAATATCCATATTTTCATAAAAACGTGTCTTTGGAACATTCCTGAAGTAATATGTTTTGTTTCTATCCTTGGTTCTAACACTGAATATTTGCGATACAGAGTCAGTATTCAAGGAGCGAATAAATTCATAGACGGTGTCATTGTGGACATATCTATCAACTATCTTAGGCGATATACCGGTCATTGATTGTTGCTGAGCCTCGGTCATATTTATATTATACGTCCGTCTATTATACCAGTATTTCCCTTGCCGATAAAATATAAATGGGTGATCCATATCATTGCTTAATCTGACGATAACGCTATCCGGACTCTCTTTTACAAACACATTTGTAGAATCTACTATTGTCTCATTTCCTGACATTGAATAGACATCAAATGATCCAAATTTTTTATATTGCAAAGTGTCGTATGGCTGGTGATAGTTGTCATCAATTGTGAATTGTTTTATGGAATCGATTGTGACCTCAGATGGGGCATCTGTTTTTCCACCATTGTTTGAGCACGAGATGAATAAAAGCACTGATAAAATAAGTACATTTTTGAAACGTGACATGGTATTGATCTATTTACTTTTATCACAAATATAATCCATGGCGGATGCTGTTTGCAAATTTTAGCTAATGATTAACTTTTATTAAATGAAAATGCGCCGGCTCTCGATGAGGGCTGGCGCAGTAGATGAAATATGGGATTACGGGGTTAGTTTTTTCTGCGTTTTCGGCGGTCGTTGTGTACCTTTATGCCGAACACGATTGCGCTGGAAACGGTTGTGATGGTGTTTGTGATCACAAGCGGCCAGTTGCTTAATAAAAGTCCTTGGATTACGAAAAATATGCTTCCGGCTCCCAACAGGAGGAAGGTGGGGAGGGCTATGCCGTCGGTGTCGCGTGTGCGGATGGTGTAGATGGCCTGTGGCAGATAGCCGCACACCATGCAGATTGCGGCCGTGTAGCCTACGATTTCGGTTATGAGTGCTGTTGTCATGACGATAATCTGGTTGTGGGTTAAATAAAAAAGCCGGAGCTGTTGAGCGCTCCGGCCTGATGGTTTTGTGCTGTAGGTGGGGCGTTTATTTCTCGCGCATATAGACGTTGATCGGAGTTCCACTGAAGTCCCAGTTCTCGCGTATCTTGTTCTCGAGATAGCGACGGTAGGGCTCCTTGACCCACTGGGGTAGATTGCAGAAGAAGATAAACGTGGGGATTGGCGCTCCCTTCAGCATTGTTATATATTTGATCTTGATGTATTTGCCTTTGTTGGCTGGTGGGGGATAGGCATCAATGGCCTCGCGCATCACGGTGTTGAGCTGCGATGTCGGGACGGTGCGGCAGCGGTTGTGGTAGACCTCCACGGCTGTTTCCAGCACTTTGTAGATGCGCTGCTTGGTCAGGGCCGATCCGAAGATGATGGGGAAGTCGGTGAATGGTGCGAAACGTTCGCGTATGGTGTTCTCGAAGTGTTTGATGGCCACTTCCGATTTGTCCTTCACGAGATCCCATTTGTTGACGCAGACCACGAGCCCTTTCTTGTTGCGCTGGATCAGCGAGAAGATGCTCACATCCTGTGCCTCGATTCCACGGGTTGCGTCGATCATCAGGATACACACGTCGGATGCCTCAATGGCGCGGATCGAACGGATCACGGAATAGTATTCGATGTCCTCGTTGACCTTCGTTTTCTTGCGGATGCCGGCGGTGTCGACAAGATAGAAGTCGAAGCCGAACTTATTGTAACGTGTATAGATCGAGTCACGTGTAGTTCCGGCTATATCGGTCACAATGTTGCGGTCCTCTCCGATGAATGAGTTGATGATTGAGGATTTTCCTGCGTTAGGGCGGCCTACAATGGCGAATCTCGGAATATTGTCGAGATGCTGGTCGGCATCATCTTCTGTCGGTTCCGGGAGCTCGCGGACAACCTCGTCGAGCAGATCGCCGGTACCGAAGCCGTTGATCGCCGAGATAGGGTAGGGATCGCCGAGACCGAGAGCATAGAATTCGGGCACGTTGTAGAGCCAGTCGTTGGAATCTACTTTATTGGCTACCAGGATCACCGGTTTTTTTGATTTGCGGAGGATTTCGGCAACATGATCGTCGAGGTCGGTGACGCCGTTCATCGCGTCGACAACGAACAGGATCTCGTCGGCCTGTTCTATGGCGAGATGCACCTGCTTGTTGATCTCTCCTTCAAAGATGTCGTCGGAGTTGACTACCCAGCCACCGGTGTCGACAATGGAAAATTCGCGGCCGTTCCAATCCACGTGGCCATACTGGCGGTCGCGCGTGGTGCCGGCGGTTTCGTCGACGATTGCCGTACGCGATTCTGTCAGGCGGTTGAAAAGGGTGGATTTGCCCACGTTCGGGCGGCCTACAATGGCGATTAACTGTCCCATATTAAAGTGCTAAAATACTTGAATCTGATGCAAATTTAGCGAAAATTATTCAATATATCCGAATGCGCGCAGTTTATTGTCGCGGTTGCGCCAGTTCGGTTCTACCTTGACGAAGAGCTCGAGAAACACTTTCTTGCCGAAAAATGTCTCAATGTCGCGGCGTGCTTCGGTGCCTACTTTTTTCAGTTTCGCACCCTGTCGGCCAATGATGATGCCCTTCTGGGAGTCGCGCTCCACGTAGATCACTGCCATGATGTGTATGGCACCCTCTTTTTCGTCGAATTTCTCAACGATAACCTCAGTCGAATAGGGGACCTCCTTGTCGTAGTTCAGGAGGATTTTCTCGCGGATAATCTCTGTGACAAAAAATCTTGCCGGTTTGTCGGTCAGCGCGTCCTTTCCGAAATAGGGGGCATGCTGCGGCAGAAGCTCCACGATGCGGTTCATGAGGTTCTCGACATTGAAATGTTCCTTAGCCGATGTGGGGAAGATTTCGGCGTTGGGGAGCAGCTGACGCCAGCGGTCAACAATCGCGTTCAGTTCGTCCTGCGACTTGACAAGGTCTATTTTGTTGATAACCAGCAGCACGGGGATTGTTTCCTTGGCCACTTTGGCAAGATAGTCGGCGTTCTTGGTGGGGTCTTCAACAACGTCGGTCACATACAGAAGCACGTCGGCATCGGTCAATGCACCTTCTGAGAATCCAAGCATGCTTTCCTGAAGCTTGTATTTCGGGTCAAGTACTCCGGGGGTATCGGAGAACACGATCTGGTACTCGTCGGTGTTGACGATGCCCATTATGCGGTGGCGTGTGGTCTGTGCTTTGGATGTTATGATGCTTATGCGTTCGCCTACGAGGTCGTTGGTCAGTGTGGATTTTCCTACGTTGGGGTTGCCTACGATATTGACAAATCCCGCTTTATGGTTTTCAGTCATAGCTGTTTGAATTTTGGTTACAAGAATAAAACACTAATAGCACCATAAAAGATGCTATTAGTGTTTATTTTTTTATTTTCTTGACAGAACGGATGAGTGATCAAAGATCCCAGATCACATACATCGCACCCCATGTGAAGCCGGCTCCAAATGCTGTCAGCACCAGACGGTCGCCCTTCTTGAGGCGGTGTTTGTTCTCGTCGATACACAATGGAATCGACGCTGCTGATGTGTTGCCGCGGTATTCGATGTTGACGAGCACCTTCTCGGGGTCGATGCCGGCACGTGATGCGACGGCCTCGATGATGCGCAGGTTGGCCTGATGGGGAATCAGCCAGTCCACGGACTCCATGGTCAGGTTGTTGCGCTCGCAGATCTCAAGGGTGGCGTTGAGCATGTCTGTAACGGCGTGTTTGTAGACGAATCGGCCGTCCTGGAACAGGAAGTTGTCGCCGCGGTCCACGGTCTCGTGGGTTGTGGGCATAACGGAACCACCGGCATTCATGATCAGGTGGTCGCGGCCAACGCCGTCAACGTGGAACACACCATCGATGATACCTACGGGTTCTTCGGTGGGGGTGATGAGCATTGCAGCGGCACCGTCGCCGAACAGCGGACAGGTGGCGCGATCCTCATAGTTGACCATTGATGACATTTTCTCGGCAGCCACTACCACAACTTTCTTGCGGAGTCCGGATTTCACGTATGCCGCAGCATCTTCCAAGGCCACGATGCAGCCTGCGCAGGCAGCCTGAATATCATAGGCGTAAGCCGATTTGAGGCCGCAGCCATGGGCTATGACGGATCCCGTGGATGGGAAACGATAGTCGGGATTTGAGGTGGCGCAGATCAGCAGGTCAACTTCTTCAGGTTTGGTGCCGGTCGATTCAAGCAGTCGGTTGACAGCCTGAATGCCCATGTAGGAAGAGCCGGCTCCCTCTTTTTTGAGGATGCGGCGTTCCTTGATTCCGACGCGAGTTGTGATCCATTCGTCGTTAGTGTCCACCATTTTCGACAGCATTTCGTTGTCGAGGATGTCGTCGGGAACAAAAGATGCGACACCCGATATTCTTGCATTCAGCATGGTCTTTGGAGATGTGTAAGGGTGGTGAGATGTTTGCGTGACAAATATCCTCCGGAATATCCGCTCTTTGTGGGTTGGATATTCGGAGAATACGGTGTTATGTCAATTAAAAGTAATGGCCACGTCGGCTTTTACCAGTCGGTGCGTGAGATCTCTGATTGTGTGCAGTTGTACTGCCGGATCAGATAACCTCTGCTTTTTCGATGGCGATTTTGCCGCGGTAGTGTCCACATTCGCCGCACACTGTGTGGTAGATGTGCCAAGCGCCGCAGTTAGGGCAGATAGCCAGCGTGGGAGCCACAGCCTTATCGTGAGTTCTACGCTTTGCTGTGCGGGTCTTCGATTGTTTGCGTTTAGGATGTGCCATTGTTTTTTAGGTTATTGTTTTTATTGTTATTGTCAAATAATGTCTTTAAGTATCGGGCCGATTGTCAGTTGTCCGACGGATCGGCAGGGGCTATGTTCTTGAGTGCGTCCCATCGCGGATCTGTGGCCTGAGGCTGATCGCCGCTGTCCATGGTCTCCATCTCATCGATGAGGCTGTCTTCCAGTTCGGCATCTTCATCGTCGGGACGGTGCGCACGATGTTTTTTCAGCATGGCGCTCATCTGCCGGTTGCATTTGCCAAGCGGATGAACATGCTTGATGGGAATTGTCAGCGCCACTGTGTCGTGGATCATGTAGGCGACGTTGATGTCGGCATCGCTCTGCGGAATGATCAGAAGGTCGTCGGAGTCATCGTTGTAGTCCTCGCCATATTTCACGGCGATCGAATACGTTGTGTCAACCGGCATGATCAGATCGTCGAGGCAGCGGTCGCATATTAGGGTCATGGTGCCGGTGATGGCGAAGTTCATCTGATATAGATCGCCTTTGTGATCTACGGTCAGACGTACGTCCAGATCGGCATCGTGGATGTCGGGGTTCTCCATGTCTTTGAAGAACTGCTTGCCAAGATGGAACTCAAATTCCTGAGCCCCTTGGGGCATGCTTGCCAACTGAATCTTATATGCTGTAAACTTTCCCACTTGCTGGTCAATGTTGAAAAAACTGTGCAAAGTTATATAATATCTTCGATTTGTCCAAGCAAATCAGCATTTTTTGATTTTTCTTGAACTCGCAAAGTCGTAAAGCCGGCTGTCAAAATTTATATCCGAGCGTGGCGGCGATGATCTGCTCCTTGAAATGGCATCGTTCGCCGGCCTGTGCGATTCCTCTTACCGGAAGGTTGTATTGCGACATGTTGAGTAATCCCTGAGAGAATCCAACGCCGATCAGATAGTGTGAGGCTATGGTTGCGGTCAGTCCCACGTTCCAGAAAACGTCGGCGCGTTTGAGATATTCACCATCGAGAGTGTAAGGACTATTGTCGTAGTTTTTCTTTCCATCGTGATGAGCTCCGGCAGAAAAACCGATGGATAATTGCGGCCCTGTGGTGACAGCGAGGCTGAATTTATCCGAAAAGTCGAAATGGTAGCCTACCAGACAGTTGATGCGTCCACCGAAGATCCACATGTGTGACACTGTAGCATGGTGCGTGTCCTTGACTCCTCCCTCCACGGAATAACGGTTTTCAAAGATAGTCAGCCCCGTCTCCAGATAAAGATTGTGCCACAAAGGAATATCTAAAGCCACAGTTCCACTCACACCCGGAAGACCGCTGAGGCTGATTCCGCTGTCATGGAAATTCTGGCTGACGGGATCGGAATACTCGTATGAGCTACGCACGGAAAAGCTGAGTGTGTTATCTGGATTGTTGAAAATGGAGGACTGGGCATGCGATGTCGTGGATGATAAAACGATCGCCAATAGGACAAAAAAGCGGATTGGATGTCTCATGATCGGGATTGAATTTAAAAGGGCTTATTTCAGGATGGTATAGATTGGTGTCTGTAGTTGTTGTAATTGCAAATATACGGATTCTTTTGTGAAATGTGGCATATAAGAGCTTTTTTCGGGACTGTGGTTGAACTATTGGTCGGAATCGGTTGTTTCATAAGCAAGAGAAGGCATTTTGCTGACGTTATTAAAAAGTCACGAAGATTCAGATTTGAGATAACCTTCTCAGCCCGATTCCCCCACCCGGATTCGGGCTTCTCTTTTTTTATGGCATGTGATATTATGGGATATGCTGTTATGCGTTGTTCGGATTATTGTTTGTAATTTTGTGGCCGGTTAATAACGTTTCAATCATGAAAGCAAACGAAATCCGGCAGCGGTTGAAGCCTTGGATGCTTCCGGCGGCCATGCTAAGCGGACTGCTGTTTCATAGTTATATCTCATATGTGGCGTTTCTGACACCCTATCTGATCTTTGTCATGCTCCTGATCACGTTCTGCAAGATAAATCCGCGTGAATTCGGGGTCTCTCCGGTGATATGGCGGTTGCTTGCGGTTCAGGTCTTGGGCGGAGTGGTGGCCTATGTGGTGATTCGCCCGTTCAGCGTCGATGTGGCGCAAGGGTTGTTTATCTGTGTGTTCTGCCCCACGGCTACTGCAGCTCCCGTAGTGACCGGTATGCTCGGAGGCAGTGTGATAAAGCTGATTGCCTATTCGCTGGTGAGCAATGTGACGGTGGCCGTCACGGCTCCATGTCTTCTTGCATGGATTGGGTCGGGCGACATTGATATCATGGCAACCGCTGCGTCGATCATGCAGCAGGTGGCTCCATTGATTCTGTTGCCGCTTGTTGTGGCTCTCGTGATGCGTAAGGTGACCCCCCGGTTGCATCAGGCCATAGGCTCACACCAGTCGCTGTCGTTCTACATCTGGGCTGTGTCGCTCTTTGTGGTTGTCGGTAAGTCGGTCAGCTTCATATTGGCGGAGCCGGCTTCTAAAATTCCGGAGATAATAATTCTGGCTTTCGGCGCCGGAGTGGTGTGTGGACTGCAATTTTATGTCGGGCGGCGCATAGGAGCGCGTTTCGGCGACCGTATCAGCGGTGCGCAGGGGCTTGGCCAGAAAAACACGGTGCTTGCCATCTGGCTTGCCTTGACATTTCTCAATCCCATCTCGTCAGTAGCTCCGGCGGCATATATAGCATGGCAGAACACCATCAATTCCTTGCAGCTCTATTACAGACAGAAAAAAGAGCTGAAAGCAAAACATAATTGTGTGTCAAACGTTAAATTAACAAAACACAATTTATAAAACTTGCGATATGAACTCGATGTATGAGATATTGATGGCGTTGCCGCTGTTTCATGGCGTCAGCTATGCCAAGCTCTCGGAGGTTGTCGGTAACACGAAACTCCATTTTCTTAAATATCTCGACGGAGAGAAAATAGTCGAGGCCGGAGATCCCTGTACCCATCTCAAATTCCTTATTTCAGGCAGTGCGAGGCTCTCGATTGTCAATTCCGACGGACGATTCCGTGTGTCACAGACAATAGATGCTCCCGATGTGATAGCTCCCGATTTTCTTTTCGGACGTGCAACGTCCTATCCTTGTTCGGCTGTTGCCACAGGCCCCACCGGCCTCTTGCAGATATCCAAGATGGACTATGTGCGATTGCTGGGATCTGATCAGATCTTTTTGTTCAATTTTCTGAATCTGCTCTCTGTCAATGCGCAGAAAACGGTGGATGGGGTTCTGGCTCTGACCACCGGTTCTCTTGAAGAGCGGATTGCGTTTTGGATTGTGGCCTTGACGCAAAGGGGCGGAAAGGATATCACGCTGACATGCCGCCAGCGCGATCTGTATGCGTTCTTCGGTGTGCAGCGTTCATCGTTCATAGCCACGCTGGAGAGCATGAAAGAACGTGGCTTGATCGACTATTCGGCCACGGAGATTGCTGTCAACTCACGTGCCGACATGCTTGACCTGCTCGCGAGAAATTCCGAGGGTTGATCACTCTACGTTGCTTTCCGTGCGGTTCACACCGACAAGGCGGTTGTTGATATATTCGTTGAACTCTTTCTTGTAGCTCTCGCTGACCGGGATCTGGACGTTGCCGAATATGATGCGGTTGCGTTCAATGACGCGCATCTTGGTGGTGTTGACTATGAATGATCTGTGAACTCTCATGAACATATCCTGCGGCAGCTCCTGTTCGAGTGTGCGCATGTTCATCAGTGTCATAATGTTCTTTGATCCGTCGTTGAAACAGATCTTCACATAGTCCTTGAGCCCTTCAAGATACAGGATATCGTCGAGCCGGATCTGTACAAGTCGGTATTCGCTCTTGACAATGATATAGTCCTTGGATGTGTCGGCGCTGGATGGAGCCGCCGGGCGGATTGAGTTTAAAGCCTTGGTGGCAGCAGCCAGAAATTCTTCGTAGGCTATCGGTTTGAGAAGATAGTCGAGCGCGTTGACCTTGAAGCCGTCGACGGCGTATTTGTCGTAGGCTGTCGTGAACACTATCCGGCAATTGGATGGGATCAGACGTGCGAATTCAAGACCGTTGAGCTGAGGCATGTTGATGTCGAGAAACACCAGGTCTACGCTTCCGGTCAGAATTGTCTTTATCGCATCCTGAGCTGATGAATAAGTTCCTGCCAGAGAGAGAAACGGAGTGTCGTTGACATATTTGGAGATCAACTGTGCGGCCAGTGGCTCGTCGTCAATGACGCATGTGCGTAGGGTTTTCATTTGTCAGTGCTATTTTGATGAGTTTTTTAAATCTATTGTGAGGTCGGCGAGAAATTCCGATCCGGTGTCGGTGGTGTGGAACTCGTGGTGGTTGGGGTATCTTAGCTCCAGACGCCGGCGCAGATTGTCGATGCCGATACCCGAAGAACGGGCTTTTAGCGACTCGACGGCTTCCCGGCTGTATGTGTTGGAGATATGGCATTCCACGGTGCTGTCCACGAGACGGATGTCTATATTGATCTCGCGAGTGCTTTCGCTGGCTGTGATTCCGTATTTGAAAGCATTCTCAATAATGTTTATGAATATCAGGGGAGCTATCGGAGCTTCCGGGTTGGCAGAGCAGTCAAGGTGGGCCTTCACGAGACCTTTCGTCGGCATTCGCATCTCCATCAGTTCTATGTAGCCTTTTATAAAGTCGAATTCCTGCCCGATGGTAACCGGTTGGCGGCTGAACGACAGGGTGTAGCGCAACATTTTGCTCAGCCGGTGGACGGCGGTCTTGGCCATTCCGGGATCAATGTCGACCAATGCATAGATTGAGTTGAGCGTATTGAACAGGAAATGGGGGTTGAGCTGTGATCGGAGCTGTTTGAGCTCGATCTCTTTGTGGAGGGTGGCGAGTTCGCGGCGGTCGCGTTCTGTCTTGTAGCGGTTGAAATTCAGCTTTATCGCCACGGCCAGGGAGATGGTCATGAATAAGGCGATGAAATCTTTTGCGAAACTGTCGGGAGGCATTGCAACGCGATGGACTTCACCATATTGCGGCTCGGGCTTGCTTCCCGGTTCCGTCAGGATTATTCCTATAGGTTCACATTCGTTTTCCGGGCGGAAATGGCGGTGGCGTGCGCCGGGACCTAATGTGTGCCATGCGATGATGAGCAATCCACAGCCAACGAGGATCACAACGGCATTGCACAGGATGAATCTCATTGCCCGGTAGCTCTTGATGAGCAGCGAGTCTACAAGCCAGTAGAAATTGATATAGAAAGCGGCCGCGAATACTATCGCTTTCGCGTAGGTTGATGGCGGAAGCGGATACCCCGGTCTTATTGTCAGGGATACGATGACCTCCGGCAACAGGAACAGTAGCGACACGGAGGCGAGATGGATCAGGAAGGTTGTCCATCTGAACTTTCGCCGGCGTTTGTCGTCGTTTGTGGCGGATATGTCGTCTTTTTTTCTCTTTTCGGATGTCATCTCTCCGCAAAACTACGTAAAAATGCGTTTATTGCAAAACCATGCTCCGCTATTGGGCGGTAATTGTCGCCGATCCGCTAAGTTTTAGATACATATGTATTTTATCTCGACGAATATTCTATATATGTTAAGTTCTGTTAATTTTATTCTTTTTGCCGTGATTATCGCATTTAACATTGAAATTTGTCGGAATACGAAAAAAAATCACTACCTTTGCCACAAATTACACAAGTTGCAATCCTTAGACTGATAAAATTTTACGCAAATCTTCTAATTCAACGGACTAAGGCCGGCAACAGTAATTAAGAAGGCTGTCGTGATGACATCCGGCGCAATTGAGTGTAATTATGTAAGTATGATATAATCTCTACACTTTAATTGCTGTAAGACAACAACTTTAGAATCACAGATCATGCCTTATGGCTTTAGTCCGAAGTTCCCTGATGAAGGGAGCGTCGGATTTTTTTATGATTTTGTTTTGTCGGATATCGCGGTATGGTTACCACCGAAATGGATTTTATTCATCTCGGCTGGTCGCAATATGGTTGCCGATGTAAGGTTGGCTTTAGCTATCTTTTTCATGACATGGCAATTTTTTGAAAATACGTACGGTCTGGTTGAGCAGTAGGACGCCGGTGATGTAGGTGGCAAGCAGCACGGCGAAATCGGGCTTGACCGGAAGGAAATCGGCGAACCATCCGCCCCATAGATAACAGAAGAACGACAGCCAGAGCGTGGTCTGCACGCCGACGCATAGTGTACACCAATGGTGGGCCCGGAACCGTTGATACCAGATGCTCCAGACCGTGTAGGGCAGACAGCACACGTTGCATACGGCCAGGGAGGGCCATAGATGTGGGAAGATCAGCAACGTGGCCAAAGATATGCCGAAATATCCGAAGCCCACTTCGCTCCACGAGAACACACCGAACAGTTTCGATGCTTTCAAGGACATGATCGAATCGCATCCACCTTTTTCAAGTAATCCGCACATGCGTTCTGAAGCCCCGGTGCGAATACCGAGGGATTTCTGTAACAAGAGTAGTGAGAGGTAGAGTCCGGTCAGATCGAGAACCGTAAGTAAGATGGCCGGTGGGCTGTCGTATATGCGGCGTGTTATGAAGAAATAGAGCATTACGGCTATTGCAGCTGCCAGGAGGAAGTATTTGGAATAGCGGCTTGCGAGTTCGCTTATACGATGGTTTCTGTAATCCGGTTCGCACGACCTTTCGGACGGGTAGGCCAGCAGTGCTATGCCGTTCCAGTTATCGATGAATCCGGAGAGCGGCGTCGAAGTGGCAGTCCCGTGCAAATCGTATGACACGGTGCCATTGTCCTGGGTTATGGCTGTGACAATGACAAAAATTCCGCTGTTGGTCTGAGCTAAGAATGGTGTGGGGATTTTTGTCAGTTCGCTCTTGTCGGCAACTTTGATGCCGGTATTCTCTATGCCGTAATCTTTCAGCAGGTGCGACAACCCGTAGAGCGACTGGAAGGTCATTCCGCGGAATTGTGCGTCGGAATACTCCTGGGTGTGTGCCACGCCGAGAGCCGAGAGAAAACGTGTGAAGATAGTCGCTGCCATATCGTTGCCCGGTTTGCCGCAGGTTATTGGTATGACTGGACTTTGGCAAGCAGGGCGTTGCCGTCGATTTCGCCGCTGTGGCGCCAAGCTTCACGGCCGTCTTTATAGACTATGAATGTAGGGATGGATTCAATGTTCTCCTGCTTCGACAGTTCCTTGTTGTTGTCAACATCGAGCTGAATCACCGGCACGTCGCCGTCGAGCAGTTCCTTTACTTGGTCAACTATCGGCATCATTCCCTGGCAATGGGGGCACCACGAGGCGTAGAATTCGATTAAGACTACAGGTGCTTGGCTTATGGCTGTTTCGTAGGTCATGGTTTTGTTGTGTTTGTTTCCAACAAGAACAATTGTCATGGGCCGGTGGTTTGAAAAAATATCAAAGGTATCGGAATTTTGCGTTAACTTTGTGTAACTTTGCCACGGATTTCAAACACTATTGTTTTTATTTATTATGTTGACTGAAAAACGTTCAAGCATGCTCCACGGCATACTGTTGATTGCCTTGTTTTCATGCGCTGCTTTTTATATCGGCGATGCGCAATTCTTCAAAGATCTGTCGTTCAGCCCGATGATCATAGGTATCATTCTCGGTATGCTTTATGCCAATTCATTGCGCAATCATCTGCCGGAGACGTGGGTGCCCGGAATACAGTTCTGCTCCAAGAAGCTCCTTCGTCTCGGCATTATTCTCTACGGTTTCCGACTGACATTCCAGGACATAGCCAATGTCGGGACGGCCGGCATACTGATCGATGTCATAGTGGTGGCTGTAACAATTCTGGGGGGCATCTACCTCGGACGCTTGCTGAAAATGGACAAGGAGATAGCGTTGCTGACTTCCGTCGGCAGCGGTATATGCGGAGCTGCCGCGGTGCTTGGTGCTGAATCGACCATACAGACCAAACCCTACAAGACAGCTGTGGCAGTGGCTACGGTGGTTATTTTCGGCACGATATCCATGTTTCTCTACCCGGTTCTCTATAGGGCCGGTGTCCTGAATCTGACGCCTGATGAAATGGGCATCTTCGCAGGTTCGACGCTCCATGAAGTGGCTCATGCCGTGGGAGCCGGAAATGCCATGGGCGACGACATTGCCAAGGTGACTATCATCGTTAAGATGATCCGTGTGATGCTTCTGATCCCGGTGCTCTTCATTCTCGCCTACTGGGTGGCAGTGCGCGCGCGTCGTGCCGTTGCCGGCGCAACGGCATCGGCCAAGGGCAAGATTGCTATTCCATGGTTTGCCGTAGGGTTCCTTGCCATAATAGCGTTCAATTCATTCAATCTGCTCCCAGCCGAAGCGGTTGATATCATCAACTACATTGATACATTCCTGCTGACAATGGCCATGGTGGCCCTCGGAGCCGAGACTTCTATCGACAAGTTCAAACGTGCCGGCGCAAAGCCCTTCATTCTGGCAGCCCTGATCTATGTCTGGCTTCTGTTCGGCGGATGGGCTCTTGCCAAATATCTGGCTCCAGTGCTACTTTGATCCCTTTTTTCGTCTGACGGATGGAAACATCTTGCGCATACGCAGCAGGACGGTTTCCACCGGATCGCTGACCACAACAAGCGTCGTGGCCACGATGATCAGCACGCCGCCATAGATCTCGTTGGCGGTGATATCCTGATTCAGTATCACGATACTCAGCACCACGGCTGTCACCGGCTCCAATGCTCCGAAAATAGCTGTCGGGGTCGATCCTATGAGCTGGATGGCGCGAGTGGTGAGCAGCAGGGAGATCACGGTTGGGATAAGAGCCAGTGCCACCAGATTGATCCATGATCCGGCAGTTGGAGGCATCGTAAGACCTCCGGGCAGCAGCATGATCCCGAATAACGCGCTGCCGCTGAGAAGCGTGTAGAAAAGCAATGTCAGCGTAGGTATCTTCCTGATTTGCTTCGACACGTTGATCATCACAAGATAAATCGCGTAGGTCAGCGATGAGGCCATGACCAGCACGAATCCCATGGCGCTGACGCTCTCGCCGTCGTTCTTGTGCATAAGCAATCCAAGCCCGAGCCCCATCACTATCAGGCACAGACCCGTGGTGGTTTTGAAGCGTTCATGGAAGAAAAAAGTCATCAGCACGGCCACCATCACGGGGTAGACAAACAGCAGTGTCGAGGCCACCCCGGAATTCATGTAATTGTACGCCTCAAATAGCGCGAGCGACGAGGCCGCCATCAGCACTCCAAGGATCGCCACCGGCCATCGCTGCTCCGGTGGCAGTCGGAAGCTGCGGCCGCGCCATGCTATCATGGCTGCCAGGATCGGTAGCCCCATCAGGTAGCGGAAAAGGAGCACACTCAGAGCATTCATACCCTCGCCGTACAGTGGTACGGCGAATGCCGGATTGGTTCCGTAGGCTCCGGCCGCCAGTGCGGCAAACAAATATCCCTTGAATTTCATTGATGCTGATTTCATGGCCGCAAAGGTAGCTAAAAAAAGAGATTTTCCGTAACTTTGCCGGACGTAACACTCTATAGCTATAAAGCAACCCGTTGCCAATGGAAAATAATGAGATGATATTATATCAGCCCGACGAGACCCTGAAGCTGGATGTAAGGGTCGAGAATGAAGAAGTGTGGCTCAACCGCAATCAGATTGCCCTATTGTTCGACCGCGATGTCAAGACTATCGGCAAGCATATCAATAATGCTCTGAAGGAAGAATTGGACGGAATTCCAGTTGTCGCAAATTTTGCGACAACTGCCGCAGACGGTAAAACATATCAAGTAGAGCATTATAATCTGGAGATGATAACCTCCGTAGGTTATCGTGTCAAATCGCGGCGAGGTATTCAATTCCGTCAATGGGCCAATAAGATCCTGAAACAATACATCCTGCGTGGCTACAGCATCAACCAGCGGCTACTGGCTATGGAGGACAGAATCGATCGCCGCCTCGCCGACCATGACCGTCGTCTTGATGACCTGACCGACAAGGTGGATTTTTTTGTCCGCACATCCCTGCCTCCGGTCGAAGGTGTTTTCTTCAATGGACAGATATTCGATGCCCATAAATTTGTCAGCGGCATCATAAAGAGTGCCGTGAATAGAATCGTGTTGATCGACAACTACATTGACGAATCTGTCCTCACCTTGATCGACAAACGCGGCGATGGAGTGGACGCAACGATTATAACGCAGCCCCTCTCCCGGCAACTGCGCCTTGACATCGAACGCCATAACCGGCAATACCCCCCGATTGCGGTCAGGGAAGCCACCAAAATACATGATCGCTTTCTCATTGCCGACACCGCCGTCTATCATATCGGAGCTTCCGTCAAAGACCTCGGACGCAAACTCTTCGCCTTCTCAAAAATGTCGATACCCCCTGAGCTGATACTCGACAATATAACCCCGAAATGAGACGGCTTTAGTGGAAATATCGCGAAATTTCACTACTTTTGCCCCCATGAAACAGACACTGACCAACGACCTCCTGACCGTGGAGATATCATCCCACGGAGCCGAGCTGCAAAGCATCCTCAACAACCGTACCCGTCACCAATATCTATGGCAGGGCGACCCTCGCTTCTGGAGCCGCCGTTCCCCCGTTCTGTTCCCTATCGTCGGAGCCGTCTGGCAGGGCGAATTCCGCATCGACGGCCAGCTATTCAAGATGTCTCAGCACGGTTTCGCACGTGACATGGAATTCACACCTGTTGCCGACACCCCCGACGACGAAGCCTGGTTCGCACTCGAATCCTCCGCCGACACCCTCCCACGCTATCCCCGTCGCTTCCGGCTGGAGATCGGCTATCGCTTGCAGGGCGAACGCCTGACCGTCCTTTGGCACGTGACCAACCTCGACGAGCGGCCGATGGATTTCCAGATCGGCGCACATCCGGCCTTCAACTACCCGGCCTTCAACCCCACAGACCCATTGCACGGCTACTTCATGTTTGACTCACGTCGTCTCTCACGGCAGACCATCACCGACGGCGGTTGTGTTGGCCCTGACGAATCGCCCGTCATGCTCGACGACGACCGCATGCTCCCTCTGACCGCCACTACCTTCGCCTCCGATGCCATCATCCTCGCCGGCTCGCAAGTGCGCCGCGTATCCCTGCTCACCCCCGACCATCGACCCTACCTCTCCATGCTCTTCGATGCCCCGGTCGTAGGGCTCTGGTCGCCGAACCCCGAAGCCCCCTTCGTCTGCATCGAACCCTGGTGGGGACGCGCCGACAATGTAGGTTTCAACGGCGAATTCTCCGATCGGCCCTACGTCAACACCCTGCACCCCGGCCAATCCTTCTCCGCCTCCTACATGATCATCTTCGAAGATCTCTGATCCCTCGCGATCAAACCTCCGCTCCCCCTCTATATGTGATTATTCCCCCCCACTCGCCTGTAGGGACTGCGCCATGGCGCGTCCGGCTCCGCCCACCTATGGAATGGGAGTGATTACTTGCGTGTTATCTCCATGGCTTATTCATCGTAAAAACAATCGTCCGCCCATTTTTTGACATTGTTATATACGTATGCTTCTAAATTGTCGAACATATCAGTCGTACGAATAATATGTTCATGAAATCGTGATTGCCACTTGAAATCAATACCATTTATCCGGCATTCCTTCGTGACTGCGGCCTTTATTCCGGCCACAACCATACTCAATCGGGCGTGATAATGCGAGAATATAACCTCATTCTCATTTCGCCTCGCCACCTGATCCCCAATGTCTAATATTGCGTGAAAATGGTTTGGCATCACAACGAAACACACCATTCTTGCATCAGAGTAATGATCACCGACGTGCTGGAGACACTTCTCTAAAATCCTCCCGGCTTCAGACAAGATCATTTCCTCCGAAGCGATATGTCCCAATGTTTTTTGTTTTTCATGCGTACAAACCGTGACAAAATATGTGCCGCAGTTATAATCATGCCATGATGCACGGAACGCATGTCGTTTTCGTCTCATTGAAGCCATTCCCCAAAATTATCATATTCAGATCAATCCACCAAATGTAATCAATCTATTTGTCCACTATCATGGAATATTTGCCCCCTTTCCGGACTTCACAATGGCACGTCGGTTCCGCTCGCTCCTGCAAACGGACTGGTTGCCTGTGTGTTATCTGGATTGTTCGCCCCATTCCTGTATGAATTACGCCACGGCGCGTCCGGTTCTGCCTATTATGAAATGTGCTGATTACCTGAATGTTATCCGGACGCGGCATGCCGCCGTCCCTACATGCGTCAACATATTATGCTCCATTGAAATTTTGGCGCGTCCGGCTCTGCCTATTATGAAATGTGCTGATTGCCTGAATGTTATCCGGCTCTGCACATCCATGGAAACGAACTGATTGCCTGAATGTTACCTTGGCTTCACTCACCTGTAGGGACTGCGCCATGGCGCGTCCGACTCCACTCGCTCCTGCAAATATGTTGATTACCTGTGCGTTCCCCGGACGCGGCATGCCGCAGTCCCTACATGTATCAACATATTAATCTCCATTGAAATTTTGGCGCGTCCGGCATCGCGCACCCATGTAAACGAACTGATTGTCTGAATGTTACCTGGCTTCACTCGCCTGTATGTACTGCACCACGGCGCCTCCGGCTCCGCCCATCTATGAAATGCACTGATTGCCTGAATGTTACCTGGCTTCACTCGCTCCTACAAATATGTTGATTACCTGTGCGTTACCCGGACGCGGCATGCCGCCGTCCCTACATGTATCAACATATTAATCTCCATTGAAATTTTGGCGCGTCCGGCATCGCGCACCCATGTAAACGAACTGATTGTCTGAATGTTACCTGGCTTCACTCGCCTGTAGGGACTGCGCCATGGCGCGTCCGGCATCGCAATCTATGTAAACGGACTGATTACCTGAGTGTTACCCGTATTTACTCACCTGTAGGGACTGCGCCATGGCGCGTCCGACTCCACTCGCTCCTGCAAATATGTTGATTACCTGTGCGTTCCCCGGACGCGGCATGCCGCAGTCCCTACATGTATCAACATATTAATCTCCATTGAAATTTTGGCGCGTCCGGCAT
>OFFD01000843.1_pt1 | contig 22049 bp, 25 predicted proteins | sample 1521291 | NCBI WGS metagenome assembly OFFD01 (sample SAMEA3504103, study PRJEB24116) | mouse gut metagenome | biome: mouse gut; feature: mouse-associated habitat; material: faeces | place: Denmark | collected 2011 | reverse complement strand
TCAAGGGACAAACCCGCGCCGCTTTCGAGAACAAAGTCTCCGTTACTCTCTGCAACACTCTTAATACGGTGAACGAAGAAATCGAAGTCGAAAACTGGAAAACAGGAAAACCGCAGACCAGCATCAGCTATAAAGAAGGCGATGTTCGCGAAGACGGTTTTGTGACGGTCATCGATTCGGTTTTAGTTTATCAGGTGGCATTTGACAATTTCTCATTTAACTATGAGCTTGTTTATCAGGTGCCGGTTTATGATGACGGCGTGACTAATCAGACGATGCCCTACCATCGGTATGAGAATATCGTTGACAAAGGCGGAAGTTTCACTGACCTCGAAACGTTAAATGACGGCGATTATGTATATGCAAGAAAGCTTTATCGGCATATAATCGAAGTTACCTTTAACGGGAAGGTTTACGAAGTTGCAGCAAACATTACTTTACTGCGTATGATCGGTCCCGCAAACATGCCGTATATTGTCAAAAGTCGTTTAATTTCTGACGGTGCCAGCGTGGTAAATAACGCCGTTCTCTCAATGTTGATTGTCGAACAGACTTGGTCCGACGGCCGCGTTGAAGAAAAGCGTTACGACCTGACATTGAATGCCTATGTAATGAGCGAAACGTTAAATGAACTTACCATTTCGGGTTACAAAAATGACCTGAAAATGCTTCATGGGACAATCAGTGACGGAAAAACCTACAGTCGCCAAGAGGAAGATCAGTTTGTCACCTCGTATGTTTCGGAACAGATATATACCGTAAGTTACAATTATTTTTCGGTAAATATCACTCTTGTTCACGATGTGGCAACATACGACGACGGTATTTCCACGTTTGAATTTCCAACTTTCAAATACGGAAAAATAACCGATCAAACGACGTTTAGCTTCAACAACTCTTCGCAGGATGAACAAGGAAAATATGACGTATATATCTTCAAGCATCATATCATTGCCGAGTTTGATCAACTGCGTCCCGAAGGAGAAGTTGTAACCAGTGTTGTCGTCAGAAAATAAACTCTGACTTGCTGAAAAGATACCGTTCCTGCACAGGAACGGTATTTTTTTGCTCGCCGCCCATTTTAGACCAAAAACAAATACGTTTGACAAAAAAAGTAAATCCGTTATAATACAGGACAGGTAAAAAATTATTCTGTCCGATTATCAGCAACGCTTATTATTTTCAATTGGAGAAAATTTTACCGCAAACCGAGTAATAACTAAAAATTCGACTTATATGAGAACAAAAAATTACTGGCAGGCCGCTCTGTTTTGCATGGCAGCGCTGCTGACGGCTTCATGTTCGCATGATGACGACGGCTACTGGGACTTTCCGCCCGCCGGGCTTCCCGATTACAGCTACTTCCGCACCGGATGGGATCAGGAATCTTTGCAAATCGATTCGTCGGCAACAGCACAAACCGTTTTTTCTTACCGCTCATGGGCAGAAGCCGCAACGATCCGCAGAACCGAAACTTCTCTTCAGGCAGCGCTCGAAAACGTAAACACCGAAGTAACGGTCAATGACTTTATCATCGGCACTCCGCAATCGGCTCTTGATTATCAGGCCGTGCAAAGCCGCCGCGAAAGAAATGTCACGATTACCGATTCTCTGATGATTTACCGCCAACGCTACCGGAATTTTACGCTCGAATACCGCATGCCTTTCCAGTCGGCGTTTTACAACGACGGCAAAACTTCCGGCCAAATGGCGCATCTCCGCTTCAGTCCGCAGATCCGCGATCATGGCTATACAGTGAGCGATCTCAAAAGCGAAACCGAAAACGGCAGCGTCTTTATGCGCAAGCTGTTTCGCCACTCGATTTCGGTTTGTTTTAACGGCAAAGATTACCAGGCCACTGCAACCGTGATTCTGAAACGGCGCGCCGGCAGCGAAAACGAGGACTTTGTGGTTAAAAGCGCTCTCGTCGGTTCGGGCATCAAAAACCTGTCCAACCAGGGCAATCACGCTTCCTACACCTCTTGGCTGAAAGTCAGGCAAACGTTTAACAGCGGAAAGCAGGAAACCCTGACTTTTGAAGTTTTGATGTACGGAATAATGACAATGCAGCCGCTGACATCCGTCAGAATTAACGGTAAGACGCTGATTCGCGAAGGCGGTGGTTTTGATGACGGGGCAACCCATGTTCAGACGGTGGCACGTAACAAATATGTGGACGCCCTGTATTATGAACGCCCTTACACGGTGACTTATAATTTCGGGACCGTCACCACGGTTTTTCAGCATGTCGAAGCCTTTTACAACGACGGTTTTGCCATCATCGAATTTCCCTGTATCAAATACGCCGAAATCAAAGACGACGGCAGCCTTAAGGCATTGTCCCATCAAGAAGATCAGCACGGAAGCTACGGCGAATACCTTTTTTCCCACACCGTGACGGCAAAATTCAAATCGTATGCCCACAGCGAGAAAAACAGTATTCAGGCGATCGTGACCGACTGAAACCGGTAAAATTTTCAAAACGTCGTTCCGATCCGGGAACGACGTTTTTTATTATTTGTGCATTCCTTTCACTCAGACAAAAAGCGCAACGGAAACCCGTTGCGCTTTTTCGTCGTTCAGAAAACAATCAGACCACCTTCAGCAAAACGCCGCCGTTGCCGCAATCTGCCTTGCAAACGGTACCGTTGCAAAGATTAACCGGCACCGCCTGCCCTTCTTTCAAACACCAAAAAGGACGGGTGAGCGGAATCTCGGCAACGCCGCAGGCCTGAAGAACCTCGTTGATACGCGATAACAGCGACGTTACCAGCATCAGCTCTTCGTATTCCAGCATAGCTTCTCCCGTTTCCCGGGCAAAGGCTTCCGCATCGTCAACGCTGCAACCGCAAATTTGCATGTTCATGCTGAGTGTCAACGTTTCGGCCAGTTTTATACCCAACAGTTCGGCATCGTTGTCAAACTGCTCGCATTCGCCGTCCTCATAGAGGAAGGCAAAACGGGAAAGAGGCGTCAGAGAAGAACTTGTCTTGGCATAAGGCTTGGCCGCATTATACGCCGAAAGCCAGGTGCCAAACTCACACGGATCGATGCCTTGGGCAACTATATCCGTATACAACTTTTCAAATTTAATAATATCCATAGGCATTCAAATTGTAATTGCCGCACGTGAAACATATAGGGTGCCCTTCGCCTGCATCAAATGACATCCGGAAGAGGCGTTGACCACATATCCGAAAAACTTGTCGCCGCCGGCAACCCAATAGACCGTACCGTCGAGAAGATAATCGGCATTAACGCCGTTTTCCCGCAATACTCTGATCGTACCGTTAATTTCCGTTTTATGCGCCACCCACAAATCAAATTCGTCTTTCAGAGCCAGATACCCAAAGTGTCCGTCTGCAAATTTCAAACGTTCACATTGCCGTTCCGCCCCTTGATAATTCGTCCGAATTTGGTTTTTAAGACTGATCAAAGTATCGCCGACCACAATCGCAATAACTTTCTTGCCCGCTAACAGCTCATTCGTGACAGTTCCGTCCAAATAGAGCACTTTGCAAAGTAATTCTTCTGGTTTCATATAATATAATTTAATAATTCTCATTAAGATTGAGTATGATCGTTTTTTAACAGAAGTCAAATCATTTCTTTGCTCCACGGTATGCGGCCGCGATACATGCTTCAGCAAAACAAAAAAGCGTGCCCCCGGGCACGCTTTCGCTTCGTTAACGATAACACTTTACAACTTGGCTTCCAGCTCCTTTGCAAAAACGGAGGGTTGCACGCCGAACGCTTCCTGCCAGCTTTGGCTGATTTTTCGTCCCCACCAGATCAAACTCCTTTTCAGAGTCTGACTTCTCACGGTCAGAAGCAGCCGCTGATGCGCGGGAGACAAAAACAGCTCACGCAGCGTTTGCTCGGCTTCGCAGCGATCGGGACAAGCCGCGAGATGAGAAGCCATCACCGGGAACGGGTTACACGGATCGTCAGATATTTCAACCATATGGTCGTGTTCACGGGTTTCGCGATATTGTTTCATCTGACAGACCGCCCGGTTAACCAGTGTCATCAGGGCAGACTGCCGATCCGGTTCAAAGAAGGCTTTGACTCCTTTCAGAAGCGGATTGTTCAACGCAGTTTCGCCGGCAGCGGAATACCTGAGTTTACCGTTGATGACAAACAGATGATGTGTTTTTCTTCTTTTCATTTTGTGCGTATTTAATAATTAATAAATAAGGATCGTTATAAAGACAATTTATCAGACAAAAATGCCAAAATCAACAAAAATATATTTAACATTCTGAAAAAACACGAATTAAAAGAACAATTACCAATTTAAGGAACAATCGTCTTTTCCTGATCCTCAACGCGCATATGCCAAATCGATTACCCGTTGAGACCGACGCCGTTTTTTCGATTTAAAACAGAAAAAAAGCGAGCCGGCATTATATCCGGTTCGCTTTTCAGAATGAAAGAGAAAGAAGTTTACTTGTACTTGAGCAGCACGCCGGCGGTCTTGTCATGCTGAAGCATGTGACCGTTGACGAGCGAGTAGGCTTCAACTTCGCCGGTGTCGGGATCCTGGGTCCAGATGTACTCCGGTACGATGTTGAGCGGGCTTCCGGCCTGAGCGAACATCTTGCGAACGTCGGCCTGACGGGTGCGGATCTGAGAAAAGTCTTTCAGACTGATCAGGGCGCAGCCGTGGGCTTCGGCGAGTTGCAGGGCGTCTTCGGCGGTCATTTTTTCGTCGCTTCCGTGAAGAGAGCTGATATGACTGCGGTTCTCGAGTTCGATTCCGATAACCGGAACGTTGTAAAACTCTCCCATCGTTGCTCCACCTTCGTAAAGATAACGCAACTTGAACTTTCTTTTTTCCATGTTTATGATAATTAATTAATAGGTTTTTATACAAAAAGGATCATAACAATTTTGGATTTTTTTGTCAATAAAATAATGACGGTTTGTCACTTTTTCCTTTTTCGGGAGATTCGGCGTTTCACAATTCCAAAATATATCCTTCCTCAAAACCGCCGCGTCGCTGCCGTTTTTTTTCGCCGCATGCCGCAACTTCAGCCATCGTCACCCCGTTGAGACGGCATATTGCCGTGATCACTTCCAACACGTCGGCAGCTTCTTCAGCCAAATTCTGCCGATCACCGGCGGTGCGAAATTCTTCGCACTCCTCAAACAGCTTAAGCCACAGCGCTTTCCGGTATTCGGTCCCTTCGGCACGATAAAACACCGCCTCTTCACCTTTGGCAACAATCATTTCCGGTATTTTGTCACGAACCAGTTTTTTCATTTCTTTCTCCGCAAATATTTCCCAACCTCTCGGTCGATCCCTGCAACCTTTCCTCTGACATGGTTGGAGAGACGGTGTTTCGGATACAAAAAACAGGAGAACTTTGCAGCCTCCTGTTTTTAAACCGATCAATCGCGACTATTCGTCTTTCTTCGATTTCTTCTCAGCCTTTTTCTCAGCTTTGGCTTCGGCTTTTTTAACTTCTTCGGCAACCGCTTTTTCGGCAGCTTCGGCCGCGGCTTTTTCTTCGGCAACGCGGGCCAGGTCTTTGGCACCTTTGGCATTGACGTCACGGTCAACCAATTCGATAACAGCCATCGGCGCAGCATCGCCGTAACGGATGCCGGCTTTCAAAACGCGGGTATAACCGCCGTTGCGTTCTTTATAGCGTTCGGCCAGAGTCGAGAACAATTTGGCAACAACTTCATTGTCGCGCAAAAAGGCCAAAGCCATACGGCGGCTGTTCAGATCGCCTTTTTTGGCAAAAGTGATCATGCTGTCGGCAAAAGTTCTCAATTCCTTGGCTCTCGGCAAGGTAATCGTAATCTGTTCATGCGTCAGCAGGGCGTTGGTCAAATTCGAGAACAAAGCTCTTCTCTGATTCTTCGGCATATTAAATTTTCTGTGCTTATCACCATGTCTCATGGCATTTTCCTTTCATATTCTCTGTTGCTTTGACGGGGCAAAGCGGATCAAACTTACGCCGACACTACCTTCATAAATACCGGCACTCCGTGAATAAATTCAATTCACAATTCAAGCGCAATATATAGAAGTTTTTTCCTTTTGGCAAGCACTTTTTACGCCGTTTTTTTATCGTCAAACCATAAAATAATGCTTGTTTTTCGGTCCGGCTGCCGTTACCTTCGACGATATCGGATCAATCGGAGAACACATCAATGCGCCTTCTCATTCAACGGGTAAAAAAAGCTTCGGTCACCGTCGACAACCGCCGGGTGGCCGAAATCGGCAACGGTCTGCTCATTTTTATCGGCGTTTTTAAAAACGACGGCCGCGAACAGGCGGAATATCTGGCGCGCAAAGCGGCGGCTCTGCGCATTTTTGAAGACAACGCCGGCAAGATGAATCTTTCGGTCAAAGAGACCGGCGGCAGCACCCTGGTGGTTTCGCAGTTTACTTTGGCCGGAGACACCGCCCGCGGCAACCGTCCCGGCTTTGACAATGCGGCCCGGCCCGAAATTGCCAAGCCGCTGTACGAGTACTTTTCCGATTGCCTTCGCAATCAGGGAATCGAAGTCCAAAACGGCATTTTTCAGGCGGATATGGCGGTCGAATTGCTTAACGACGGCCCGGTAACTTTTTTGCTCGAAAAATAAAACTTACTTAAAATCGCGGTAAATGCGCGAAGCTACCGGCCCTTTGTCATTCTGATACTTGCCGTGATAAAGCTTAATGTCGCCGGTTGTTTTCCAAAACGTTATCTGCGCAATCGGCATGTTTTTATACAAACGCACCGGCATCGTCGCATATAAATGAAAAGTTACGTTGCATTTGCATCCGATATCGAACAGACCGGACGTGATATGAATAAAAAGCCCCAACCGCGCAATGCTCGACTTGGCATGAACAATCGGCACATAAAAGTCACTGCCGACAAACTCGTTGCTGCAACCGAGCAGAAACTCGCCGCGCTTCATTTCATAACCTTCGTCGGGAATTTCAAATTCCTTTGTATGCGGTTCCTTTTTCGGATCCAACACTTCGTCGGTATACATCACCAGCTTATCGCCTAAAGTGAGGTCGTAAGAATTGGTGGTTGCCGCCGCAGGCTTAAACGGTTCGATCACGATTTTGCCGTTTAAAACTTCCTCGGTTATCTTATTTCCCGTCAGTATCAACTTTTCTCTCCATTTTCGATATTTGCGGGCAGGAATAGGCCGAATACCCGCCCTCGTACAAAGAGGCATCCCCGTCATTCAGCCAAAACGAAATCTGCCCGGTAATCATTTCCGGATAAACCCGAAAAGGTTTGGCCGTCACCAGTTCCAACGTCCATTTATGAACCGAACCGGTATGTCCGAGATCGGCCGAAACCTGCAAAAACAACCCCAGCCGGCCGGTCGAACTGCGGCCGATCAGCGACATGGCACATTTGCAACTGCCCAGGGTTTCCCACGTATGGCCGAGATAAACCCGGTCCGGGTACAACACAAACCCCTCTTCGGGAATCGTAATCGTTTTGTACTGCCCGTCATCTTCCTTAAACGTCAGCGTCCGCCCCAACCTGTAATTATAACTGTTGGGATTGAGCTGCTCGCGATTAAACGGCTCGATCACAATATCGCCGTTTTCAACATATTTCTCGATTTCCGAACCGGTAAGTATCATCCCTTGTTCCCTAAAATTCCGTCAGTTCAATTTTTTCGCCGTCGATCCGGCAACAACCGCCGATCGGAAAGGTAATGATCGGGGTCGTATGCCCAAAATCAACGTTGGCAACAATCGGCTTGCCGGCCAGTTCTTTCTTCGATTTCAGAATCCGTTCCAGCAACGGCCGATCAATTTTGTTTTCCGGCTCAAAACGCCCGAACACCACGGCTTTAACCGTTGCAAAATCCGGATGCAGGCACAAGGCTGCCAGATTGCGGTTAAAGGTCCACACTTCATGTTCGGCACAATGTTCCAAAAACAAAATGCTGTCCTTAATATCAGGAAAATACGGCGTTCCTTTCAGCTCGTCCAAAAGCCCCAGATTGCCGCCGATCAAACGCCCCTCCGCCTTACCGGGCACGATCGGCCAATAACCGTCATTTTTGATAAAATTTCGTTTTTCCTGATCGATAAACCACGGATCGTCCGCCCATTCCGGCGCCGGCGTCACGGAAAACGGCCGCTTCTGAAACAGGCACTTTTTAAAATACTCAATCGTATAGTCAAGTCCCTTCCGCATTCCGAAACTCGAAAAATGCGGCCCCGAATAAGTGACCAGTCCGGTCCGGGCATAAATTGCATTTGCCAGAGCGGTAATATCGGAAAAACCGCACAAAATCTTCGGATTGTCGGCAATCAGCCGGTAATCGATCCGCGACAGCAACTCGGTAACGTTAAAACCGCCGATGGCGGTCAAAACGGCATCTACCGCGGGATCGGCAAATGCTTCGTGCAAATCTTCCACCCTCGCTTCAACCGCCGAAGACGCAAACTCGTCGATTTCGTCGGCATGACGGCCGAACGAAACGCTCAGCCCCATTTCGGCCAACCGCTCTTGAGCAATTTTCCGGCAGTCGTCGGAAATGATCTTTAAACTCCGCGACGGCGCAATAACCCGAACATGCGCGCCTGCCTTCAATTTTGCCGGTATCATCTGTCATTCCTTTGCTTCTGCAAATCCAACAGGGTTTTGCGATTCAGTTCTTCAATGCGTTCTCTTTTGGCCGCGAACAATTCCGTCATCACCGGCTGTGCCCGCACATCACCGAAAATCATCGCTTCCGAATGGTGTAAAATCTGTGACAACTCCTGTGGTTTCAAACCGGCCTGACCGGCAAAGTAATGAATGCTGCGCAAATATTTGTAAAGGATTTTGCTCTGCTCGTCATGGCTTGACGGAAGCAGACCTTCGCGCATCATCGCCTGAGAAGTGATAATACAATCCTTAAACTTGTAATTGTGATCCAACGCCGGGTGACGCGGAAACGGATAGCAGTCCATCACATGGTCCAAACCGTATTTAGCCTGCATAATCACCGTATCGCCAAAACCGACTTCCATAAACAACGGCTTTTGGTTTTGCCGATCGCGAAAGATAATGAAATTGCCGACGTCTGAATATTCTCCGGTATATTTATGACGGACCGCAAAATTGAAATTCTCTCCGTAAACGCCGTCAATGCCCACTGTATGCCGATAGTACTTTTCGGGATGAGCATCCACTTCCACGGTGGGGCATCCTCTTTCACGGATCAGCCGATAAAGTTCCTCATCGCCGGATCGTACCCGCAACAACAGGTCTTCCGGCGCCAGCTTAACCTTGTTATAAAAAAAGTCCAAAACCTGAGAAAACGCCTCTTCTTTGCGCTCATAGGGAAAAACCGTATCGATGTTGGTAAAATAAGAGCCCCATTTCGGCTTAAAATCATCATTAAGCATATTCTTAATGTTACGGGTACGCACCGAATTCTGCGCAATTACCAAACCGCCGGCCGGTATTTTTCCCGGCAACACGTAGTCTTTTTTCAACGCCGAAATCGCCGCCCCGACAAAGATCACGCTTTTGTCCTGGTGCGAAGTTACCGGCAACGGCGCCGCTTCCAAATATCCGGCGGCACGATAATGCTGCAAATAAGCCGCAACCAATCCGCGACGACACCGGTTCAACGTTTGCCATTCATCACACGCCGGCATCATCTTCCTCTCCGTTTTCTCACACAGTCAAAAATCAATTCACCCGGATATTCGCCTTGTCCGAACGGCGTACGGTCAAAATGTCCGTACAGATTTTCAACCGTCAGTTCGTTTTTCTCCAGCACCAGCGATGCGGTATCCTTAAAGAAGTAACCGGTCGTATACAGCCATTCGAAATTATCGGTTTGACCGTCCGTATATCTAACGGAATAATATTCTTCGATATTTTGCGTCTGTTTGAAATAATCGCGCTTGTTAATCTCCACCCGGCGGTTGATCTGATTGCCGTCTTTATCATGATAGTTGCCGTCAAAAACCACGCCTTCGCGCACCAGCATATGTATCCAGGGATTGAAGAGGTCAAAGGCGAAACGACCGTTTTCCGTCAACAGGTTCTTGGTGCTGCCGACAAAACGGTTCAGTTCTTCCACCGACTGACAGTGTTGCATCACCCGGAACGGCGCAAAAGCAAACGAAAACTTTTCTTCGTCCGCAAACTCATTAATGTCTGCAACATGAGTCACCACGTTTTTGATCCCGCGTTCACGGGCTTTGTCGGCCAAAACCGTAATTTCGTCCCCGATCATGTCCACGGCATGAAATTCCAGATCGGGATGTTTTTCTGCAATCGGCAGCAGAACCCGCCCGGTTCCGGCACCGATTTCAATAATGCGGTTATTATCCAGATTGTTTTTGTATTCCGTAAGCAAACGGTTATAAAAGGCAATATCTTCTTTACGTTCATTGTAAAAAATATCATACAGTTCCGAGGCGTTTTTATACCTTTTCATTTTTACCTACCCGGTTAATATATGTTATTGTCCGCCGCACAAACGTCTTGCTGAAACGGGAACAGAAAAGTACGCCCGATTTTTCATCCGGCAAGTTTTGTATACTGTACTACATTTTGTACAAAAAACAAGGACAAAAATAACAATCATCAGATTTTCCTCAGTCATCCAAGTCCGAAAGATATCACATTGGCCGCGTCACCGCACCGTTTTTATCTCAATTTGCTGACGATTTTTATTGAAAAAACTAAACAAAAACGTCTCTGTCATTTTTAACAGAGACGTTTTAATCAATCGCTTATCCGAAATTTAGAAATGATCGTCAACTCTTTTGATCAGTTCTTCAATGTTTTCCGGCGGCCAACCCGGGGTTTCCATTCCGAGATGAATTCCCATTTTGGCCAGAACTTCTTTAATTTCGTTCAAAGACTTACGTCCGAAATTCGGTGTTCTGAGCATTTCGGCTTCGGTTTTCTGAACCAAGTCACCGATGTAAACGATGTTGTCGTTTTTCAGACAGTTGGCAGAACGTACCGACAGTTCAAGTTCTTCAACCTTTTTCAAGAGGTTCTTATTGAACGGCAGTTCTTCTTTTTCAACTTCGGCTTCGTTTTCCGGCTCGTCAAAATTAATGAACGGTTTCAACTGATCCTGCAAAATACGGGCCGAAAAAGCGACCGCATCTTCCGGCGTAACCACACCGTTGGTTTCGACCACCAAAGTCAGCTTGTCATAGTCGGTAACCTGACCGACACGAGTACGGTCAACCCGGTAAGATACCCGCTTAACCGGAGAATAGATTGCATCTACCGCAATCAGCCCGATCGGCGCATCGGCCGGTTTATTCTGGCTGGCCGGAACATATCCTTTACCGGTATTCACAGTCAATTCCATGTTGATTTTGGCACCGGCATCCAACGTGCAGATAACCAGCTCCGGATTTTTGATTTCAACATCATGACCGGTTTCGATCATTGCCGCCGTAACTTCACACGGACCTTCTGCTTTGAGAGACATTGTTTTCAGGCCTTCGCTGTGAACAGCAACCGCCAGTCCTTTGATATTGAGGACAATATCGGTTACATCTTCTCTCACGCCGGGAATAACCGAAAATTCGTGTAAAACACCGTCGATCTTGATTGCCGTAACGGCGCCGCCCTGCAGGGAAGACAGCAAAATGCGTCTCAGTGCGTTACCGAGAGTAAGACCGAAGCCTCTCTCCAATGGTTCAACCACAATCTTGGCTTTGTTGCCGCCATCGCTGGGAACAATTTCAAGATTAGTCGGTTTAATAAGTTCTTGCCAATTCTTTTGAATCACTTGGATATCCTCATTTTTAGTGCATATGCATATTTACAAAAAATCAAAAGACGGCGAGGCTAAAAAACTTTAGCCTCACTATCAAAACGCCAAAAACTACACGCGGCGGCGTTTGCGCAGACGGCAGCCGTTGTGCGGAATCGGAGTAACGTCACGGATGGTGGTAATTGTAAAACCGACCACCTGCAAAGCTCTGATTGCGGATTCGCGTCCGGAACCCGGACCCTTAACTTCAACTTCCAAAGTTTTCATACCGTTTTCGATAGCTTTTTTACCGGCTTCTTCAGCAGCAACCTGTGCCGCATACGGAGTCGATTTACGCGATCCTTTGAAACCCTGAGCACCGGCCGTAGACCAGGCTACAGTGTTTCCCTGAGCATCGGTAATAGTAATTCGAGTATTGTTAAAAGTAGAATTCACATGTGCGACACCGGCAGTGATGTTCTTCTTTTCTTTTTTCTTCTGTGTTGCTTTTGCCATTTGGGACCCTACCTCTTCTTATTTCTTTTTGTTAGCAACGGTTTTACGTTTGCCTTTACGGGTGCGGGCATTTTGTTTTGTACTCTGTCCGCGAACCGGCAATCCTTTACGATGCCGCAAACCTCTGTAACATCCGAGATCCATCAATCTCTTGATATTAACCCCAACATCACGACGCAGCTCACCTTCTACCAGGTAGTCACGATCGATTGTTTCACGTACTTTTGCAATGTCTTCTTCAGACATATCCTGCACGCGCAAGCCCGGGTTGACTCCTGATTTTGCACAAATGTCTTGAGCAGTTTTTCTACCGATACCAAAAATATAAGTCAAAGCGATTTCAATTCTTTTGGCAGTCGGAATATTTACACCAGCTATACGAGCCAAATTTCATCTCCATTATTCTAAAATTAAAACTTAAAAAGTTGATCACCACTTTTCAAAATTAAGCCGGATTATAGGCTAATATTTATTAGTGTCAACCCTTACTTTAAGCATTTTTCAAAAAAAGTTACTTTTTGTTAAACACTTATTTGATATTGAGCGCTTCATCGATGCGTTTGGCAACTACGTCCACCGTTCCGTTGCCGTCAATGCTGCGCAATAATCCTTTTTCTTGATAATACGCGATTGTCGGATAAGTAAAATCGCGATATTTTTTCAGACGGCGCTCAATGGTTTCTTTGGTGTCATCGAGTCGTCTCGAAAATTTGGTTCCGCCGCAGATATCGCATACCCCCGGAACCTTCGGCTTGTGATATTTGTCACTGTAGCTTTCACCGCAGGTCATACAGGTATAACGCCCCAGGATTCGGTCGATAATAATATGGTCGGGAACCTGAATCTCAATAACGGCATCAAGTCCGATTCCTTTTTCCTTCAGCATTTTCGCCAGCACCTCGGCTTGTTCCAACGTGCGGGGAAAACCATCGAGAATAAAACCTTTCCGGCAATCTGCCTCTTCGATGCGGGCCGAAACCATCCGGATCATCAGTTCATCGGGCGCAAAACCGCCAGCAGCCAAATGATCTTTAAGCTGATTGCCGATTTCGCTTCCTTTTTTAACTTCTTCCCGCAACATTTCTCCGGTCGAAAGATGACAGATACCGAATTCCCGTTTCAGAACGCTGGCCTGGGTTCCTTTGCCGGTTCCCGGCGCACCGGTCATCACCAGATGCAGTCCTTCTCCGTTTGCAAAACCCATTATCTTCTCTTTCCTTTTTTGTTGACCAGAGCGGCTTTTTTCAAAAGCCCCTCATACTGATAGGCAATCAGATGAGTCTGAACCTGGCCGACAAAATCCATCGTTACCTGAACCACGATCAACAGCGTGGTACCGCCGAGAACAAACGGCACCGCCAGTTTGGCGATCAGAATTTCCGGCAAAATGCAGAGCATGGTCAGATAAAAGGCACCCAGTACGGTCAGACGGGTAATCACATAGTCCAAATATTCGGCGGTATTTTTACCCGGACGGATACCGGCAATAAAGCCGCCGTGTTTCTTCAGATTTTCCGCCGTTTCTTCAGGATTGAAAACCACCGCGGTATAGAAGAACGAGAAGAAAATAATCAAACCGGCATACAAGGTCAGATAGAGCGGCTGACCGTGTCCCAGCAGCTGACTCAGCGTTTGCGCCCAGCTCGGACCGTTGGCGGCCGACAGGTTGGCAATCGTAATCGGCAGCAGCAGCAAAGAGCTGGCGAAAATCGGCGGGATAACGCCGGTCGGGTTGATCTTAAGCGGCAAATGCGAGCTTTCAGGCGAACTCATGCGGGCGCCGACTTGACGCTTCGGATACTGGATGGTGATTTTGCGCTGTGCTCTTTCAACCAAAACGATAATATAAACCAGACCGAGGACCATTGCCATCAACAGCATGATCACCCATACCGACATCGAACCGACGCGGCCCAACTCAAAAGTTTGCGCCAAAGCGCCCGGGATGTTGGCGATAATACCGACGGTAATAATCAGCGACGAACCGTTGCCGACCCCGCGCGAGGTAATCTGATCGCCCAACCAAACGATAAACATGGTACCGCCGACCAAAGAAACGATGGTGGTAAACTTAAACACAAATCCGGGCATGACAACCGCCGAAACACCGGCGCCGCCGACCATGCCTTCAAGACCGACCGCAATGCCGTATCCTTGAATGATCGTGATCAACACTGTCAATACCTTGGTATAGTGAACGATTTTGCGGTGTCCGGCTTCGCCTTCTTTTTTCAGCGCGCTCAGCGACGGAATCACCGACTGTCCCAGTTGCAGAATGATGGAGGCCGAAATATACGGCATGATGTTCAACGCAAAGATCGTCATACGTTCCAACGCGCCGCCGGCAAACATATTGAACATGCCGAGAATGCCGTTGGAATTGCGCGAGAAAATATCCGCCAGAATCTGCGGATCAATTCCCGGCAGCGGAATAAACGTTCCCAGACGGAACACGATCAGGGCCAGAATTGTAAACCACAGTCTTTTCTTTAGTTCTTCAGCTTTGCCAAAGGCCGACATATCCAAATTGGCGGCCATTTTTTCTGCTAATGATACCATTTTTGTTTCCTTATCTTTTTAAATAACCGATTTTGGGCGCAGAAATGCCCATTTGGAAATAATCTAATACACGAATTTTAAATTTTTGCAACAACTTTCTCTTTATTCTCAATTTTTATATCCGGGCTTTGCTGATATTTGTCTCGGCACCCTTTTACGGCCGCTTGCAACCATCGTTGCCGCTTCTTCGAATCGGCTTTTTTTGAGGCTTTGCATCGGCATTTATCCACAACCTGATAAGATCACAGTTGATTTTAAATACATTTTATGTTATATTTACGATACACAAAACGAAACTTAATCAGGAGAAAAAACATGAGTGATCGTAACGACTTAATAAAAAAAATTTTTGAAGGACAAATTCCGGTGATTCGAACCAACCATCAAACCGGAATACCTGAAGAAATTTATTATAATTATGATGAAAAACAGGGCGGACCGGTTGAAGTCTACCGGCAGCCGGCAGCGTCAAACGTAAAATACCCTCTCTATAGCACACCCCAACGTTATCCCGGCGCCATGCGCAAAGCAAATCAGTATATTTCTGCAATAGGATTGTCACAGCAGTTTCCGGAACTAATTAAAAATCAGACGGAGAAATTCCTTGAAAAGAAAAAAGAGCAACATTATAATCGACAAAGATTTGTTGATCCCGATCTTTGGCAGGGAAACGGTCGCCAAATTCTCGACAACGAACCCGATCAATGGGATTGCGACCAAAACGCCATCGCCCACAACTTATACGGAGACAGAGGAAACATGGACTGCAGGGGCAGAGTCGGCACACCGAGAGAACATCAACAGATGATTGTTGCACCCGATGGCACGATTGTCAACTCAAACGAGAACATGGGAACCTACGATTTTGTTTCACCAAACGAGGATATGTGGCTTCATTTCGAAAGAGATGTTGCTCCCTGGATAGTATGGGGGAACAACCCATATGACCGAACCAATCCATTCAGTAGAGGTTGGGCTACGATCAAAGGAGTAGGAAAACGTGGTATAAACTATTTGATAGATTAAAACCAACATACTAAAGGAGAGTAAAATGTTTCTGCTGATCTATATTTATTTACTAATCATAGCGGGAATGGGAAGTTATGCAATATTGGAAAATATAACCTGGATAGACTTTTTAACAGCAGTCGGCATGTCTACTCTCCTTTATGTTAACCTGATTATTATGGGCAGATACCTGCCTGTATTTATAGAAAAAATCAATAAAAAAGAAAAACCTGTCCCTAAGCAAATTTATCTTTTTCTTCTTTCCATCGCTGTTTTGGTATTCATCTACACCATCCACATACCGATATATGAGAAAATTAACATCCTCCCTCATTCCGGCATAATTTATGCTCTTATAGGCACTGGCCGTATGATATCAGTATATATCTTATTCATACTTATGCTTCCAATCGGTATTATGGAAGAAACTGTTTCAAAATTCTCTATCGGAACTATTTTTGCGATCGCTTCTATCGTTATCATATGGATAAACTTCTTTATTTTCTCGAAATACCTTTACCGAGTGGTCCGTAAAACCATCCAAAAAGAACCTATTACCAAAAAAGAAATCTTTTATTTGTTTATATCGACCATTATTATTTTCTTCTTTAGCTTATCAATGGTTTTAGGAGGAGCATATGTATAACTTTTCTAAAGAAAGTTTATACGGAGACAGAGGAAACATGGACTGCAGGGGCAGAGTCGGCACACCGAGAGAACATCAACAGATGATTGTTGCACCCAACGGCACGATTGTCAACTCAAACGAGAACATGGGAACCTACGATTTTGTTTCCCCGCAAGGTTGGGCAAGAACATCTGCTCATGGTCTTATCGACGTTGTTCCTTGGCTGGCCTGGGGTAATAATCCCTATGATCAGACCGGAAGATGGGAAAGAGCAAAAGGCCTAGGCAAAGGTATCACCCAAAAATTTCTTAACAAAAACCTTAATCAGGTTATATGGGGAAACGGAGAAAACGATCCTACGAATATGTGGGAAAGGATGGAAGCTTATCATAAAAAACTCTTGAGAAAATACCTTCCTTATGAAAGCGATGAAACTAATCCTCCAGCTTTTACTAAAAGTTCCAATACTTCAAATGGAGGTTTCGTCAAACGTCCTTTTCAGCAGACACCGACACCGTGGTCTACGCAAAGAAATAACCGAAATTATAATATAACCAGCTGGGAAAGAAACAATCGTCCAATAGATGGCTTTTATAATAACTGGAATAACGAATAATAATATTGAGGAGGGAAAAATGTTTGTACTAGGCTATATTAACGTGACAACCTTAGCTTTAACATACTTAATCGCATCTTTCATTTCACAATACTGGTGGATTTTCTTAATATCAGGCGGCATTTTTACCCTCCTCTATACAAATTTAATCATTATGTGCAAATATATATATATATTCATATATATATATACTCATACTTAACCCTCTACAGATATTGAGACATCAATATACACTCCCCCCATACATCTTATATTATATAAAATGTATTAAGATATGGATAGGTGAAGATGTGGGGAGGTAGTGCAAAGTTACTACCCCATAGGGGGCTTATGAGTGCGATAATATCGTTTTGTTACTCGAAAAAGCTCAAAGCATGCACGAGCATATCATTTTGTCTCATCCGTCTCATCCGTCTCATCTGTCTCATCAATCTGTCTCATGAGACAAAATGAGACAAAATGAGACAATGTGAGACAAAATGAGACAAAGTGAGACAGGCATGTCGCAGAGACGTGAGACGGATGTGACTGCAAAAGCTGCAATGAGAGGCCTGTAATGCCATATATCCATCCTGAAAGCCACACATCTAATCAGTGTTTGTCTCATTGTCTCATAAAAAGGGGGGAATGAGACAAAATGAGACAAAGTGAGACAAAGTGAGACATTCAGTCTCATGTCGCATGAGACAGTATGACTTTACGGCAGAGGATTAGTCGGCGTGAGCAGGTGAACGGTGCGTGTCAGATGTGGTCAATCTCTTTACCTCGCGACGGAGCATCAGGAGTGTGACCATGGTGGGAAACGCCATGAGGGCATAGAAGAGGTCGCAGAACCCTACGGCCACCCCCAGAGGCATCACGGCGAAGATGACGAGCGTGGCTATGAAAAACCATGTGTAGTAACGTGCTTTCTCCTCGCCGAAGAGATAAGCGGCGCAGCGGTTGCCGTAGAAGCTGTAGCTGAACATTGAGGAGAGCGCGAAGCACAGCACTATCACCATGAGCATATATTCACCTAACGGGATGGCTTTGCCGAAGGCTCGCATCGCCACCTCCAGTCCCTTTATGCCTTCCACTCCCTGCAGGTCACCGCATAGGAGTATGGCCAGGGCAGTGAGTGTACACACTATGCCTGAGTCGATGCTCGGACCGAGCATGGCTATGAGCCCTTCGCGCACCGGCTCGGTGTTGGAGGAGGCTCCATGCATTATTGTGGCCGTCCCTACACCTGCGTCATTGACCAGGGCGGCTCTCCGTGCCCCTATGATGGCTATCCCCGCAAGTGCTCCCCAGCCGGCGCGCAGATTGAAGGCTTCGGCGAAGATCGACCGGAACACTGCCGGGACATCGGCTATGTTGGTGGCGATGATGTAGGCCACGAGAACGAAGTAGAGACCCACCATGAAGGGGACGAGCCAGGTGGCAACCCTTGCTATGCGTCGTATGCCCCCGATGACCACGGCGGTGACTGTAAGCGCGATGGCGAGCCCGATTACGAGGCGGAAGGATGTGTGGCGGTCCCACCCGGTGATGGCCGAAATCCCTCCGGCCAGAGGGTTGGAGGCAAGCCACTCAGGGGTGGTGAATGTGGTCATCAGCGCCTCGGTGAGCTGGTTGGCGTTCATTATGCAGAGGGTTCCGAGCATCCCTGCCACGGCGAATGTGACCGCGAGCCAGTGCCATCCCGGCCCCATGGCGCGGTCAATGATGTGCATTGTGCCTCCGGCGGGACGTCCGTCGGGGGTCGATGACTTGAAGCGTGTGGTGAGCACCCCCTCGTGGAATTTTGTCGACATCCCCACCAGTGCGCTCACCCACATCCAGAAGATGGCTCCCGGTCCGCCCATCACAAGGGCTATGGCCACTCCGGCTATGTTGCCCATCCCCACGGTGGCTGCCACCACTGATGCGAGGGCTTGCACGGAGGATATCTGCGAGCCTGCTTGGCGTGACTGCTTGTTGCGCAGCTCACGGAGCGCGTCGGGGAGACGGCGCACCGACACCATCCCTGAATAGAAGAACAGGAAGAAGCCTCCTCCGATGAGGAGTATGAAGAGCGGATAGCCGCATAGGAAGTCGGCTGTCAGTGTGACATAGTGTCCTATAGTGTCGAGCATGGTATGATGGCTGGGGGTTATGGGGTGTTGCCGTTATGGTCGTCATGTGGGTGTCGGCGGGGCTTTTTACCATCCTCCGCTGGCACCGCCGCCTCCGGTCATGCCACCGCCGAACGAGCCTCCGGAGAAGCCTCCGCCGCCGCCACCTCCTCCGCGGCCCATCATGCTTCCGAGCACCGCCCCGGCAACGGCAGCATCGGCCGGGTCGGTTTTGCGGGGTATCTTGAACTTGCGGTCGGTGCGGTTGCCGCAGTTGCGGCACACGTAGATGTCGGCTCCTTCCCCCTCGGTGCGCACCGTGGGCTGGCGCAGTATGACGCGGTTGACGAGCGACATGGCGCGGGCATGGCAGCGGGGACACACCGTGTAGTTGGTCTCGCGGTTGATATAAGGTAGCACCTCCACCTCCTGGCAGTTGGGGCAGTGCCACACGTCATAGTCTATCGAGTCGATTTTCTCCTCGGTGTCCTGCGCCGGGGTGAGGTAATCGTTGTCATGCTCCTCGTCCACGAGGTCCATCCTGTGGCCGCAGTTGGGGCAGTCGCGCTTGTGTCGGCGCACTCGGTGCATTGTGGCGATTAGGATGAGGTAGGCCACAAGGCCCATCCCCAGGGTGAGGATGGCGACGAAGAGGGCTGCCGTGCGGTACTGGTCGAGCTCGCGGTAGCGGTTCACGTCGTCGAGCCGGCGTGAGGTGACAAGGGCCCAGATCACCACTGCGAGCATCACCAAGGCCACGAAGAGGGCAAACCACAGGAACATCATGAAGAGTTCCTCGCCCGAGATGTCGTCGTCGCTGCCGGCATGGGCGTCGTTTGCCTGGCCTGACATCACTTCGTCGCGGTAGTCGGGGTCGGAGACCACTCTGGCGAGGCTACCCACGGCTTTGAGGGTGCCTGCGTCATAGTCGCCACGGCTGAACGATGGAGCCATGTCGTTGCGGATTACGCGTCCGGCGATGATGTCGGGCACCACACCCTCCATTCCGTAGCCGGTGCGTATCACCGCCTTGCGGTCGTCGCGTGATATCAGCACAAGGAGGCCGTTGTCGTTGTCGCTTTTGCCTATTCCCCATTTCTCGAAGAGGCGCGTGGCAAACTCGTCGGGGGTCATGGAGGGGTCTACCTGGTCGATGGCCACCACCACCATCTCTACCGATGTCGCGTCCCAGAGCGAGCGCAGGGCGGTGTCGAGGCTGTCGACGGCGGAGGCCGATAGGACTCCCGAGGGGTTGGAGACGAAACGGTTGCGGTCGGAGACGTGGACGTTGGGTACCTGGTCGACCGTAATGGCCCGGACGGCCGGCGTCAGCAGCAGCGTCAGGGCAAGGATGAGGGTTTGGATGTAGCGCATGGGTTCAATTGTTGATTTTTAGGCTCATGCCGCTTAATTTGCGGTAGAGGTCGAGGGCGTAGACGTCGGTCATGCCCGAAATGTGGTCAAGGACTGCCTGGAGCTTGCCGTAGAGTGTCGGCGCACCGGTCTCGTATTGCTGCGGCACTTTGGCCAGGAGGAGCTGCGAGTAGTTGAGCCCGGGGTTGCGCACGGCCTCGACGAGCTCGTTGAGCAGGAAGGAGATGATGCGTGTGCCCGCGAGTTCGATGTCCACCACGTCGCTGGCGCAGTAGATTTTCTTCCACGACAGGGCCTCGCACTCCTTGTAGCCCCTTTTTTCGGGGTCGGGGATATGGTGGAGGAGCGAGCCGGTGAAAGTGCCGGAGAGTATCTCCTCCTCGTGGCTCACGAAGGTCTCCGCGCAGCGGTTGACCAGCTCCCCGATGATGCACGAACGCAGGTAGGCTATCTTCTCGTTGGGGTCGTCGACGTGGCTCATCACCCTTTCGGCATGGGAGCGCCTGGCCTGGTCGAAGTAGTTGAGGAAAAGGGGTATCACCTCGTCGGTGGCGAGAATCTTGAGCTTGTGGGCATCCTCTATGTCCATGATCTCATAGCAGATGTCGTCGGCGGCCTCCACGATGTAGACGAGCGGATGGCGGGCGTAGCGCACACGTCCGTCGGGGTCGCTGAGGCGTAGCATTCCCAGCTCGGTGGCCACCTTTATGAAGTCGTCCTTCTCAGAGGTGAAGAATCCGAATTTGCCGTGGGCTCCCGCGAGGGTCGACTCGAAGGGGTATTTCACTATCGAGGCCAGGGTGGAATAGGTCATGGCGAAGCCTCCGGGACGCCGACCGTTGAACTGGTGTGTGAGCAGGCGGAATGCGTTGGCATTGCCTTCGAAGTGGGTTAGGTCGCACCACTGTTGCGGCGAGAGGCTCTCCTCAAGGTTCCGTCCCTTGCCTTCGCTGAAGAAGGTGGCTATGGCCTTCTCTCCGGAGTGGCCGAAGGGGGGATTGCCGAGGTCATGGGCCAGGCATGCTGCCGCCACTATCTCGCCGATGTCGTCTATTTTGTCGACCCACGGCTCCGCGGCATACTTGCGCCGCAGTTCCTTTGCTATCTCGTTGGCCATGGAGCGTCCCACACACGCCACCTCCATGCTGTGGGTGAGGCGGTTGTGGACGAAGATGCTGCCCGGCAGCGGAAACACCTGGGTCTTGTTCTGCAGACGCCTGAAAGGGGATGAGAACACCAGACGGTCAAAGTCGCGCTGGAAGTCGCTGCGCGAGCCCGGCTTGGGGTCGTGGTAGTGTTCGAGCCCGAAGCGCTTGTCGTTGATGAGCTTGTCCCATGACATTCTGTTCATAGCTGTGAGAGGGGGGTAATAAGGTTTGTATATGCGAAGTTACGAAAAAAATATCATCTGTCTCGCACTCAGGGCAAAAAAGAGCCGCCCACCGGCACTTCGATTGCACCGGCAGGCGGACCTGTATTATCAAAACTAATAGTTTATATTCTGAGTGTCAGACGACTCCGCATTAAGCTTTGCCGGCAGAACCGA
>OFFD01000838.1_pt1 | contig 22145 bp, 18 predicted proteins | sample 1521291 | NCBI WGS metagenome assembly OFFD01 (sample SAMEA3504103, study PRJEB24116) | mouse gut metagenome | biome: mouse gut; feature: mouse-associated habitat; material: faeces | place: Denmark | collected 2011 | reverse complement strand
CCATAGCCAATCCCATCGTGGATATGAATGTATAGCTGCGGCATCCTATATCCTGAATGTCATATACAAGAATATCGACATTTCTCAACATTTCTGGGGTAGGTTTCTTTGTTCGGCCGTGAAGAGAATACACCGGTACACCAGTCTTTTTGTCAACATCATTTGCAACAGAAGCTCCTGCCACATAGTCACCTCTCACACCATGTTCCGGAGCAAACAGCGCAGTAAGTCTTACACCTGGTGCCTCAGCAAGAATATCTATGGTAGAGCGCAGGTTATTGTCAACTCCGGTAGGATTTGTGATCAGTCCGACACGCTTGCCTTGCAACTGTTTGAATCCGTTTTCGGCAAGCACTTCAATTCCGGGTCGTACCACTATTGCATTGCCAGTCGCCAGCACTGTTTCCGCCACAGGTGATGTAGGTTCAGAGACAGCTTGGGAGCATGATCCTGCAACAGCTAAGAGCGCAACGCTGCCCATTAATAAAGACATCATGTTCATATGTATTTAAGCCGTTGGTATATCATAGAATAACACCGGCATGAGTTAAGTCGTTCAATGTTTCTTCCCGAATTCCGGATTGATCTTCAGCAAATATGTGACGCCGATAGTAGCAATGCAGCATATCATTGTCCAAATAAAGAAATAACGGTATCCGATGGTTTCCTGTATCCAACCGGCAGCCATACCTGGCAGCATCATGCCAAGAGCCATGAAACCTGTGCAGATACTGTAGTGTGCCGTAGAGAATTCTCCTTCTGAGAAATATATGAGATAGAGCATATAGGCTGTAAATCCGAATCCGTAACCAAACTGCTCGATGAACACACATGTATTTATTGTCAGCAGGCTCGGCTCACTTGCCCAACTGAGATATACAAAAGTCAGGCAGGTGAGCGACATGCTCCATGCCATAGGTTTAAGCCAATAATGCAATCCCTTTTTTGCAGCCAATATGCCACCAATAATACCTCCTGCCGTCAATCCTATAATTCCTACAGTCCCATACACAATTCCTACTTCTGATGTGGAAAGGCCAAGCCCCCCGATGGAACTTGCATCAAGAAGAAAAGGATTTATTAGCTTTATAAGTTGCGCTTCAGGCAACCGATACAGTAACATGAAGAGGATCGCAAGTCCGGCTTGCTTCTTTCTGAAAAAGGCGACAAAAATTCTTACGAATTCTTTTGTCACATCATTAAAAGTGTAATTCCTTTTTGTGTTTCTGATCTCCACCTTGGGAAGAGCCCAGGAATGATAAACGGCAAAAAACAGAAACATGGCAGACAGTACAAAAAATACCACTCCCCATGCAAAAGGGATATCTCCGGTGCTCTCTTCAATGCATCCTGCCACCACGACAAGAGCTCCTTGTCCGGCAACTGATGCTATACGATAGAATGTGGAGCGTATGCCCACATAAAATGATTGTTCATGTTCCGTAAGTGCCAGCATATAGTAGCCGTCGGCAGCAATGTCGTGAGTGGACGACACGAATGCCACGAGCCAAAACACAGCAAGTGTAAGACTAAAGAAAAACTGCACTGGCAATGCAAACGCTATCCCGGCAAAAGCTATTGCCACAAACCATTGCATAATGATGACCCATTGGCGTTTGGTTGATATTATGTCGACAAACGGACTCCAGAACGGTTTTATAACCCATGGCAGATAAAGCCACCCTGTATAAAGGGCTATGTCGGTATTGGAGACACCCAATCTTTTGTACATTATCACAGAGAGGGTCATCACCGCGATATATGGAAGCCCTTGAGCAAAGTATAGTGTAGGCACCCACGCCCATGGTGACCGCTTGGCGCAAGTGGAATTGATTGATTTACTCATATTTTCAGTATAATTTTACAATTGATGCCACAGGATAATAATGCCGTAGAATCTCATCGAATGTGTAGCCTTTTTCTCCCATTACAGCAGCTCCGATCTGGCATAGACCCACTCCGTGACCCCATCCCGCTCCATGAAGGATAAACGAATCAGGCACATTGCCTCCATCTTTAAAATGCCGGTCGACAACAAATGCCGAACTGAGCAGGTGTGATTCAGAAAGAGTACGCCTTATCATAAGTTCCTTTCCAATCACGATTTCTCCTTCAGTTCCGATAATTCGTAACCGGATTATGCGTCCTGACGTGCCGCGCTGCAACGGTATAAGGTCAATTACTTCTCCGACATTTATACCACTGCGTTCATTTAGAAGCCTTATTATCTTTTCTTGAGTAATCTCTTCTGTCCAACGGTAAAAATCATTGCGTTCACGATCGTAATTGTTAAGGACCTGCGAAAGGATGTGCTCATCATTGTTACTGCAAAATGATGCCGGACAAGATAATATCCATTCTCTTGCCTCATTCTCTTCTGTAAGGTCGGGATATTTAACAGGGTTGACAGTGTCTCGTCCCGCTACAAGATAGGGCAGGTGTATATCCCCCCAGCAAGATTTAAATTCCTCGAACACCCCGCCGCAACATTTAGAGAATCGCGCATCGCACAACTCGCCGTTAAACATCAGGACCATTCCGCAGGTGTCATCAACAGCTTCATGGGCAGCTGAGCCTTTTACTCTGGATATACCTTGATAACGCTGGCAATGGTCGTCAGCACAGACATCAAAATCGTTATGGTCATCATGATCCCACCAACGTGTGATCTCTGTGTCACTTCGTCTAAAAGAGTCAACACGAGGAGTGCTGCGATGTCTCATCTGAGCCAACAACCATGACCGCGATATGACAGCATGAGCACGTAAAAGCGGCAGAGAGGAGGTTGAACTCATTTCGCTTGAGATTACTGAGATGAGATAATCCTCTACTTTCACTATATTTACAGCTGTGAGATTCCCATCAGAAACTATTAGACGTATAGAGCCTCTGAACTGTTGTCTCTCTTTCCTTTGCCAATGGAAATCCACACCGATTACAACATCCTCCAATTCAAAGGAGTCACCATCATATGATGTCGGGGTGAATTCTATTGAGGTGTAATTTTTCCCGTTCCATACAATGGCAATCCCGGAATCCGACAGCGTAGCTTCCTGTTCGCCAGTCACAATCGCAACATCATCGGTTGAATATATACCTTTTAATGTGAATTTAATGGATTTACCTGACAAAACCCCTACTGATACATATGGCTCATTCATGATTGCAACCGAGTTTTAAAATCCATAAATTCATCGTGAGTATAGCCGACCTCATTATAGATCATTTGTGTTAATTCATTATCCAGACGGTCGAAGTCTTCATGTCGGGATGTGATAAATGTTCCGGTCATTTCAATCGATGCCGGACTGATCAGCATCATTCCAGCTTCTGAGCCGTAGATTGACGGTCGATGCTTTTTACGAGGTATCACCACGACACGCGTCGTGTCTCCCATCCTGAATGCGATTACATTCATCATAGGTTCAGGGGAATCACCATTGACAGGTAGGCTGTCAACAACTGTTTTATATATCGGAATTATGTCCTTGTCAGAGTTGATTTCCATAAGGTAGTAGCCAAATGGCGTAGTATCCTCGTGAGGCATATATATCTTGCTGTCACCTATCGCTGGTCCCTCATCAAAACATTTCAGATCAGAAGTGAAGTTATCAGATATAGCTGTGTCAACAACCTGGAAGTGCATATGATCAGGAGCTGACGCACCACATTTTGCACCATTGTAAAACACACATCCATTTTGGAATATTCTTGTGAGCTTTACCATATCCACAATTCTGTCATCAAGAATTTGTGGTGCATGCTTCTTGGATGCAATTGTAAAATGAATAGATGAAACAGGGTAGGGGTTCACAAGTATTTCGTAATCTTCCCAGTCAATCCAGCGTTGCTGCTCAGGACGTGCCGACTTGCATAGGAAACATGGTCTTTCGCCGTTACCTATTGCCTTTAGATCAGCAGTTATGGATCCTTTCCTGTAATTCAATAAAATCTTTCCTGCTTTCCATGGCACATTATCGAAGATGATTTTACCAAAACAGGCTTCACGGTATTTATTATAATTGGCGATAAACAGCTGCCATTCGTCAAGCTGTTTATTGAACAGATCGCATGGTGATTCCTCCAATCTGTTTTCCGCTATTATCTCTGGCATGACTGTCGTGCTTTAAGTTCAAGTGTACGGATGTGATCCTTATAATAATTGTTGTTATTGATCCTGTCACGGCTTAATGCATGGTCGGTATTGTCCTCCCATCTTCTGCATAAATAAAGGGATTCATATATTCTTCCTATAAGATATTTGCGACTTATAGCCAATCCCATGGCATAGTCTTCGCCATAACAAACGTCTGGAAAACCTATTTCACGTGCTATTGGCGTGAAGAATGCACGAGGAGCTCCGAGCCCATTGATACGAAGTGCATTGTTGGTTCCGTTTTCATCTGTCCACTCGGAGTGATCGATAAGTCCGGGAGACAGAATATTGCGATTGAAATCAGTGAGCGTGTACGACCCGATAACCATTGCGCATCCTTGCGAACGGAACGTATCTACGATTCTTTGCAAGGTGTCGGTGCCGCTATATACGTCATCGCTGTCGAGCTGAACAGCAAAACGTCCACAATATTCAGATCTTATCGCAAGATTCCAACATCCTCCTATGCCAATGTAATGATATGGCAGGCGAGATGTGCTTATTGTTTTTACCTTTGGGGACTTTTTAGCATATTCAGAAAGTATTTCGGACGTGCCGTCGTCACTGCGATTGTCTACAACGATAACATTAAATGAAAAATCGGTATTTTGACTTAACGCTGATTCTATAGCGTCAGCGATGGTACGTTGGCGGTTCTTTACCGGGATTATCACACTTGCCTCGACCGGGAATATTCCTTGGGTTATGTCAACCTTGGTTTTATCTTTTATGCTGACATATCCTCCTATCGCCTTAAGATGGTTGGTGACCGCCTTTTCCATCTCTATTTGCGATGTCCGGTTACGTGGATTTACATATGCGAAATGTGATTCCTCAGACCCATCTGATAATGTTTTTTCTTCGATTGTGTATAATGGCTCAGGACAGTATATCGGAGCATTCCTACGTGTGAGACGAAGACGCAGGTCATACCATCCGGCTGCTTCGAAATCGTCACTCATTTGTGCGATAGCCTTCCTCATTTCCACTGATTTCACCAATACAATTTTTCCAAAATCAAAGTCATCGCGTAATGATCCTTCCTGCCATGGTATGAGTCGACGTAGCTCACCTTGCTCGATATAGTCGCTATAAATAAATGGAGCGTTGGACTGTTCAAGAACCTTTCGCATCCTTTCGAGACCGTTGTGGTTAAAAACATATGCACAACTGCTCAATGGGATTATAATATATTCCTCATCACCGGATGCCAGTAGGCGCATCCGGTAAGATGACAACAATGAATGCCTGATATTGTCTTTTTCCATTGCAAGAAGTAGGTGTCTAATGAGTTGGTATTATATTTAAGATTTTCTTTTTCTTGTTCTGTGTGGGCTTCGTTCTGCCAATTCAGCCGACTCCTTGATCCCTGAGGTCCAATCCTCAGCACCGAATGCTCCAGGCAGCAATGAGTATTCCTCTTCAGGAGCCAGCAATGTGCCGACAACTATCTTTAGCTTTTCGCGGGCAGATAAGGTTTCAGTCTGATTTGTGAAGAAGTCAAGTATCTGTCGCATCAGTTTTTCCCGAGCATCCTTTTCAAGAATTGTCTCAAATGGGAAACCGATCACAACGGCTTTATGCGAGTTTGTGGCATAAGCAGTTCCGGCTGCATAATCATTTTCACTATAGCGTAATATCACAGCTCCGTCATTTGTCGACACCGGATTGAATGACTCCGGTGATTCCACGGCATAACAGTCGGATGACAGTTGCTGGTTGAAGTTGAATTTGAACCTGCCGTTGAACTGGGGATAACGCGATCTCACTTCAGTGACCTGCCCGGTTATTGTCGCTTTAGCCTGTCGCCAATCAATGCCGAGAATGCTGTGTCCGAATTCCCTGTCTGATTGAGAAACCGCCGTCATGCTATATTTGTTGTCGAAGAGGTCTGAGCCGATATAACTTCCGCTGACAAACAATGAACTCCCTGCATCACACATCTCACGAAGCCTTTGTTTTAGCTCCGATGAAAAAGGTTTATATCGGAGCTTGCTATTGGCTCCTACTGTTATCTCTTTCTGCTTGCCAAGTATTAGGTCAATTATATGAGGATGATCTATCGACTTTATGAATGCGCCTACACTCGATGACACGAATGAATGCCCTGCCGCCTTTACAGCCTCTCCATGAAGCATCACAAAATCGAAAGTGTTGCCGGCTATTATCTCTGTCTCGTATACCGCCCTGCTTGCCCCATGACCAGGAGCGTCATTTGACTTCCATGGCTCAGAAGGACGGAACTCGGTCTGGGCACCTGTAAAAAGTATATCCTTTATGTATGGAACACCATAATCTTCTTCATAATCGAATCCGATATGTCCGTCACGATATATTTCGGCAGGACCGGACACTCTGGTGAAACCATTGACTATTGTCACCTGGTCTTTCCCACCTGGAATATCGCACAATGCAAGTATTTCAGATGGGAAACTAAGACCCCCATCATTAGCTGCGACAATTTTGTAGCTGTATATGCTATTGTCGTTCGGAGTGACAGACAGATAAGTGTCATCGGTTATGGCAAGCTCCACAAATGCTCCGTTATCTATCCTTTCATATACAATATAATATTTAGCCTTTGCTGTGGGTTCCAGAGGATCATCGGTCGGGATCCAGGAAAGAGTGTAGTTCCCATCCTGACCTTTGATTGAAAAATCCTTAACAGGAAGAGGCTCCACTATATAAGGAGTCCCGGAGGTCTTGTGCAGATACTTAAGCATCCCTTTATATATTGCTCGGCTCACATCGAACCTGAAGTTCGGATCGAGACCATAACGCATGTCTGCAAAGTTCTGATGGCTCAACAGTTCCAGGAGCATAGCCGGTACCAATGGCTCACGTGCCTCATGGTATGATCTGTTGCGTAGTTTCCTGCGTGTCCATTGAGGATCGTACAGTTGCCATATGTCATCGATAATCTGATCGGTAACCATATTGGCATATGTCATCGACGTTTTCTTGCTTTTACCGTTGCCCAGTGAGCCGGCAGTGGAAACAATAGGGAGAGTTCCTACAGTGGTGACATCATCACACGTAGTTCCGGCATCGGTGTGAAGAGCAAATGAAAGGTCCACAGGTATCCCGAGCCCTTTCTGTCCAGGCAATGACTTAGAACCTCCGGCAAGATAGTTGACCCACATCCCACGGCTTTTGTAGTCATCTTCGTAGTCACTCTCTCCTCCGGTTATGGAATAGACACTTTCAGGCATTCCAGCCCATTGCAACCAGTATCTCGCACCTTCAGTAAATCTAGGGTACCCGCTTATATCGGCTGACATTCCGCTACCGCGTCTGACATTGCCCATTCCACCGCCAATCTTGATGGCATCGGCAGTCACTACCTTGTTGTTCTCATTCGAAATGTTATTCAGTTCCACTACGGTTGTTTTGCCTTGTGCAAATGGGAATGTGCCTAAATAGACCCATGTTCCTCCACCCATAGTCTGGTTGACCTGAAATTCTTCTGAGCCGCGGAGCGAATTTACTGTATAATGGGCATCACGCGCACTTTCTGGAAGAGATGCATAGCTGATATATAAGGCATATTCTCCCTCCTCAGGAATATCAGCAGTCCAAGAGGCAGAAGAAGCCTTTTTTATGTCGTTTACTGTAGCTGCTTTTCTTAAGGTCCCTTTTTTGAAAGGGTTATCAGTGCCTGATAATATTTTGTCAACATAGCCAAAGCCTTTAACTCCAACAGCATCACTCCACATTTTGCTGCCATTCTTTTCGGAATATCCGTTTTGAGCCTCACCTCCATCAGCATCCACTATGACCTCGATTGTGGATGTGTCTCTTTCTCGCGGCAACATAACATATGCCCCGGCATTTTCAAGCATAGGCACAAGATATGGATAGACATAGCTTTGGGAATACAGGTCCTCCACTGTACCCATCAGCCTGCCACGCTGCCACATCCAGCGTTCCTCCTTTACATCATAATAGCGTCCGTGGCTTGGCCACAATGCGATATTTATGCCGTCAAGACCATAAGGAGCCTCTGGGGCATCAGTGCGCACCACAAATGGACCGGATGTCCGTGGATCTGCTTTTACCACGCGAGTGACTTTGGGTGCCTTCTTGTTTCTTTTCTTTGGTCTGCGTGTCGCAGCCGATGTTGACATAGCTGCAACGAGCAGCATTATAATGATCGTGATATAGTGCTTCATATTGATAGTGACGCCAAATGTGTCATTATGATTGGAACAATTAACCTGCATCATTTGACTCAATAAGTTCACATTATTTGCACATTCGGCGGATTCTTCGTCAAAATTAGTAAAAAATATCACTATTGACAATAATGCATAGAGGTAATTTTTTAGTTATGTGATGTGTTGTCATTATTGTTTTATCTTATTCCGGGGCATTTCCGAAGTGTTGAAAATACCGTATTGCACATTATCTAAAAAATGTCTACCTTTGTGATTTAAAAGGCATGCCTTTTTCACGCTTTGTCAATAATAACACTACTGAAATATGAAATTTACGGTACCAAGCAAGACGCTTCATTCGTTTGCTTCCGCAGTGAGCAAGGTGATCAATGCTAAGAATGCGATTACTATCCTTAACAACTTTCTCTTTTCGATAAAAGGGAATACGCTCACTATCACTGCTTGTGACGGAGAGAATACCCTGTGTGCCAGAATCCCTATCATGGATGTGGATGGTGAAGGTGATTTCTGTATAGATGCTCGCCGAGTGGTAGAGTTGCTGAGAGTCATGCCTGAACAGGAACTCAATTTTAATGTCAACGACTCCACTCTCTCGATAGAGATGACTCATCCTAATGGCTCCTACAAGTTCATGGGTCTTCCCGGGAATGAATACCCCAATCTTAAAAAGACGCCTCAGGAAGGATCGATGACATTCAAGACTTCCGGAGCGTCACTTCTTCGTGGACTTGAATTCACAGCATTTGCCGCAGGTACTGATATGTTGCGTCCCCAGATGACAGGTGTGTATTGGGACATCAAGCCTGATCGTCTTGTGTTTGTTGCTACTGACACTCACAAACTTGTGAAATTTGAGGATCAGAGCATTCAGGCAGGAGTGGAAGGGTCGTTCATCCTTCCAAACAAGTCCACAAATGTATTCCGTTCAGTGTTCAGTAAAGATGAAGAGGTCACAGTTACTCTTGACGTTGAGCGCGGAGTGACTTTCGAGACTGATACATTCACATTTGACAGCCGTCTTGTAAAGGGTCGCTTCCCGGATTATACACGCGTGATTCCTGAGAACAATCCTTACACCTTATCTATCAATCGTCATCAGTTCACAACCGCGGTTCGCCGTGTGAGTCTTTTTGTAGATGAGGGTCATGGACTCATAAAGTTCCGCGTAACACCTGACAAACTTACCATCAAGGCATCCGACAACGAATACAATACCTCAGGCTACGAGACTCTTGAAGCAGAATTCAATGGCAATGAGATGATTGTAGGTTTCAGCTCAAGCTATCTTACTGAACTTGCATCAGTGCTTTGGACCGACGACATTATCTTCCGTCTTGCGGATCCATCCCGACCTGCTGTGATTGTTCCTACCGAGGATAAGGCTGACACTAAGCTCACAATGCTGCTCATGCCTATGAATGTACAGGAATTCTAATTTTGGTAAAACAATGCAGCTCAATTTAAAGAAGCCAATAATATTCTTTGACCTTGAGACCACAGGCATAGACATCATGCACGATCGCATCGTGGAGATATCTATGATAAAAGTTCTTCCGTCAGGAGAGGAAATTGAGAAAACGAGGCGAGTGAATCCTGGTATACCCATTCCTGCCGAGGCTACAGCTGTGCATCATATCACTGATGCAGATGTGGCCAATGAACCTATGTTCCGTCAGATAGCCCGATCCCTTGCCAATGAGATGACAGGATGTGACATTGCCGGATTCAATTCCAATAGATTTGACATCCCTATGTTGGATCAGGAGTTTCAGCGTGCAGGTGTTAAATTCGATTTCTCAAAGGCTCGATTTGTGGATGTTCAGACGATCTTTCACAAGAAAGAACAGCGCACCCTTGTTGCGGCATACCGTTTCTATTGCGGAAAGGAACTTGATGGTGCACATTCCGCCAATGCAGATACCAGAGCTACTCTCGAAGTGCTTAAATCGCAGCTCGACCATTATGATGATCTCCCAAATGATATTGAGGAATTAAGCAAATTCTCTCAGATGAACCGTAATGTCGACTTTATGGGGCGGTTGATATATAATGATGATGATAAGGAGGTGATCAACTTCGGTAAGTACAAAGGCAAAATAGCGGAGGAGATACTACGTAAGGAACCGAGCTACTATGACTGGATAATGAAGAGTGACTTTGCACAGAACACCAAGGATTGTTTCACCCGCATACGGCTTAGAATCAAATGAGTTCACTTGCAGGAAAACATATCGTATTAGGCATATGCGGTGGCATAGCTGCCTACAAAAGCGTGTCGCTTCTCAGACTGTTTATAAAGGCTGGTGCAGAAGTGCAGGTAGTGATCACTCCGGCAGGGAAGGAGTTTATCACACCTGTAACTCTTTCAGCATTGAGCCAAAAGCCTGTTGTCAGTGAATTTTTTACCGCCAATACCGGAGAGTGGCATTCTCATGTCGATCTCGGATTGTGGGCTGACTGTATGGTGATAGCTCCGGCAACAGCCTCTACAATCGGCAAAATGGCACATGGAATTGCCGACAACATGCTTGTCACCACTTATCTTTCTGCCAAAAGTCCTGTATTCTTAGCTCCGGCAATGGACCTGGATATGATGTGCCATCCTTCAACACAAGCCAATTTGTCGCTTCTGAAATCATACGGCAACAATATTATCGAACCTGCAAGCGGCTATCTTGCAAGCGGACTGGAAGGGAAAGGGCGAATGGAGGAGCCTGAGAATATATTAGCGTATCTTGAACGCTATTTTGATAGGACATCCGACCTTTCCGGAAAAAGTGTTCTGATAACAGCAGGACCTACATATGAGAAAATAGATCCGGTACGTTTTATTGGAAATTATTCTTCCGGCAAGATGGGGTATGCTCTGGCAGAGGAATGCGCATCGCGCGGAGCCAACGTCACATTGGTGTCCGGTCCGGTAGCACTATCCGCCAAATCCTCTAACATTAATGTGGTCAGCGTCGAATCAGCTCGTGAAATGCTTGATGAATGCCAAAAAGTGTTCCCGACATCCGACATTTCTATAATGTGTGCCGCTGTTGCTGACTATGCCCCTGCCAATCCTTCCGATCATAAGATCAAGCGCGAAAAACAGGATGTTCCCACAATAACCCTTGTGAAGAATCCTGATATAGCAGCAACTCTTGGAAAAGAGAAACGCCCGGAACAAGTGCTTGTAGGATTCGCTCTTGAGACCGATAATGAGGCTGTTAATGCATCAGAAAAACTTACAAGAAAGAATCTTGACATGATAGTTCTCAATTCTCTGCGAGATAAAGGAGCTTGCTTCGGAACTGACACCAATAAAGTGTCTATAATCAGGTCGGACAAATCTCGCACAGATTTCCCGCTAAAAGACAAATCGGAAGTCGCCGGTGATATCATAGATGAAATATTGAAAATTCTCGGAAAGGTCTGATCAATCACGATGCGTTCACTTATAGCCTCTCTGCTCATAGCATTTTCTCTTGCGTCAACAGCACAGGAGTTGAATTGCCGTGTGGAAGTGAACGCGTCTCAGATTGAGGGCACTAACAAGTCGGTATTCGAGGCTCTGCAAAATGCTGTCAATGAGTATGTGAACACCAATAAGTGGACTGCCACACAATTCTCACCGAATGAAAGAATTGAATGCTCAATGTTCTTTACCATCTCCGAATATAATCCATCAGATGGAAAGATGGTGGGGGATCTACAGATCCAGGCGATACGTCCAGTGTATAACTCATCATACACTACTACACTGATAAACTTTCGAGACACAAAAATCGATTTCAATTACATTGAGAATGATCCGCTTGTGTACAATGAGAGCCAGATGGAAAATCAGCTCACCCAGATATTGAATTTCTATGTCTACCTTATTCTGGCAGTCGATTTTGACAGTTTTTCATTACATGGCGGAGACCCTTATTTCGACAAGGTGGCAACAATAGTTCATCAGGCTCAGTCATCAGGTGAGAGCGGATGGAAAGCGTTTGAGAACACCAAAAATCGTTCCGCCGTGCTTGCATCATTCACAGATCAGTCAGTCCGTAGAATTCGTGAGTTGTACTACACCTATCATATGCAAGGACTTGATCAGATGTCGGTAAGCCCTGATAAGGGACGAAGTTCCATTGACCGTTCGCTTGACATATTGACGGAGATATACCGAATCTCGCCTATGTCGGTAGGGCTATCGATGTTCAAGGATGCAAAACTTGATGAGCTTGTAAATATCTATTCAAAATCCACAGCCGAAGAACGGCGTCATGCTTTCGGATTACTATCCGAGATATATCCTACCGAACATGACAGGCTGCAAAAAATCAAAGAACCTGAAAAATAACTAATCCTCATATAATTGTGCTCGAATCTCTTCACATATCAAATTACGCGCTGATTGACCGCATTGACATCCTGTTTCATGAAGGATTTAACGTCATTACAGGTGAAACAGGTGCCGGTAAATCAATCATACTCGGAGCACTGTCCCTGATACTCGGCGGACGTGCTGATTCTCGTGTGGTAGCTGACCCATCCAGCAAGAGCATAATTGAAGCTGTGTTCACGGTGGATGGTTACGATGCATTGAAGGATTATTGTCTGCAAACTGATATAGAGTGGGATGACGAGCGTTGCATCCTACGTAGAGAAGTCGCTCCGGCAGGCCGGTCACGCGCCTTTGTCAATGATTCTCCTGTGCCGCTTTCCAAGCTGCAGGCAGTAGCTATGCGGCTGATAGATATTCATTCACAACATCAGAATCAGCTCCTTGCTACTCCTGAATTTCAGCTCATGGTGATAGACACACTTGCCGGGAATGAACACCGTCTCAAAGAGTACTCCTCAAGATACAATTCTTTGCGTGACGCTGTTCGTCGCCTCAAGGCTATGAGACAGCGCGTGGAGAAAAGTAAAGAGGATGAAGAATTCACACGTTACCAACTGGAGCAGCTCGAAGAGCTTGCGCTATCTCAAGGTGAACAGGAAGAATTGGAGAATGAACGTGAGGTACTTACTAACCTCACTGCTATAAAGAATGCACTTGACAGGGCGATCGCCTCTCTTACAGGCGATGACACTAATGCTGTCGATCTTATTGACACAGCCATCGATGCTTGCGATGAGCTGGATGGAGTTCTATCGGAAGAGGATGACGTGCCGTCACGTCTGGAATCGGCTAAAATTGAGATATCTGACATTGCATCTTCTCTTGAAAATGTAAATGAGCGACTCGCGGCTGATCCCGGAAGACTTGAAGCTGTCGAGGAGCGTCTTAACAGTATCTATTCTCTTTGCCATAAGCATCATCTGAACAATGGGGATGAGTTGTTGATCCTGCGTGATAATCTTCGTGCAAAGCTTCGCGAGCTTGACAACAGTGACGATATGGTAGCTGAACTTGAGAAGGAAGCACGCCGCGCTAAAGCCCTTGCAAAAGAGACTGCGGTCGAAATCTCCAACTCAAGAAAGGAGGAAGCCAAGAAGTTTTCAGCACATCTGAGAGATACGGCAATGCCTTTGGGCATGAAGAATCTTCAAGTCGATGTCGTTGTCGACCCCGCTGATATGGGACCTACCGGAATTGACTCCGTTCAGTTCATGGTCGCATTCAATAAGAACCAGAATTTAATGCCTGTTGGTGCTACAGCGTCAGGAGGCGAGATATCTCGTCTTATGCTCTCCATAAAGACTATAATAGCATCGCGTATGTCACTTCCGAGCATTTTGTTTGACGAGATTGACACCGGAGTCTCCGGTGATGTAGCCAATCGTATGGCTCTTATGATGCGAGAGATATCCAAATCTATACAGGTCACCACCATTACTCATCTACCTCAGGTTGCAGCCAAGGGTGATACGCAATATAGAGTGTACAAAGAGGATGATGACCATGCAACCCACACCCGTATAAACCAGCTTACGCCTGAACAGCGTGTAAACGCTATTGCCGAGATGCTTGGCGGAGCAACGGTTGATGACGCAGCACGTCAAGCAGCCATTTCATTATTAAACAGTTAAAATCACATCAAGATGGAAAAATCAGATTACATATATGGCATCCGTGCCGTGATGGAGGCTATCGAAGCCGGTAAAGAGATTGACAAGATATTCATAGCCAAGGATCTCCAAGGGGAGCTTGCCGCAGAATTAATCGGACTTGCCAGGCAGAACCATGTGGTGATGCAGCGCGTGCCATTGGAGCGTATCAACCGTATTACACGCAAGAATCATCAGGGTGTGATCGCAATGATGTCGGCGATAACTTATCATCGTCTTGAACATCTCGTTCCGGAACTGTATGAAGCTGGCATGCTCCCTTTCATTGTAGTGCTTGACGGCATAACTGATGTGCGTAATTTCGGCGCGATCGCCAGGACTTGCGAATGTGCAGGAGTTGATGCCATCGTCATTCCGCAACATGGCAGTGTGTCAGTTGGCGGTGACGCTATAAAGACATCAGCCGGAGCATTACATCATATCCCGGTATGCCGAGTCGGATCAACAGCATGGGCTGTAAAATTCCTTAAAGAGAATGGTTATAATGTCGCCGCCGTGACAGAGAAATCCGATATGAACTATGTGGAGGGTGATTATACCGGACCTGTAGCACTCGTAATGGGTGCAGAGGACACCGGTATCTCAGAAGCAACTCTTGATCAATGTGAAACTCGCGTAGGTATACCTATGTTCGGTAATATCGGATCTCTCAATGTGTCAGTAGCAGCTGGTGTCGCTATATACGAGGTAGTCCGTCAGCGTCTTAACGCTAACCTTGAAGTTGTATAGGCGATTCTGTTACAATCAACACCTTGGACCCATCAAACACAGTCGCCCCGAACACTGTGATGTCACCTCCTTCACGAACTTTCAGTTTCTTGACCAGATCAGGTGCTGACAATGGGAAATTTCGGGTCACGACATTGACTTTTGGATAATCGTTCCTGAATCTTCGGATGTTCTCTTTATTAAAAAGGAGAACATCTTTTATTTTATATTGTAATCCAGGGAAAGCGGAAATAGACTCATCGGAAATATAGAGATGCGTAAATGGATGCATCTTGTCATACCCGGCAATATTTCCTCCTGTTCCTTTCATCACGGCAGGGTAGGGCTGCATAAGAACCTTTCCTGGCTCGGGAGCTACGTATAGGTTGGTGGTTGTATCTTTGCCAGATAGAGTGTAGCACTGCCTGCCTATTGTGACGCATTCGGTATTGTAAACGGCGTTATTTCGGTCTATATCAAATACCACCTCTTTACATTCCTTGTTATTGCCGATCACGACGATATTACAATTACCTATGCCTAATTCACCTATTGCCGACTTGATATCTATCATTGGTGAGGCTTTTACTATAATCCTGTCACATCGAGCGAACATGCAAGGCAGAATTGCAGTAATATCAGGTGAACACTGGCTGAAAAGAAAATGTCTTCCAGAACTATCCCTGCGTGCCGGATCTATAAAAATCACATCAAAATGCTCTTGGGTTGTTTTCAGCCATTCTACGGAATCGCCATGAACGACCTGTATATTGCCACGCTTTAAAGAGCGGATATTATTGCATAGTGCATCAGCAGCATCCTTGTCAATCTCTATAGCTGTCACATCGCATCCTTTTTTCGCAAAATGCAATGCATCAATTCCGAGTCCGGCTGTCATGTCAAGGATACGGTCTCCGGCTCTCACCATTGAGGAATGTACGTCTGCAACATCGTCTGATGTCGACATCTCAGCCAATGCTATTGAGGGAAATTCAAAATCAGGGAGCTCCGACAGGGTGGCTGACAGTTTTTTGCTGCACTTATGGCGACACTCCATCTGCAATATCTCCCGAAGCATCCGTTTATCTCCGTGATATTTCAGTCTCAATCTGCTGAAATCCTCGCTCATAAGTGAACTTTACACAATGTTACAACAATCAACAACTTTCACCAAAAATATTCTTTTTGGGTTTGGTCGCCTGGAAATCCTTGATATAATATGGGGTGCTATAAGCGGTATCGATGAAATCACGACGAGCAAAAGCCTGCTCACTGAGTGCTATCATATCTATGGCAAGAGGTCGTATATCAGGAATGAATTCAGCATTCACCGCATTGATAACAGTCCTTGCCTTGTCACTTCCGTCTCCAAAAAACAGGACAGTCCTGCCCATCTCAAGAATATTCTCATATGAGTTTTCGTCAAGAATCAAAGGCATTCTCTCCATCAATGGTTCGAGTGAGAAGTTATAGGCACAGGTGTACACCTCCATACGTCGAGCATCCACCATAGGCACAAAAATTTCATCACCCACAAGATTTTCTTTAGTGAACATCACCTGGCATGCAAGCAATTTGAGTGTGTCTATTCCGATCAATGGCACATCAAGGGGCATAAGCCAGTCCCTTGGCCTCAGACAATCCGATACGAAGTCCGGTATAACTTCCAGGTCCGATGGAAACTGCCACAGCATCAAGAGCTATTTCCTTTTCAGCAGCGAAATCAAGACAATACTTTACATAATCACTAAGCAATGCAGCCTGATTACGGCCATCCATATCTTCCTGATGGGCGAGTACCATCCCTTCTGCGGTCAAAGCCACAGAAGTAGAAGCTGCTGAAGTTTCGATATTAAGTATTACAGCCATATTCTGTTTCTTATTTTATTCATCCTGGAATGAACCGTTGGCAAGCAGCTCACGATATCCTTTATTGAAGTAGTGACGTTCAAAGTCTTTCGGGCGGAGTATTCTCATATCATATATCACAAGGTCGAGGTCTATTGTGACCACTCCCTCTGCTTTTGAGTTTTTGTTTCGACCTTGAAGCAATTCCCATTCTTTCAGATATTTTATAAGAGCGGCACTGCCTACAGGTGAGATCCCATGAATCACAGCATTTAGATACGGTGCATCCTTGCCATTGAAAGCCTCCGATTCGTATATAGATGACACACTGCATTTTGACAGATAGCCACACAGATGTTCTATAGCCTGATTCACTTGCGACTCCCTGTCAGGAGTATTGCTCCCCAATCCGATAGTGCAGGATGCTGGATAATCCATATTACGGTATTATTTATGATTGACTTACTCCTTTGATTGTTAATGCTATGCGTCCGCGTGCCACATCAATATCAATCACCTTGACTTTGATCCTTTGACCTATCGACACCAATTCGGACGGTGATGACACATATTTGTCACTCAATTGAGAGATGTGTATTAGACCGTTTTCCTTCATGCCAAGATCCACAAATACTCCGAATGCGGTTATATTGTTTACCTTTCCGCTGAGTTCCTGACCAATATGCAGATCACCGATTTTCCTGACATTATCGTCATAAACGGTTTCTTCTACAGCCTCTCTCGGATCGCGACCAGGCTTCTCTAACTCAAGTATTATATCAGTCAGTGTCGGCAGTCCTGTTTCCTTGGTTATATATTTGTCAAGTTCGATTTTATGAAGCAGATTCCTGTCGCGGGTAAGACGTTCAACATCAGCATTCACATCCATAGCCATTTGCTCGACCAATGCATATCGTTCAGGATGAACAGCTGTATTGTCGAGAGGATTCTTGGAGTCAGGAATACGCAGGAAGCCTGCGCATTGCTGGAATGCCTTATCGCCCATTCGAGGTACATTCATAAGCTCCGAACGTGTTGCAAAAGGTCCGTTTTCAGCACGGTATTTAACGATATTGGCAGCAAGAGTAGGACCTATACCCGACACATAGCTCAATAACTGGCGTGATGCAGTGTTGACATTGATCCCCACAGAATTTACACATGACTCAACTACATGATCAAGAGATTCCTTGAGCCGATTCTGGTTTACATCATGCTGATACTGACCTACGCCAATGCTTTTTGGATCAATCTTTACCAATTCGGCAAGTGGGTCAAGCAGACGTCGGCCTATCGATACTGCTCCGCGCACTGTCACGTCTTCATTTGGGAATTCTTCTCGCGCCACATCTGATGCTGAATATATCGAAGCTCCCTGCTCATTGACCATGTATATCTGCACGCGGCGAGGGAACACCACATCGCGTAGGAATCTTTCTGTCTCTCTGCCGCCGGTGCCTGTGCCTACAGCTATGGCGTCGATCCTATACCGGTCAACCATATAACATAATGTATCACCCGCGCCAACGAAATCGTTTGCAGGTGGAGTGGGGTAGACCACATCATGACACAATAGATTGCCTTGCTCGTCAAGGGCCACGACCTTACATCCGGTACGATAACCGGGATCAATGGCGAGAACGCGCTTACGTCCAAGTGGCGGAGACATAAGTAGTTGATGCACGTTATTGGCAAACATCTGTATTGCTCCGTCATCACTTTTCTCCTTTGTCACACCGGCTATCTCATTTTCTATCGAAGGACGCATCAACCTTCTGTAGCCATCTTTTACAGCAGCCTTCACGACTCCTGCTACAGCTGCGGATGCAGTGCTGCGCACAAACATCCGGTTCAGACGATCCATCATCTCATCATCGTCGATAGAAATGCTCACCTTAAGTATGCCTTCCTCTTCAGCTCTTCTGATTGCAAGGTAACGATGAGAGTTACATGTGCGGAGCGGTTCGGAAAAGCTGAAATAGTTCTGATATTTCGCTCCTTCGGTCTCTTTTCCGGAGACTACTTTTGATGATATGGTGGCAGAACGCTGATAACGTGACCTGACTATGCTTCTTGCTTTCTCACTTTCGCTAACCCATTCCGCTATAATGTCAGAAGCCCCTGACAATGCCTCTGATGTATCCTTGACATCACCCTTGACAAATTTCATTGCCATAATTTCGGGAGATGATTCGGACGATTGTGACATTATCATTTTAGCCAAAGGCTCCAGTCCAAGAGCTCTTGCAGCCTGTGCTCGGGTGTTGCGTTTCGGCTTATATGGCAAAAAAATGTCCTCAAGTACTACCGGGTCAAGAGTCTCCTCGATTCTTGATTCCATTTCAGCTGTCAGAGCGTTCTGCTCCCGGATCACTTGAAGAATATATTCTTTTCTCTTTTCTATCTCGAAAAGAGCTTCATGTCGCTTCTTTATGTTATATACTGTCACCTCGTCCATTCCTCCTGTCGCCTCCTTGCGATAACGGGATATAAATGGCACAGTAGCACCTTCGTCAAGCAGTCGCAAGCACGCTGCGATATGTTTACGCAGATAACTGCCAAATTCTTTGGTGATTATATTAGCATGTACGTTTACCATCGGAATGAGTAATTGTGTGTGTGATTATGTTAAGACCTATTTTTTAATTAGCTTTAAAACTGTTATTTCAGGATTTGCCCCTATGCGGGAGGGAAATCCTACTGTGCCCACACCTATGTTGACATACATACGGTGAACAGAGTCGGCGTCGGCATACAACCCTCCCCAGGTTGAATAACGCCATACGGCAGGAGACACACCGGCAATCTCCATCTGCATGGCATGTGTGTGTCCGGAAAGAGTCAACGGTATATTTATTCTACTGTTACCTGATATAGAGTCGTTCCAATGCGCAGGATTATGGCTTAAAAGCACTTTGAAAACCGAATCTTCCGGTGTAGGATATGCCTTTGTCAACGATCCGTATATCGGAAACGGATGGTCTCCGATATTTTCAACCCCAATGACTGCTATAGAGTCTCCGCCATGAAATATTTTTACAGATGAATTATTGAGCATACGCCATCCCATTGACGACTGAAGATCCTTAAGATATTGTATGCTTGAATCTTTTGCCGCTTTTGATGGCCAATCTGCATAGTCTCCATAATCATGATTACCCATTATGGAAAATACACCGTCTTTAGCTTTCAATCGGCTAAGCGGTTTGACATGCGGAGCTAATTCCGACGAACGAGAGTTTACAATATCCCCTGTGAACACTACCAGATCGGCATCCAACGAATTTATAGTATCAACAACCTTTGCCACAAATGTCGTATCATTGCCATAAGTTCCTGTATGAAAATCAGATATCTGCACTATACGGTATCCATCAAACCCTTTTGGAAGATCGGATGTGGGGATATCCACTTCTTTAACATCAATATTGAATCGATTGATCAATGCCCCCCACCACATAGCCACGAATGCAACAACTGCCAACAATGTTGCAAGCATGGATACAAGCCTGATCCTCTTCTTTTTAAAAAGGCGTGGGATATTGGCTAACAGATCAATAGCAACAAATATATATTTTGCGAAATAAACTGATAGGAACGCATACATCATCCACATTACGGAAAGCAACATTGAATTGTCACCTTCACGGCGAGGAAGAGAGACAGCACTTATCAACAGAATATAAAAAAAGACTGATGACCATAATTGGACGCTGCCAAGAAGCCTGTTCCGTAATCTTTGGCACAGACTTCTATATATGTATACGTCTGAAAAAACACTTATTACTAAAAAGAAGAGGAGTGGAATCCAAGGGATACGCATAGTGAAATCAAAAGAGGGGGAGTAGGGGAGAGTTATGAAAACATCAGCAATATCCGGCAGCAATCAATTTATTGCGCAAAGGATTTGCATACATTGTATACATATAAGTGCGCATAAAGTTCCGCTCCTGGACAGTTATATCAGGAACATCTATCTTATCAAGCTGTCCTTCTATATAAGCTGTCACTTTTGCGGCCTCCTCAGAAGAATATCTGTCAGAGTACATATCACTGTCGAAAGCTCGATCATAGGACACATAGTTGATAGGGAATATCTTGTATCCTCCGTGTATTCCGCAATCGATACTATGGCACACTCTGCGATATACTTCCTGCTTATCGGTATCGGCAGAAATACTTTCAATAAGGGAGGATATGCAGGATGAAAATGCTATATGCACCCGGCCCTTATAGCCCATAAGACCAGTCTCCATGGAGAACAGATCATCATGCTGGCTTTTCTTAAAGGCTGGATCTCTATGCTTCAACAGATACTCGCGAGTCTTTAAATAATCGTTAGGGTCATATTCATAGGATATAGACACCGGGAATATGTTTAGTTCAGCAAGTCTCTCTGACACAGAGCCTTGACCACCAAGTGCCAGCATCTTTATGACACTCTCCTGAGTATGGTCGCTCGAATCCTTTGCACGGCCTTGACGCTGGGCTATCCATATGCTCTCATGTTTGCCGGTGATTGCATAGTGGATATATGCCGAAAGTTGTTTTGCTCCTTCAAGAGCTTGGCGAGCCGGCAGATTACGTTTGACGATAAAACTGCCGTTAAGTTTTACCAGATGCGTTATCCAGTCGTATATCAGTAGGTTATCACCGATTGCTACTTCTGACGTTCTCATTCCGTGTCTCAGGAAACAGAGATTTATGAATGATGCATCAAGTACTATATCTCTATGATTGGAAACAAAAGCATACGACAATTCCGGCTTGACATTCTCAAGTCCTGACATTGTTATTCCTGCAGAGGTGTGCGCTTCAAGCTCCTCAAGGAACTTTTGCATTATATTTATCTGAAAATCCTTCTTGGTGCGAGTGCTGCGAAGAAGGCTGACAAACTGTTCATAATCTACATCGGGCAGGACCCATCTGACAGCATGTTCAAATCCCGGTTCCTTGACCATCTCTGCAACTCGCTCGGCAAATTGCGAATCGTCATACGAAGCTATTTCTGTATAATCTAATTCTGGTGCGTCCATTACGCGCTGTTATATATATAATATATAATGAATAGTCGAAACAATAGTTGGGTCAAAGGTAGTCTATTTTACAATAATATGCAATACAGCACCCTCAAATTAAGTCTTTTTAAGAACGAATGACACAGTGGGATAGGCGGACAGAATAAATATATTAAAATTCTATTTAAC
>OFFD01000830.1_pt1 | contig 22278 bp, 19 predicted proteins | sample 1521291 | NCBI WGS metagenome assembly OFFD01 (sample SAMEA3504103, study PRJEB24116) | mouse gut metagenome | biome: mouse gut; feature: mouse-associated habitat; material: faeces | place: Denmark | collected 2011 | reverse complement strand
TAAAAACCCTCTGACGGTTTTTAGACTGACGGTTTTTAGACCGATGGTTTTAGAGTAGTTTTTCCATGATAGCAGCATAGACGTCTTGACTTCGTTGTGTCCAGTTGGTTGCGATTGTCTTGGCTTCATTTTCCGAAGGAACGGTGAGCATAAGATCGATAAGGGGTGAGCCATCCTCAATGGCTTGACATTTAACGGAGAAATCAAAGTTTTCGTTGCGAAAATAGTCTGCTTTTACCGATACTTGATCTTTTAAAGAGTAACGTTTTTCGCAGAGAAAGGTGTCGATATCGGTCTGGATTTCTGGGGAAATTTTGTTGTGGAAGAATTTGATGGTTTGTGCACCTTCATCTGTCAGATGATAAAAGGTACGGCTATGGAGTTGTTCTTCGCGCAAAAGTCCGGATTCTACCATTTCAGAAATCACTTGTTGGAGTTTAAAGTAGGTGGTGTAACCTTTGTCTAAAATAAATTCAGAAATCTGTCCATTCGTAAGAGGAAAATCTATTTTCTTTAACATATAGAGAATCATTAGTTTATAAAGTGTAAATGTATCGGTCATAAGAGTCCTTTCTAATCCGGTAGGTAATCCATGCCTTGCCGGATATTGTGTTCTTTTAAATATTTTTGTAATTGATTAAGCACATAGCGTTTGCTGCCGGTCCAAAGAGGTGCAATCAAATGTGATTTCGGCCCATCACCAGTTAGTCGGTGAACGGTGATAGCTGGATTTAAGTGTGCAAGACAAAGACCCAGAGTATGAAAATATTCTTCCATATCCGGAAGATGGAACGAAGTTTGCATATAATAGCCGGCAAGATCGGTATCGTCCAGCACATGAAGCAGCTGCAGCTTGATTCCCTGGATCTTACAATGATTTAGATAGGAAATCGTTGCAAGCATGTCCTCTGCGGTTTCGCCAGGCAGATAGAGAATCACATGGACAATTACCTGAATTCCGATAGTATGAAGACGGTCTAGCGCATCCTCAAACACCGACAACGGATAACCTCGTCGGATGAAAGAAGCGGACGTTTCATGAATTGTCTGCAGCCCAAGCTCAATCCATACAGGTTTTTGCTGGTTCAATCTGGAAAGCAATGCAAGAATTTCATCGTCAAGGCAGTCGGGTCTTGTAGCAATTGATAAAATCTTTATCTCCGGGTCAGCTAGGGCTTCTGTAAAAATGCGTTCCAGATAGGAGATAGGTGCGTAAGTATTAGTGTATGCCTGAAAATAAGCGATATAACCGTTCCCGTTATATTTTTCAGAGATTTTTTTCTTCTGTGAGATAAGCTGCTCTTTAATAGAAGCAGACGCATTTCCGGCAAAATCTCCGGAACCACCTGCACTACAGAAGATACACCCGCGGTTTCCCAAGGTTCCATCCCGATTTGGACAGGTCATTCCACCATTTAGAGACAATTTATAAAGTTTTTGTCCGTAAATCTTTTTCAGTTCGTAGTCAAGAGAGTGATAGCGTTTCTCTCCCCAATAAAATAAGTGGCTTGTCAAATATATCCGTTTCCTTTCTGAAAAATGATTCTGAAAAATTGCCTTAATAAAAATATCTTATCATATGATAGCATTATCCGAAAGGCAAATCAACCGAATGCTTAAGTAAAAATCAACTGAAAAATTTACTTTCTATTTTAAAAGAAATAGTGTATAATACCTTTCATACGTTATATCAGAAGTCTTGTCGGACAAAGATCCCCATGAAAATACAAAAAGAGAATTTGGATAAAATGAAAAATAAATGTAAGAAAGGATAAATATATGAAGGAAAAATATGAATCGTTATCGCTTACTGCATTGCGTGATGTGGCGAAGGCTCGTGGATTAAGAGGTATTTCAACGTTGAAAAAAGCTGAACTTGTGCAGGCAATGCTGGCAGAAGATGAAAAAGACAGCGTGAAAGAAGTAAAAGAAGAAATTAAAAGTGAAAAGTCAGGAACAATGGATATCGAACAGTTGGATAGCGGGTTGACAGCGAATGGTATCTTGGAAGTCATGCCGGATGGATATGGATTTATACGAAGTGAGAATTACCTTCCAGGGGAGAATGATGTGTATGTATCTCCATCGCAGATTCGAAGATTTAATCTGAAAACAGGTGATATTATTTCCGGAAATACGAGAATCAAGACGCAGTCTGAGAAATTCAGTGCGCTTTTATATGTAACAAGAATCAATGGAATTCATCCGGCAGAGGCAAGCAAGAGAAGAGATTTTGGAGATCTGACTCCAATTTTTCCAAACGAAAGGCTGCGCCTGGAAAACGAAAAAAGTTCCGTGGCGATGCGAGTAGCAGATCTGCTCTCCCCAATCGGAAAGGGACAGAGGGGAATGATCGTATCTCCTCCGAAAGCCGGAAAAACAACACTTTTGAAAGAAGTAGCGCTTTCCGTACAGAAGAATAATCCGGAAGTCCATCTGCTCATTCTTCTGATTGACGAACGCCCGGAAGAAGTTACGGACATTAAAGAGACTATCGAAGGACCAAATGTAGAAGTTATCTATTCCACATTTGACGAGCTTCCGGAACACCACAAACGTGTATCTGAGATGGTAATAGAACGTGCAAAACGTCTCGTAGAGCATAAGAAAGATGTCATGATCATTCTTGACAGTATCACAAGGCTTGCAAGAGCATATAACTTGACCGTTCCGCCAAGTGGACGAACTTTGTCAGGAGGTCTTGATCCGGCCGCACTGCATATGCCAAAGCGCTTTTTCGGTGCTGCAAGAAATATGAGAGAGGGTGGAAGTCTTACAATTCTTGCGTCTGCGCTTGTAGAGACAGGAAGCAAGATGGATGATGTCATTTACGAAGAATTCAAAGGAACCGGTAATATGGAACTAGTGCTTGACCGCAAATTATCCGAGAAGAGAATCTTTCCGGCGATTGATATACCAAAATCCAGTACCAGAAGAGAAGATCTGCTCCTTACGCAGGAAGAACAAGAGGCAGTATTTGTGATGCGCCGTGCGTTAAATGGCATGAAAACGGATGAAGCGATTGACAATATTCTCAATATGTTTGCAAGAACAAAGAACAATAAAGAATTTATTCAAGTCGTGAAAAAGACAAAACTTGTATAAGAATTTTGATGTGATAAGAAATTTCCCGAAAAAATGAATTTCTTAGAAAACAGCTTGCAAATGTAAAGGAATTATGATACAATAACAAAGCTGTTTAGAAAAGACAATACATGCAGGCAGCCACCGGCTGCAAGACAACTTGCGAAGGCATGGGGCCTCGCGTGAATGAGAAATATAGAATAACGAGGTGAAAATCATGAGAGAAGGAATACATCCAAATTACCATCAGGCAACTGTAACATGTAACTGTGGAAACACATTTGTGACAGGTTCTACAAAAGAAGATATCCACGTAGAAATCTGCTCTAAATGTCATCCATTCTACACAGGTCAGCAGAAAGCAGCTCAGGCTCGCGGACGTGTAGATAAGTTCAACAAAAAATACGGAATCAAATAAGAATGAACAATTAAGACAGGATTGCCGTTTGGCAGTCCTTCTTTTCATATAATAAGGAATGTGATAAGAAATAGTTTTGTTCAAAGGAGTCTTATATGAAATCATCAAATATCGGCGGCCAGGCAGTTTTAGAAGGCATCATGATGAAAAATGAAGAAGAATATGCCGTTGCGGTAAGAAAGCCGGACGGTGAGATTGAAGTGAAGGTAGATACATATGAAGGCGTGGCAAAAAAGCTTGGAGAGATAAAAAAGATTCCATTTATCAGAGGAATCTTCAGTTTTGTGGATTCTCTCGTACTGGGGATGAGCACGCTTATGTATTCTGCAAGTTTCTGGGAGGACGAAGAGGAGCCGGAGAAAGCACTTACAGAAGCGGAATTAAGAAAGCAGGAAAAACAGGAAAAGCTTATGATGGGAGGAACCATTGCGTTTTCGATTGTGTTCGCAGTAGCTATTTTTATGGTATTGCCATATGTGCTGACGACTTTTCTTAAACGATTTGATTTGTCGGCAGGCATGTTTGCTGTATGCGAAGGCATCATTAAGATTTTGATTTTCTTTGGCTACATACTTATGATTTCTCAGATGAAAGATATCAAGCGCGTATTTATGTATCATGGCTCCGAGCACAAATGCATTAATTGCATTGAACATGGCTTGGAACTTACGGTAGAAAACGTCAAGAAAAGTTCCAGATTACACAAACGCTGCGGAACAAGTTTTCTTTTGTTTGTTATGATTGTAAGTATTATACTGCATTTTTTTGTGCGTTTTGATTCGGGAGTCTGGAATGTAATTGCAAGAATCCTGCTGGTTCCTGTCATAGCAGGTATTTCTTATGAACTGATCAAATGGGCTGGAAATAGCGAGAATAAAATTATCGGGACGTTAAGCATACCAGGGTTGATGCTTCAAAAGATTACAACGAAAGAGCCGGAAGACGATATGATCGAGGTTGCGATTCGTGCGGTAGAAGCGGTATTTGACTGGGAGGCTTACAGAGAAGAGAATTTTGGGGAGGCTGTTCATGACGTATAGAGAACTGTGCCGTTATGGAGAAGCATTTCTAAATGAAAGCGATATAAAAGATTATAAGGTGGATGCATGGCTTTTAATGGAATATGTGACTGGATTTGACAGAACCGCATATTTCATGCGTGCAGATGAAGCGATAGAAGAAAATCAAAAGGCAAAGTATCTGGAATTGTTAAGGCAGCGCGGAAAAAGGATTCCGCTGCAACATTTGACCAAAGAGCAGGAGTTTATGGGGCTGAAATTTAAAGTCAATGAGCATGTGCTTATTCCGCGACAGGATACGGAGATACTCGTAGATACGGCGATTACAGTATTGGAAAAAAAGATGCAGGAAAAGGCCCTGAAAGGACAGATATCAAAAGAAGACATGAACCTTACTGTGCTTGACATGTGTACCGGTTCCGGCTGTATTCCAATCAGTATAGAAAAAATGCTGGAACAAACATACGGTGCCAATATGCTTTCGTTAGCTATGGGTGTGGATATTTCTGCAAGAGCATTGCAGGTTGCAAGGGAAAATGGAGCAATGCTGGAAGCAAAGACGAAGTGGACAAAGAGCGATCTGTTCACAGAGGTGGAAGGAACATTTGATGTTATTACCTCGAATCCGCCGTATATCAGGACTGCGGTGATTGAAGAGCTGGAAGAAGAAGTAAGACTGCATGACCCAAGAATTGCGTTGGATGGGAAAGAAGATGGTCTTTATTTCTATAGAAGAATTGTAAATGAATGTGTTCCGTTTCTGAAGGAGAATGGTTGGATTTTATTTGAAATCGGACATGACCAGGCAGAAGACGTGAGCACCGTCTTAAGGCAAAATGGATTTACGCATATCGGTGTGAAAAAAGACTTGGCAGGACTTGACCGGGTTGTATTTGCCATGTACAATAGTCAGGAGAAATAGGAGGAAAATAGAAATGTTTGACAGATTAGAAGATTTGATCATTCGCTATGAAGAGCTTATGAGCGAACTGCAGGAGCCGGACGTAGCAAATGATCCTGCGCGTTTTCGAAAACTTATGAAAGAACAGAATGATTTGACGCCAATCGTAGAAGCATATAAAGAATATAAAAGCAGTAAGCAGGCGATCGAGGACAGTCTTCTTATGTTAGAAGAAGAAAGCGATGAAGAGATGCGTGAGCTTGCAAAAGAGGAACTCAATGATTCCAAAAAACGTGTGGAAGAATTAGAACGTGAGCTTAAGATCCTTCTTCTGCCAAAAGACCCGAATGATGAGAAGAACGTTATCGTGGAAATCCGTGCCGGCGCAGGCGGAGATGAGGCAGCGCTGTTTGCAGCAGAAATCTATCGTATGTATGTACATTATGCAGAAGCAAGACGTTGGAAAGTCGAGACGATGGAGATGGAAGAAATCGGTATCGGCGGCATGAAATATGTAACCTTTATGGTTACCGGAAAAGGCGCTTATTCTGTAATGAAATATGAGTCTGGCGTACATCGTGTACAGCGTGTGCCAGAAACAGAATCCGGCGGACGAATCCATACCTCTACCATTACCGTGGCGGTGATGCCGGAAGCAGAAGAGGTCGATGTGGAAATCAACGAAAAAGACATTCGTATTGATGTTATGCGTGCGTCCGGAAACGGAGGACAGTGCGTCAATACAACTGACTCCGCGGTAAGACTTACGCATTACCCAACAGGCATCGTCGTGTATAGTCAGACAGAAAAATCACAGCTCCAGAATAAGGCGAAGGCATTTGCACTGCTTCGTGCAAAGCTCTATGACATCGAATGCCAGAAGGCACATGATGCAGAAGCAGAAGCGAGACGGAGCCAGATTGGTACCGGGGACCGTTCCGAGAAAATCAGAACATACAACTTCCCTCAGGGACGTGTGACAGACCATCGAATCGGTTTGACTTTATATAAACTGGATAAGATCATGAACGGTGATATCCAGGAGATTATTGATGCATGTATCGCAGCCGACCAGGCAGCGAAATTGGCAAAATTGCAGGAGAATTAATTGAAAGGGGAACGTAGCTTTTTAATCTACGTTCTCTTTTTGCATGAGACAAATGTTAAAAAATGTGGTATACTAAAGAACAGTTTGAAAAGAGAAGAAAGTAGTTTAAGGGTGCAAAGGGGCAGGTGTTTATGGAATTAGAATTTAAGAGACCTCAGCTGGAAGACAAAGAGCTGATTGAACATTATTTTAGGACATACCCGTCAAGAAGCTGTGAACGTACATTTATCAATGTATTTTTGTGGGCAAGGTTCTACGGGGTTGGATATGCGGTGATCGAGGATACGCTTGTGTTCCAGTCGAAGGATGAGAAGAAGTTTACCTTTACTTATCCGGCAGGTGAGAAGGAAGATATTAAAAGGGCGATTGAGGTATTGATGGAATATAGTCGTGAGAACGCTGTGCCGTTTGCTATGCATAATGTAACTGAGGAGCAGGCCGAGCAGTTAGAGGAGCTGTTCCCGGGAATGTTCGAGATGGAATATAATAGAGATATCGCAGATTATATATATGAGACGGAAAAGCTTGCGACGCTTTCGGGTAAGAAGCTGCATGGAAAGAGGAACCACATTAATAAATTCAAGGCGATGTATGATGATTGGTCTTATGAGAGCTTGAGTGAAGAGAATCTGGAGGAGTGTTTCCAGATGGCATTAAAATGGCGTCAGCAAAACGGCTGCGAGGAAGACGAAGAGAAGAATTCCGAGATGTGTGTGACGATGAATTCCCTGCGTCTGTTTAAAGAGCTTGGCGCGGTAGGCGGGCTTTTGAGAGTGAATGGAGAGATTGTCGCATTTACGATGGGAGAACCGATATGTGAGGATACCTTTGTCGTGCATATCGAGAAAGCATTTGCCGATGTGGAAGGCGCATATCCTATGATCAACCAGCAGTTTGTGCAGCATGAATGCATGGATTATCTGTATGTGAACCGTGAGGAAGACACAGGTGCAGAAGGGCTTCGTAAGGCAAAACTTTCGTACAGGCCGGTATTTTTGATAGAAAAAGGAATCGCGAGAATAAAACAGTAAAGGAGACAGAAGTAATATGATAGCAAAGAAAATGGAACATCTGGTAGCAAATAGTTCGGCAATCCGAGCCATGTTCGAGGAGGGAAACCGTCTTGCGGCAATTTACGGAAAGGAAAACGTGTTTGATTTTAGTCTTGGCAACCCAAATGTAGCGGCGCCGGAAGCGGTAAAACAGGCAATTTTAGAGATTTTGGAAGAAGACCCGCTTGCAGTGCATGGCTATACGAATAGTAATGCAGGTTACGAGGAAGTAAGAAAAGCAGTAGCAGATTCGCTCAATGAAAGATTTGGCACTGCATTTGCAGCGAAAAATATTACGATGACAGTAGGTGCAGCCGGAGGATTGAATGTGATCTTAAAGACGCTGCTCAATCCGGGTGACGAGGTCATCGTATTTGCCCCGTATTTTGGCGAGTACAGAAGTTATGTGGCCAATTTTGACGGCGTATTGGTGGAGATATCTCCGGATACGCAGACGTTTCAGCCAAAGCTTGATGAATTCGAGGCAAAGATTACGCCGAAGACGAAGGCGGTTATTGTAAATACGCCGAATAATCCGACCGGGGTTGTTTATTCGGAAGAGACAATTAAAAAGATGGCTGCGATTATGGAAGCAAAACAAGAAGAGTACAAAAGCGAGATTTATCTTATTTCTGATGAGCCATACCGTGAGCTTGTGTACGATGGAGTAGAAGTGCCGTATCTTACGAAATATTATGCAAATACGATCGTAGGATATTCTTACAGCAAATCTTTATCTTTGCCGGGAGAACGTATCGGATATCTTGTGATTCCGGATGAAGTAAAAGACAGTGAAGATGTGATTTCGGCGGCAAATGTGGCAAATCGGATTCTTGGATTTGTCAATGCACCAACCTTACAGCAGAAAGTGATCGCAAAATGTCTTGATGCAAAAACAGATATTACATATTATGACAGGAACAGAGAGACTCTCTATAACGGACTTTTGGAATGTGGATTTTCCTGCATCAAACCAGAAGGCGCCTTCTATCTGTTTATGAAAGCACCGATAGAAGATGAGAAGGTATTTTGCCAGGCGGCAAAGAAATACAATCTCTTGCTTGTTCCGGGAAGCTCCTTTGGATGCCCGGGATTTGTACGTCTTGCATATTGCGTAGCCTATGAGACGATCGTGAATGCGCTTCCGAAGTTCAAAGAGCTTGCGAAGGAATATTTCTAGAAGATACAACAGAGGAGTTCACACAGGAGGAAGAAAAATGAAGGAATTTGAAAAAAATATTCGCAAAGCAGAACCGTATGTTCCGGGGGAACAGCCACAGCGAAAAGTCATTAAATTGAATACGAATGAGAATCCATATCCTCCGGCGCCAGGAGTAGCAAAGGTATTAAAGGAGATGGATACAGATAAGATGCGTCTCTATCCGGATCCGGCAGTGGCAAGGCTTGTAAAAGGACTTGCAGATTTTTATGGAGTGAACGAAAATCAGGTTTTCGTAGGTGTGGGTTCCGATGATGTGCTTGCAATGTGTTTTTTAACATTTTTTAATTCAGAGAAACCGATTTTATTTCCGGATCTTACGTATTCTTTTTATAAAGTATGGGCAGAATTATTTCATATTCCATATGAATGTCCAAAGTTGGATGAAGATTTTCGTATTAAGAGAGAAGATTATTACAAAGAAAATGGCGGTGTGATTTTTCCGAATCCGAATGCACCAACCAGTATTTTTGAAGACCTTGCATTTGTGGAGGATATCCTGACACACAATCAGGATGTTGTTGTGATCGTGGACGAGGCATACGTTGATTTTGCGGGAAAATCAGCGATGGAATTATTGGAAAGATATGAAAATCTGATCGTGGTTCAGACGTTTTCCAAAGCACGTTCCATGGCAGGTATGCGTATCGGATATGCGATTGGCAGCCCGCTTTTGATTGAATATTTAAATAATGCAAAGTATTCTTTCAATTCTTATACGATGAGTATCCCAGCGATTGACTGTGGTGTGGAAGCCGTCAAAGATAAAGCTTATTTTGAGGAGACGGTGCAAAAAATCATCGATACCAGAGAGTGGGCAAAAGAAGAGCTTAGCAAGTTGGGATTTTGGTTCCCGGATTCTAAGGCGAATTTCATCTTTGCAACGCATCCGGAATATGATGCGAAAGAACTTTTTGAGGCGCTCAAAGCTCATGATATCTATGTGCGTTATTTTGGCGGTGCAAGGACAAAAGAGTATCTTCGCATTACGATTGGAACAAGAGAAGAGATGGAAGAATTATTTGCATTTCTTGGGGAATATATGCAAAGATAAGGCGTTGACAGGATAAAAGGATTTCTATTATAATTTTAATAGAAAAGAGAGGAAAACCGAAAGGATTTGTAGATATGATGATTGCAAAAAATGATGAGGAAAAGAGAAGCCGTGTCTTTGGAATAGTTACGATGGCATGTACGGTTTTAATCATTTTGATTGGCGCTTTTATGCTTATAAGGTTATTCACCGGCAATCCGATCGAGGGAATATGGAAAGGTGAGGATATTGATCTTGTGCTTACGATCAAAAAGGATATCATCGTGGCTGACTATGCAGAACTTCTGGGTGATACGGATGCAAAAGTAGAACTTTCTTATACGATGGATAAGGATGCAAAGACGCTTACCATCAAAACAGAGGATGAAAAGCTTCAGGAAGCAGCACAAGCATTAGGAGAGGGTATCGAAGAAAGCGGGTTAAAATCTGCGCTTGGTATGATTACGACAACATTTGAGTATAGTATGGAAGATGACCGGCTGACATTGACAGAGAGGGAATATGGAGAGCAGCTGGTATTTGTGAAAAAATAAAGAATGTGCTTTCGCACATTCTTTTGTTATGATATAGGAAAGTTCGTACTTTCCTATATCATAAAACCCTCCGGGAGGATACGCACTCGCGTGAGCGGAGGCAGTCAGCAAAAGCTGACCACGCTCGGCGCGCAAAGCGTGCAAGCCCCTCATGAATGAAGAGATGGGGGGAGTTGAAGTGGGCTTGCCCACTTTGTTATTAGATGAATCAAAGAATGACGAAAGGGGTAAGACGATGTTTCAAAGAACAGACACGAAAGTAATTCAGATAGGAAATCGTAAGATCGGAGGCGGGCATCCGGTGGCAATCCAGTCTATGACAAACACCAAGACGGAAGATGTACAAGCTACGGTGGCGCAGATTTTAGAATTGGAGGCAGCAGGGTGCGAGATTATCCGATGTGCCGTACCGACGATGGAGGCAGCGAAAGCTTTAAAGGAAATCAAAAAACAGATACATATTCCACTTGTTGCGGATATTCATTTTGACTATCGTCTTGCGATTGCGGCAATTGAGAACGGAGCGGATAAGATCCGTATCAATCCGGGCAACATCGGTGATATTTCCCGCGTAAGGGCAGTTGTGGAAAAGGCAAAAGAGTACGGGGTGCCGATTCGTGTCGGGGTAAACAGCGGCTCGCTGGAAAAAGAACTGGTAGAAAAATATGGAGGCGTAACCGCAGAAGGAATTGTGGAAAGTGCGCTTGATAAAGTACGTATTATAGAAGAATTAGGTTACGACCAGATTGTGGTCAGCATTAAATCTTCGGACGTACTTATGTGTGTGCGCGCACATGAGCTTATTGCCAAGAAGTGTCCGTATCCACTGCATGTAGGAATCACAGAATCGGGAACGATTTTATCCGGAAATATCAAATCCTCTATTGGGCTTGGTATCATCTTGCATCAGGGTATCGGAGATACTATCCGTGTGTCTTTGACGGGAGCGCCGATTGAAGAAATTAAATCCGCAAAGCTGATTCTAAAAACCTTAGGGCTTCGAAAAGGCGGTATCGAAGTCGTATCTTGTCCGACCTGCGGAAGAACAAAGATTGATCTGATAGGTCTTGCGAATAAAGTGGAAGCAATGGTGGCAGATATTCCGCTCGATATTAAAGTCGCGGTTATGGGATGCGTCGTAAATGGTCCGGGAGAAGCGAAAGAGGCAGATATCGGAATCGCAGGAGGAATCGGTGAAGGATTGCTTATCAAAAAGGGCGAGATTATCAAGAAGGTAAAAGAAGAAGAACTTTTGCCATGCTTAAGGGAAGAATTATTGAACTGGAAAGAGTAAGGGATTATGACAAAGTTATTTTTTGAGGTGTTTCCGACGCTGCATGTGAAGGGGAATCTTCTAACATTATTTGAAAATGCAGAAGTTCCCAAAGTGACGACAAACCGGGAAAGAACTCATCTGAAAATACATATATTTGCCACGCATTTGATTCAGAAAAAACAAATCCGTCAGATGGAGCAGGCGATAAAAGATCAGTTGTTTGGAATGACTCAGATTGATATTCGAATCGTAGAAAAATATCAGCTTTCCGGGCAGTATACGCCGGAGAATCTGCTGAATGAATATCGGGAAAGTATTCTTTATGAGCTTTCGGAGCATAGCATAATCGAGCGGAATATGTTTCAGAATGCAGCATATGCATTCCGGGATGGAAATATACTGATGCTGCAATTAGAAAACAGCATTGTGGCGAAGGGAAAGCAGGATGCAATCATAGAGCTTTTGAGGCAAATTTACGAAGAGCGTTTTGGGATGCCGGTGCAGATTGAGGTGTCTTATACGGAAACGGATATGAATAAGCATAAAAAGCTAAATGAAATCCAGCTCCAACAAGAAGTCAATGCCATCGTAGAGAAGAATGCGGCGCTTCGCAAAGAACACAGAGAAGAACAAAAAGAAGAGCAGAAAGCCAAAAAAGAAGAGTCGGAAAAAACAGCAGCGAAAAAGGACAATGGTTTCTCCGGTGCGAGAACATTCCAGAAGAGAGATTACTATCCTGCGAAACGAGATGATGATCCGAATCTTATCTATGGAAAGAATTTTGATGATGAGACAATCGAATTAAAAGAAGTGCAAGGAGAGATGGGCGAGATCACGATCCGAGGACAGATTATCAGCTTTGATACGAGGGAGATCCGCAACGAAAAGACGATTCTTATGTTCGCTGTCACGGATGACACGGATACGATTATGGTAAAAATGTTCGTGAGAAATGAACATCTGCCGGAGATTATTTCCGAGCTTAAGAAGGGCGTTTTTGTAAAATTAAAAGGTGTGACGACCATTGATAGATTTGACAGTGAACTGACGATTGCATCCGTTGTGGGAATCAAGAGGGCTGCAAATTTTCGTGTGCCGAGAAAGGATACTTATCCGGAGAAGCGAGTAGAACTTCATTGTCATACGAAGATGAGCGACATGGATGGAGTATCCGAGGTCTCGGACATCGTAAAGCGCGCCCATGATTGGGGGCATAAAGCCATTGCAATCACCGACCATGGCGTGGTACAGGCCTTTACCGACGCGAATCATTATATCGAAAGACTTGATAAAGAGGATCCGTTCAAGGTGATTTATGGAGTAGAGGGATATTTGGTGGATGATTTAACGGAGATTGCGGTCAATGCATCGGACGAATCATTAGATGATACCTATGTGGTGTTTGACATTGAGACGACAGGATTTAGTTCGATCAAAGATAAGATTATCGAGATAGGTGCGGTAAAGGTTGAAGGCGGAGAGATCACAGAAAAGTTCAGTACCTTTGTCGATCCCGGTATTCCGATTCCATTTCAGATTACGAAGCTTACCAGCATCACCGATGAGATGGTGATGTATAGAGGAAGTGCTGCCGCAGTTTTTGGAATTTGTAAAAGGGGCAGTATTGGTCGCTCACAATGCAGGGTTCGACGTAGGATTTATCGAGCAGAACTGCCGTTATCAAGATATTGTACCGGATTTTGTGTCAGTAGATACGGTAGCGCTCGCGCGGGTATTGATGCCAACCCTTTCCAAATATAAGCTGGACGCAGTGGCAAAAGCGTTGAATGTTTCTTTGCAAAGTCATCATCGTGCGGTAGATGACGCAGGAGCGACAGCGGAAATTTTCGTGAAATTTGTGGCAATGTTAAAGGAACGTGAGATTACAACCTTAAAAGGCGTAAATCAGTTTGGGAATCTCAATCCGAATGCGATCCGTAAACTGCCGACGTATCATGTGATTATTCTGGCGGCAACGGATGAAGGACGTATTAATCTGTATCGTCTGGTATCGATGTCACATTTGGAATATTACGGTAGAAGACCGCGCATTCCAAAGAGCGAGCTGAATCGTTACCGAAAAGGATTGATCGTAGGAAGCGCTTGTGAGGCGGGAGAATTATATCAGGCGCTTTTGAATAACAAGTCTGCGGAAAATATTGCCAAGATCGTAGATTTCTATGATTATCTGGAGATTCAGCCGCTTGGCAACAATGCGTTTATGATAGAAAGTGAACGCGTCAGCATGGTACAGTCCATGGAGGATATCAAAGACCTGAACCGACGGATCGTGAAGCTTGGAGAGGAATTCAAAAAGCCGGTGGTTGCTACGTGCGACGTACATTTTCTGGATCCGAAGGATGAGATGTATCGAAGAATTATCATGGCCGGGAAGGGATTTGCAGATGCGGATACCCAACCTCCGCTGTATCTTAGGACTACGGAGGAAATGTTAGAGGAATTTGCATATCTTGGCTCTAAAAAGGCGCATGAAGTCGTGATTGATAATCCGAATCTTATCGCAGACATGGTGGAGAAGATTGCTCCGGTCCGTCCGGATAAATGTCCGCCGGTCATTGAGAATTCCGATCAGACCTTGCGTAAGATTTGTTATGATAAGGCGCATAGTATGTATGGAGAAAAGTTGCCGTCGATTGTAACGGAGCGTTTGGAGAGAGAGCTGAATTCCATTATATCAAATGGGTTTGCGGTTATGTATATCATAGCGCAGAAGCTGGTGTGGAAATCAAATGATGATGGATATTTGGTAGGATCTCGTGGTTCTGTAGGATCGTCGTTCGTGGCGACGATGGCCGGGATTACAGAAGTAAATCCTTTGAGTCCCCATTATTATTGTAAGAAATGCTTTTACAGTGATTTTGAGTCGGAGGAAGTGCGTAAGTTTGCGGGAGGCTGTGGATGGGATATGCCAGATAAGGTGTGCCCGATGTGTGGAGAGCCACTTGTCAAAGATGGATTTGACATTCCTTTCGAGACATTCCTTGGATTCAAAGGGAATAAGGAGCCGGATATCGACCTTAATTTCTCCGGTGATTATCAGAGTAATGCGCACAAATATACGGAAGTTATTTTTGGTGACGGGCAGACGTATCGTGCCGGAACGATTGGAACGCTTGCCGATAAGACGGCATTTGGATATGTAAAGAATTATTATGAGGAACGCAATAATAAAAAGCGAAACTGTGAGATTGACCGTATCGTACAGGGCTGTACGGGGATTCGCAGAAGTACCGGGCAGCATCCGGGTGGAATTATTGTACTTCCGTTAGGAGAGGATATTAACTCTTTTACGCCGGTACAGCATCCGGCAAATGATATGAATACGGATATTGTGACGACCCATTTTGATTATCATTCTATTGACCATAACTTGTTAAAGCTTGATATTCTCGGTCACGATGATCCGACCATCATCAAGATGTTAGAAGAACTGGTAGAGCAGCTTACCGGGGAGCCGTTTGATGCGAAAAAAATACGCTTGGATGACCCGGGAGTGATGTCTTTGTTTGCAGATACGAGTTCTCTTGGGATTAAGCCGGAAGATATCGATGGATGTCCGGTAGGATGTCTTGGAATTCCGGAGTTTGGAACCGAGTTTGTTATCCAGATGGTGGTCGATACAAAACCAAAGACATTATCAGACCTGATACGTATTTCCGGTCTGTCTCACGGAACAGATGTATGGCTTGGCAATGCACAGGCTTTGATCGAGAGCGGAAAGGCAACGATTTCCACTGCGATCTGTACCCGTGATGATATTATGACTTATCTTATCAATACCGGAATGGACAGTGAGCTTTCCTTTACGATCATGGAGAGTGTGCGTAAGGGAAAGGGCCTGAAACCGGAGTGGGAAGAGGCAATGCTCGCAGCAGGAGTGCCGGATTGGTATATCTGGTCTTGTAAGAAGATTAAATACATGTTCCCGAAAGCACATGCGGCGGCTTACGTTATGATGGCTTACCGTATTGCTTACTGTAAAGTGAATTATCCGCTTGCTTATTATGCAGCCTATTTCAGTATCCGTGCTACGGCATTTTCTTATGAGTTGATGTGTCAGGGAAAAGAAAAACTGAATTATTATATGAAAGACTATAAACGTCGTGCGGACAGCCTGACGCAAAAAGATCAGGCTACTTTAAAAGATATGAAGATCGTGCAGGAAATGTACGCCAGGGGATATGAATTTTTGCCGCTTGATATTTATCGCGCTAAGGCAACGAAGTTCCAGATCATTGATGGAAAATTAATGCCTCCGTTATCCAGTATCGAAGGTATGGGAGATAAAGCGGCTGATGCGGTGGAACTTGCGGCATTGGATGGGCCGTATCTGTCGAAAGATGATTTCAGACAGAGAACAAAGGTGAGTAAGACCGTTATTGATTTGATGGCGGATCTTGGAATGTTTGGAGATTTGCCGGATTCTAATCAGCTGTCTTTGTTTGATTTGTGATTTTTCAAATTAATGCTTTAAATTGGAAAAGTAATGTGGTATGATAAAACAAGTGCTAGTAAATTTTGAGAGTAACAAGGAGGAGACGTTTATGATCTGGGCAAAAGAGGAAACACTGCCAAGAGAAGAATTGGAAAAGATACAGCTTACGCGCCTGAAGGAGACAGCGGCTTATATTTATGAGAAGGTTGCTCCGTATCGTGCGAAGATGGACGAAGCAGGTGTGAAGCCGGAAGACATACAAAGTCTTGATGATTTGAAGAAATTACCGTTTACATATAAAGCAGATTTTAGAGATAATTATCCGATGGGATTATTTGCAGTTGATAAAAAAGAGTTAGTAAGATTTCATGCAAGTTCCGGAACCACGGGAAAACCGACCTTGGTTGGCTATACAAGGAATGACCTCGAGATGTGGCTTAACAACGTAGCAAGAATCGCATGCATGGGAGGGGCAACGGCAGATGATGTTGTACAGATTTCTTTTGGATATGGAACGTTTACCGGAGCGTTAGGATTGCACGGAGGTCTTGAGAAGGTTGGAGCGAGTGTGATTCCGATGTCTTCCGGCAATACGAATAAACAGATTATGTTCTTGCAGGATATGGGGGTAACCCTTTTGGTAGCGACCCCGTCTTATGCATTGCATCTGGGCGAGGAGATCAGAAGAAGAGGACTCGATCCGCAGAAAGACTTAAAAGTTCGTATCGGCTTATTTGGAGGCGAGGGTATGACAGAACCGATGCGCGATGAGATGCATCGTGTATGGGGAGACAGCTTTTTCTGTACTCAGAACTATGGTATGAGCGAACTTTGCGGACCAGGCGTAGCAGGAGAATGCGAGGCATTACAGGGAATGCACATCAATGAAGACTGGTTCATTCCGGAAATCATTGATCCAAAGACCGGGGAAGTGCTTCCATCTGGAGAACGAGGGGAGCTTGTAATCACTTGTCTTGGAAAAGAAGCGATCCCGTTGATTCGTTACCGTACCGGAGATATGACAAGATTATTCTATGAGCCATGTTCTTGCGGAAGAACGACTTGCAGAATGGAAAATCTATCCGGACGTGCGGATGATATGCTCGTTGTCCGCGGTGTTAATGTATTCCCGACGCAGATCGAGGAAGTATTGCTGAAGATTGAAGAAATCGGACCTCATTATGAGATTTTGGTAGAACGTAAGAACCGTCTTGATGTCATGACGATTACCGTAGAACTTGTAGATGACAGATTGCTTGACAGTTATACAAAATTAAGTGCTTTAGAGCAGAAGATTAAGGCAGGGCTGAAATCACAGCTTGGTTTGGCAACACAGATTAAGCTGGTAGCGCCGAATTCTCTGCAGCGTTTCGAAGGAAAAGCAAAGAGAGTGACAGATTTACGAAAGGATGGACTATAAAATATGAGTGAAAAAGTGATTATGCTTGGTAATGCGGCTATCGCCAGAGGCGCATATGAAGCAGGCGTAAAAGTGTCGGCTGCGTATCCGGGAACACCAAGTACCGAGATCAGTGAGAATCTGGTACAGTATAAAGACGCTTTGTATTGTGAATGGGCACCGAACGAAAAGGTAGCGACAGAGGTTGCAATCGGAGCAAGTATCTCCGGTGTGCGTTCTATGGCGTGTATGAAGCATGTTGGATTAAATGTAGCATCCGACCCTTTGTATACGGTATCCTATATGGGCGTAAACGGCGGTCTGGTACTTGTGGTGGCAGATGATCCGGGACTTTACAGTTCTCAGAATGAACAAGATACAAGAATGGTAGCACGTGCTGCAGGCGTTCCGGTATTAGAACCGTCTGACAGTGCAGAAGCAAAAGAATACATGAAGCTTGCATTTGATTTGAGCGAACAGTTTGACCGTCCATTCATTCTTAGAACAACGACAAGACTCGCACATTCTCAAGGGTTGGTAGAGTTGTGTGAACGTACGGAAATGCCAGATAAAACATATGAAAAAAACATAGCAAAGAATGTAATGATGCCGGCTAATGCACAGGCTCGCCATATCGAGATAGAAAAGCGCATGCATGAACTTGCCGAAGCGGCAAATACACTCTCTGTAAATACGGTAGAGATGAACGACACAAAAATCGGTGTGATTACAAGTGGTATTCCGTATCAGTATGTCAAAGAAGCGATGCCGGAAGCGTCCGTACTAAAGCTTGGTATGGTACATCCGCTGCCGAAGAAATTAATCGAAGACTTTGCAGCGAAGGTAGATACATTATATATTGTGGAAGAGCTGGAGCCGGTGATTGAAGAACAAGTAAGGTCATGGGGAATCAAAGCGGTTGGAAAAGAAATTTTAACAATTCAAGGCGAATACAGTGCCAATATGTTAAGAAAAGCGATCTTGGGTGAGACAGTGGAAGTAAAAGCTGCGGCAAGCGTGCCGATGCGTCCGCCGATTCTCTGTCCTGGATGTCCGCATAGAAGTGTATATCATGTGCTGAAAAAATTAGGTATCCATGCAGCAGGAGATATCGGCTGTTATACACTTGGAGCCGTTGCACCGCTTAGCGTGGTGGACAGCTGTATCTGTATGGGGGCAAGTATTTCAAGTCTTCACGGAATGGAAAAAGCAAAAGGCAAAGATTATGTGAAGAATTGGGTAGCAGTGATCGGTGATTCTACATTTTTACATACGGGTGTGAATTCACTTATGAATATGGTATATAATCACGGCACAGGAACCGTTATGATTCTCGATAATTCTACAACAGGAATGACAGGTCATCAGGATCATGCAGCAACAGGAAAGACCTTGCAGGGAGATCCGACGTATGCGATTGATATTCCTGCACTTTGCAGAACGATCGGTGTGAAGAATGTTATTGAGATCAACGCATTTGATATCGCAGAATTAGAGAAAGTGGTCAAAGAAGAGACGGCGAAAGATGAGGTTTCCGTTATCATTACGAAGACGCCATGCGTACTTCTTGACAAATCGAAGAAACCAGTGTATATCGCACATGCAGACAAATGTAAGAAATGCGGTATGTGTATGAAACCGGGATGCCCGGCTATGACAAAGAATGAAGATGGAACAATCCATATTGATGATACAATGTGTACCGGATGCGGACTTTGTGAGACACTTTGCAAATTTGGTGCAATCGAGATAGTAAAGGCGGGTGATAGGTGATGACAAAAAATATTATGATTGTTGGTGTAGGAGGTCAGGGAACCTTACTTACGAGTAGAATTTTAGGCGGACTTGCCATCGCCGGAGGATATGATGTAAAGCTTTCTGAAGTACATGGAATGGCGCAAAGAGGAGGCAGCGTTGTAACATTCGTGCGTTATGGCGATAAAGTTGCAGAGCCAATCGTAGAAGAAGGTCAGGCTGACGTAATCATTGCATTTGAACGTCTTGAAGCGCTGCGTTACGTTCATTATCTGAAAAAAGACGGTGCACTCATTGCAAATGACTGGAGAATCGATCCAATGCCGGTTGTGATTGGAGCAGCAAAATACCCGGAAGGTATTTTGGAAGAGCTTGCAAAGGAATACCGCGTATATACGGTAGATGCAACCGAGGAAGCAAAAAAACTGGGAAATTCCAGAGTGTTTAATATGATTGTACTTGGAATTGCAGCACAGCACATGGATTTTTCAAAGGAACTTTGGTATGAAGTGATTGAAAAAACTGTGCCGCCAAAAACAATTGAAATCAATAAAAAAGCATTTGAAGTTGGCTATCAGCTCTAGGAGGTGCATTCGATGAAACAATTATCTGTATTTGTAGAAAACCGTGCAGGAAGTCTTATGAGTGTGACAACTGCGATCAATGAAGCGCGCGTTAACATTCGTGCGGTTGCATCTTTTGATACGCCGGATTTTGCGATCATGCGTCTTGTGGTAGATGAGCCGGAAGCAGCGAAAGATTATCTGACAAGCAAAGGATTTGTTGTAAGGATTCAGAATATTATTGGTGTGGAGCTTGAAGACAAACAAGGTAATCTAAACCATATGCTTGCAGTGATTGCAGAAAAAGGAATCAATGTTAATTATATTTATTCGTTTGTGATCCGAAATGGTCTTGCGCCGGTTATGGTATTTCATGCAGAAGACTATGAAGAGACCGTAAGACTTCTAAAAGAAGCGGGACTGAAAATTGTGGATGAATTATAAGAATCAAAGTATGCAAAAAGGGAAACCATAATCTGGTTTCCCTTTTATGCGCAATTTGTGCTTACGTTCATAATCATGTCATTCTAGTATAGCTTTCATATAAATGATGGAGCTTATATAAACATATATTAAAATTCTGATTATAATTTTACAACATTCGTTGCCTGCGGACCTTTGGTGCCTTCTGTGACATCGAATTCAACCGTCTGTCCTTCTTCAAGAGTTTTGAATCCATCCATGTTCAAACCGGAATAATGAACAAATACATCATTACCAGCGTCATCACAAATGAAACCATAACCCTTCTGGTTGTTAAACCATTTTACAGTTCCTCTGCTCATGATACACTACCTCCGTAAATCAAAATAATTACATGAACCGCAGTTAGATGGAGATATAACTATGCGATAATGATACAACATAAAAATAGCATGTTTTGTCAGAAAAGTCAACGGTTTGTAAATTAGGAATCATGAGAAATCAGAATTTTCAGAAATTGCCTTTTTATGAATTCTTGGAGTTTACTTATCTGTTAGAGTTTGTTAAAATTTATGGTATGTAGTAAGAAAACTTATAGAAATTTTCTACTATGGAAACCATAAGGAGAGAGACAAAGGAGGTACGAGATGTTAGAAAAGATTTTTAAACTCAAAGAGAATAAGACAGATGTCAGAACAGAAATTATCGCAGGAATTACAACGTTTATGACAATGGCATATATTCTCGCGGTTAATCCGAGTATACTTGCCGAGGCAGGTATGGATCAGGGAGCCGTATTCACAGCAACTGCACTGGCGGCATTTCTTGGAACATTATTGATGGCATTTTTAGCAAATTATCCGTTTGCGCTGGCGCCTGGAATGGGATTGAATGCGTATTTTGCTTATACAGTCGTAATCGGGATGGGATATAGCTGGGAATTTGCATTGGCGGCAGTATTTGTAGAAGGAATCGTTTTTATAGTCTTATCTTTATTCAATATCAGGGAAGCAATCTTTAATGCGATCCCTTTGAACTTAAAATCGGCGGTTAGTGTTGGAATCGGTCTTTTTATTGCATTTATCGGTTTACAAAATGCCAATATCGTAATCGGCGGCTCTACGTTAGTCAGTCTGTTTTCATTGGATGGATACAATATGGCAAAAGGTGTAGAAGGTGCTATGAGCGATGTAGGAATCACGGTATTGCTTGCCATTGCAGGCGTGATTATTACTGCGATCCTTGTAGTAAAAAATATTAAAGGCAATATTTTATGGGGGATTCTGATTACATGGATTCTTGGAATTATTTGTCAGGTGTCAGGTGTTTATGTACCAAATCCAGAGATCGGTTTTTATAGCCTGCTTCCGGATTTTAGTAATGGCCTTAGTATTCCAAGTCTTGCACCGGTATTTGGCAAACTGGACCTAAAGGGAATTTTTTTAGGAGAATTTCTGATCATTGTATTTGCGTTCTTATTTGTAGATTTGTTTGATACGCTTGGAACGCTGATCGGGGTATCTGCCAAGGCAAATATGTTGGATGCAGATGGAAAGCTTCCTCGGATCAAAGGTGCACTTCTTGCGGATGCGGTAGCGACGACGGCAGGCGCGGTACTTGGAACTTCTACAACAACGACTTTTGTAGAAAGTGCATCCGGAGTATCCGAGGGCGGACGTACCGGGCTTACGGCAGTGACAACAGCAATTTTATTTGGACTTGCTTTGTTTTTGTCACCGATTTTCCTCGCAATTCCTTCTTTTGCGACAGCGCCGGCTCTTATCGTAGTAGGATTCTATATGCTGACAAATGTTGTTCATATTGATTTCAGTAATTATGCAGAATCAATTCCTTGCTTTATCTGTATCGCGGCAATGCCATTTTTCTATAGCATTTCCGAAGGAATAGCAATGGGAGTTATCTCTTATGTGATAATTAATGTGGCAGCAGGAAAAGAAAATCGTAAGAAAATCAGTGCACTGATGTATGTGCTTGCGATTTTATTCGTATTAAAATAT
>OFFD01000758.1_pt1 | contig 23923 bp, 18 predicted proteins | sample 1521291 | NCBI WGS metagenome assembly OFFD01 (sample SAMEA3504103, study PRJEB24116) | mouse gut metagenome | biome: mouse gut; feature: mouse-associated habitat; material: faeces | place: Denmark | collected 2011 | reverse complement strand
TATGCAAAGTCTCTTGATAATTAGCCACGTAGTAGCCGCGGTTTTTAACCGCGGAAAGTTTAGTCCTGCGACACCAACTGTTGGCAAACAATAAAGCGCAGGCCGGGTGTGGCCTGCGCTTTGTTGTGGAAGCAATTGTAATATTGTCAGTTCATCTTGATGAAGACGGGGGTCCAGGCTTTTACCGAGACGGTGCCGCTTACGGTGCCGCCGTTGATGAGGTCGATGCCGGTGCCGCCGATGCTTACCGAGGTGTCCTGCTGCGGGAAGATGCAGATTACCTTGTTGCCTGTCTCGGCGTCGGTCTTGGTGATGACCTCCACGTTGTTGAGTTGCTGACGCTGTACGGAGCCACGCCAGAGTGCGGGGTTCTCGGCACGTGCCTTGAACACTTTGGCCACGTAGTCATGTACGCGCTGCTCGTTGGGACTGAAGCCTGAGATGCGGCCTGAGGTGCGCGCCTTGTTGTCGGCGTTGCCGTTGCCGCTCTTGTCGCCGATCTCATCGCCGTAGTAGGTACATGTCGGTCCGGAGTAGGCCGCTACGGCCGCATGGCGTGTCATCAGTTCGTTGGGGCGTGAATTGATGTCGACGAAGTCGCCCACGCGCGATGTGTCGTGGTTGCTGAGGAAGATGGTCGGGTTGACACCCGAGTCACGGTATCCGCGTGATGACGCGTCGTTTGACAGGAACCAGCCGATTGAGCCTACGCCGCTGCTTAGGTTGACGAGATGGTCCTTGCCGTCGAAGTCCATGACGCTCTTGAGGCCGTCCTGCTGGGTGACTGTGATGCCTCCGGCGCCGGTCCAGTCCTCGCCGACCATGTAGCCGAGAGTGCCCCACTGCTCGCCGCGTGCCTTGCGCTCGGCAGCTACGGCCTCTACCTCGAGGCGGAGGTCATGCCAGTAGTTGTGGCCACCCTGATATACCTGGTAGCACTGGTCGAGACGCCAGCCGTCGACGCCGAAGTTGTCCATCCAGTAGCGCACCACCTCCTTGAAGTAGTTGAGCGAGCCGGGGAAAGCGATGTTGCCGGCATCGGTGCCGCGCACGTTGGAGGCCGTGCGGTTGTCGATGTAGTTGCCCTTGGGCGAAGCTCCGGTGCAGTTGCTGTGGTGACCGAACACGCCGTCGAGTATTATGTAGATGCCGCGTTCGTGGGCTTTGTCGACGAGCTCGCGGAAGTCGGCCTCGGTGCCGAAGTGCGGGTCGATTTTGAAGTAATCGTTGGCGAAATAGCCGGTGGCCTTCAGGCGTTCGTCGCCGTGGCCGCCGTTCGACGAGTCGAATACCGGGGTGAGCCAGATGGCGTTCATGCCCAGGTCCTTGATATAGTCGAGCGCTTCGGTCACGCCTTTGATGTTGCCGTTCTTACGGTGTCCTTCGGGGCCCCACATCTGGCTGTAGCCCGATGCTCCGCGGTCGCTGTGCTGGAACGAGCCTACCATCACCTGATAGATGGAGAGTTCGCGCCAGTCGCCGGTAAGGCCCGACACGATGACGGTATCGTCACGATTGAATGTGGCCGAGAATTCCGTGGTGCCGATAGCGTTGGTGGCGCTTATCGTCATTGTGGCTGATTCTCCGTCGGCGAGATAATCGCTCACGGCTATTGAGTTGCTTCCGTTGGCGAGGCTGAGCTGACGGCCGTTGAACGAACCGCTCACCGAGGTAGCATCGTTGGCGATGTCGACAGTGATTACCGAGGTTCCTTTCACTTTGCCCGATGCGGGGCTTACGGTGATTGACGGTTTCTGCGGCCCCTCGGGGTTGGATGAGTACCATTTCTTATCCTTAAGGAGATACCATCCGTGGTTGCCGTCGAAGTCGAGGGCTATGCCCGCCTCGCCGGCGGCCGGATAGCGTTCGTTGCCGCCGTTGCCGGTGTTGAATATCACCAGTGCGTTTTTGTCGGCCGTGTCGGGGAGTTTGTAGGTGAACCATCCGTTGGAATCGGCGGTCATCCGTACGCCCGGCCATGTGCCGGCATGTTCGGTAAGAGGCGATGCGGTGTATATGTAGGCATACGGCTGATTGTTCCATTCACCTTTGAAGTGGACGGTGCGGCCTGTCTCAATGACGCGGGGGCCGACCTTGACGGTGTAGGTCTTCGTAGCGTTGCCGCTTGTCACCTTGCAGCTTACGGTGTTGCTGCCGTTGATGAGTCCGGCTACGGAGTGGTTGGTATATGGCCGGCCGTTGACGGTGAAGTCGACGATGGCGTCGGAAGCCGCGGGAGCGGCCGAGATGGTGGCGGTCACCGGAAGGTTTTCAATAGTGACATCGTAGGCGGTGACTGACGAGCTGAACCCGTCGACGATGTTGCTGCCGCCGACTTTGATTTCAAGCCGGTTGAGTGACGCGTCGCCGCTGTTGACAGCCGCTGTGGCCGTGACGGATGCCCAACCAAGAAGCAGGGCCATGCTTAACGAGCGCATTATGCGCGTTATATTGCTTATATTTTTCATGAGTCGGGATTACTTCTTGATTATTTTGAATACTGACCTGTTGGCCGCGGAATCAGTCACGTTGAGTATGTACATGCCGGCCGGCATATGCGACAGGTCGAGGGTGGCGCTGTCGGCTCCGGCACAGTCAGTGCCTGCCATGAGCGCTCCGTTGAGGTTGTAGAGCGCTACTGATGCGAGCGGGGTGGTCGATGCGACAGTCAGCTCCCCTTCGGTGGGATTGGGGCCGGCTGTCACTATGGCTGCCGCGGTGTCCGACATGATGCCGTCGGCGCCTCCCACATTGCTGTAAAACACTTCGGGGAGCGTGCATGCCTGCGACGAGAGGCCGCGGAGTGCGGGATAGCTCTTGCCGTTGTCGGTGCGCCATTCCCACACGTTGTCGAAGTCCCAGCCCGTCATTGCCTTGAAGCGGCTGAAGTCGACGATTGCGTCGGCGTTGCGTGTCGATGCATGGTCGCCGTATGCTGTCCATGTCAGGTGTCCGGCGGGGATGTTGTCCCAGCTGTAGTTGTCTGTCGAGCTGTTGCGCGGGTTGTTGTTGCCGCCGAAGCGTGCCGCATAGTCGCTCGCCGATGTGATGCCGGCGTTAAGGGCTACGGAGCTTTCCACGCGTCCGTAGTTGGCGCCTGCCACTCCTCCGGCGTAGTCAAAGCCGGTGACGTCGCCCGAAGCGTAGGTGTTGGCCACCGTGCCCGAGTTTTTGCCTACAAGGCCGCCGGTGGCATAGTCGTCGCGGTTGTCGACTGTGGCTGTGGAGTAGCAGTCGGTGACTGTGGCGCCGGCATTGTCGCCGATAAGGCCGCCCACGCAAACCGATGTGCCTGTAACTGAGCCGGTCGAGAAGCAGCGTTCCACTGAGCCGCTGCGTGCATAGCCGGCAAGAGCGCCGACGTAGGTGGCACCGCTCACCGTGGCGCTGACAACGCCGAGATCGCTTATCGCGGCGCCGTCAATTGCCCCGAAGAGTCCCGTGGCTGAGCCTACGGCGGTGTTTGTGGCCTTGAAGCCTTTGATTGAGTGGCCGTTGCCGTTGAAATGTCCTTTGAACGGATTGTCAATCGAGCCGATCATACCCTTCACGGTCGAGGCGTCGATGTCGGCGTCAAGCCTGAACCACGCCGATGCCTTCCAGTCGTCGGGAGTGGAGACAAGTGCCGACAGGTCGTCGGCCGAAGCTATGATATAGGGGTCGGCCTGCGAGCCGGTGCCTCCTGAATAGGATGAACCGCCCCCCTGCTCGACATTGACAAAGCAGTCGGCGGTCTGTGCTCCCGATGTGGTTTTTGCAATGAATCCGAGTTTTTTGAGACCCTGCAGCTCGGAGTCGCTGAGTCCGTAGAACTGCTTGATGTCGGCGATTTTAAGGGTGTAGACGCCGTTGTTGCCCGACATGCGGAACTTGTCGGTGTGCACGTTGCCCCAGTCCCACGGTGATTTCGAGGAGCCGTTGATGTCGGCGCACCATGTGTAGCAGAATACATCCGACCCGAGATTGTCGGTCGTGATGGTCACCTCCAGCGGGCTGTTGGAGAGTGCCGGCGACGGATTGGTCGTGACTGTGGCATTGCTCCCCGCGCTCCACGATGGAAGCGATGTCAGCAACCCAAGCAGACATAGATAGAATTTTTTCATTAAAACAGATAAATTAAAAAAAATGTAAGTAGATAAGTGAATATATATGTTCTCATCGGCAAGGCTCCGCTGAGTCATGCCGGGAAGGGCTTTGCGAAATTGACTGCCGAAAACGTTAAGTCAAGTGCTGATTGACGGTATTGTGAATGCGTTTAAGGCGATGATATTACGGAAATGTTAGTAATGACATGGGCAAATATATGCATTTTTAACTAAAAATCAAAGAAAAGAAACATTTGTTGATTGCATTTTTTTACAGGAGAGCATGAGTACAATGGGTGCGGGAGATTTTAGCCCTGTCGATTATTTTTTTGAACAAAAATGGAGAATGGAGGGTTATGGTGTATGATTTTTCATTATCTTTGCGAGGTGGGTGTCGGTTATTTGTGTGGGTGGGTCAGTTATTTGTTTGAGCCTGATGAAGAAGTTATTTATAGCAATCGGTATTATGTTGTTGTGTCTGGTGTCGGTAGCGGATGCCGGTGCCAAGCCGCGCTCATCAAAAAGCGTCAAGCATCAGCAACGCATTACCGAACAAAAAATCAAGCAGACCGACGCACAGATCAGGGAGAATGCCCGGCAGCTCAAATCTAAGCTCAACGACCTCAACCGCCTGCAGGCCGAGTCGCAGACCATCAACAGCACTATCGCCGGTATTCAGGCGTCAATCGACTCGCTCGACGTGGAGGCACAGGCGGCGCGTGACTCCGCGGCCAAGCTCGACAGCAAGCTCACCGAACTGAAAGATGTATATGCCGACATACTGCGCAATTCGCGCCGCTCCCGCATGTCGATGAACAATCTCGCTTTCATTTTCTCCTCCAATTCGTTCACGCAGGCTTTCCGCCGTGCCAACGCGCTCAAGCAGTTCTCGCGCTGGCGTCAGCGCAAGGTGGCGAATATCAATGCCGTAAAGGCGCAGCTCGACGAACGCCGCCGCTATATCGACACCCTTATGATGCAGAACAGGGAACTGGCCATGCGCATGTCGATGCGCCATGCCGAACTGAGTCAGCGCGCCGCCGAGACCGACCGCATCGTGGCATCGCTCAAAGGGAAGGAAGCCGACCTGCGCAAAGTGCTCCGCGACCAGCAGCGGCAGGCCGCTGCGCTCGACCGCGAGCTTGACCGAATAATAAAGGAGGAGCAGCGCAAGGCTCTCATTGAGGAGCAGAAACGTAAACAACGAGAGGTGGAGCAGCGTCGCGCCGAGGAGAAACGCCGTGCCGAGGAGCAGCGCAAGGCTGAAGAACGCCGCAAAGCCGAGGAACGTAAAGCCGCCGAACAGAAAGCATCGCCAACGCCCGACGCTTCCGCCGACAAGGGCGCTAAAGGTGGCACAACGCCGACAGCTCCCCAAAGTCAGACCGGTCGGACAGGTCAGACTCGTCCGACCAATCCGACTTCCCCGGCGCCGAAGACAGCCGGGAAGAAGCAGCCGGCACCGGCACTCGCATCTGATTTCGCCGCCAACAAAGGACGCCTGAGCTATCCTGTCAGCCCCCACAACATAGTGAAGCGTTTCGGCCGCCAGCAGCATCCGCTCCACAAGCATGTGGTCACCGACAATGCGGGAATCGATATGGAGACATCGAGCGGCGCCGCGGTAAAGAGCGTGTTTGACGGCGAGGTATCGGCGATATTCTGTCCCGACGGCTACAACAACGTGGTGCTCGTACGCCACGGCCATTACCTGACCGTCTACGCCAATCTCGGCACACTCGCCGTGCGTACCGGCGACAAGGTGAAGACCGGCCAGAAACTTGGCACTGTCTATGTCGACGCCGCCGACAACAACCGTTCCATACTCCATTTCGAGATACGCAACGCCGCCAATGCAAAATCTGTAACCAAAGAAAATCCCGAAGTATGGCTGCGGTGAAAGGCGTAGGCGCGAACACGTCGGGCAAGGTGGTTAGGACTATGTGGCTCTTCTCGTGGGTGCAGCTCGTCACCATCGGCTGCGGTATAGTGCGCACGAAACTCGTGGCGCTGTGGCTCGGTTCGATGGGCGTAGGTCTTTTCGGCCTGTTCAATACCGCCATCGATGCCATCACCACCCTCACGCAGCTCGGTATACGCCAGAGCCCGGTACGCAACATCGCGTCGGCCGGTGAAGACGGCACGCTCCGCCGTGTGGTGGCCGCCGTGCGAGGGTGGGCATGGATACTCGGTATCGCCGGCGCATTCCTCACGCTCGTCTTCTCCCCGTTGCTGAGCCGTCTTACTTTCGGCAACGAACAATACACCCTCGGTTTCATAATACTCTCAGTGGCCGTCATGCTCTCGGCTGTGACCAACGGCGAACTGGCTATAATGCAGGGCCTGGACCGACTCAACCGCCTGGCACGCGCCACGGTATGGGGTACTCTCGGCGGACTGGCCGTGTCGGTGCCTCTCTATTGGTTTATGGGGGAAGAGAGCGTGGTATGGTCTATTCTCGCATATTTCGCCTGTCAGGCCGCGGCGGTTTTCGTGCTGCGTGAGAGATGCGTCGGAGCCGGCACCCCATTCTCCGGACGCGTGCGGCTGACGCGGCGTGAGCTTATGGCCGAGGGGAAGGATTTCGTGACGCTCGGCATCTATATGACGCTCTCGGTATTCATAGCAATGGCCGTCAATTATATTTTCATGGCTTACCTTAACCATGAGGCCGGAATCGACGAGGTGGGACAGTATCAGGCCGGTTACACGATAGTCAGCAAATACCTCGGACTGCTATTTACCGCGATAGGGTTTGAATTCTTTCCGCGTATAAGCAAGGTGCAGGCTTCGGTGAGGAGGGTGTCGACCTTCGTTAGCCACGAAGTCATGGTGGCCGTGCTCGTGGTGCTCCCCGGAGCCACGATGATGATGACGCTCGATGACGTAATAATACGGTTGCTTTACAGCGACGAGTTCATGCCGGCTGCTGGGTATGTCAACGCGGCGCTGGCGGGAACGGTGTTCCGTGCGCTGTCGTGGTGCATGGCCTACACGCTGCTTGCGCGTGGCGACGGGCGCGTGTACCTGCTGACCGAAAGCGCCAGCGGCGTGGCATTCCTTGTGCTCAGTTTCGTCGGTTACCGTCTCGGCGGTCTTGACGGCCTCGGGGTGGCCTATACGGCATGGTACGGTCTGTACGTCATAATCACCGGCGCGGTGTATTTCGGCCGCTACCGGATGCGGCTCAACCGGCGCGTGGCGCTGCTTTCAGCCGCAGCCGTGCTGATAACCGCCGGATGCGCATGGGCGCGCATGGAAGGAGTGCGTATCGTCCCGGCGATAGTCGCGGCCGTGACGTCGGTAGCGGCATTCCGGGTGCTGAAATCAATGATAACGGGACGCTGATACCGCGTCGGTTCTGCAATAAAATATAACGATATGGATACGAAACATTCGATTACTACACGCATACAGGTCAACGGACTGCGCCTGCGGGGCTATCATGGCGTTTTCGAGCAGGAAACGCGCGTCGGCAATATTTTCAGTTACGATGTCGATGTGGCCGTGCCGTGGCTCGAGGCCGCCGGAACTGACGATATTGAGCTTACCCTGAGCTATGCCGACATCGTGGAAACGGTGCGCGAAGTCAATTCGGTGCCCTCGCGGCTGCTCGAACATGTAGCGTGGCGGCTGCATAAAGCTCTCGTCGGAAAGTGGCCGCAGATAACCGGCGGCCATCTGCGTGTGGCAAAAATCAAACCGCCCATCGCCGGTTCGGAACTCGACGATGCAGCCGTAGCCATAGACTGGTAAGCAGGGATAATTCAAAAAATGCACCAAATGAGCATTTTTTTGATGCAAAAGAACATTTTATGCCCATACCGTTAGCAAATCAGCTATAAATAGGTGGATTAATTATATGCTGAAACGCAAAAAACTCACTAAATTTGCTTAGACAACATCTGCCGGATTGCTTATTCGTGTGGCAGGCAAATGTTGCCGCCGTGTCGTATCGGACATTTAACCTAACATCAAAATCCTTATATTGCCATGTATCTACTCGGTTACGACGTAGGGTCGTCGTCAGTCAAAGCATCGTTAGTTGAAGTAGAGTCGGGACGTACTGTCGCCGGCGATTTCTATCCGCGCGCCGAGGCGCCCATCAAGGCGTTGCGCCCGGGGTGGGCCGAGCAGCGTCCGGCCGACTGGTGGGGCTACCTCAAGGAGGTCACCGCGTCGGTGCTGTCGCAGTCGAAGGTGAATCCCGCCGACATCAAGGCCATAGGCATATCCTACCAGATGCACGGCCTCGTGGCGATAGACCGCGACGGCCGCGAACTGCGCGACGCCATCATCTGGTGCGACTCACGCGGGGTGCCATACGGCGAAAAGGCGTTTGCCGAAATCGGCCCTGACAGCTGTCTCGACCGGTTGCTCAATTCGCCCGGCAACTTCACTGCAGCCAAACTGCAGTGGGTGAAGGAGAACGAACCCGAAATCTTCGAAAAAATATACAAAGTGATGCTTCCGGGCGACTATATCGCCTACCGCCTCACCGGCGAGATATGCACCAATCCCGAGGGGTTATCGGAGTATATGCTGTGGGACTTCAAGGAGAATGCTCCCGCCCGGTTCCTCCTCGACTATTACGGCTATAATCCCGACATACTGCCTGAGGTGAAAGCTACATTCGGACCGCAGGGCACGGTGACCGCCGCTGCGGCTGGCGAACTCGGTCTCGCCGAAGGTACACCGGTGACATACCGTGCCGGCGACCAGCCCAACAACGCGCTGTCGCTCGGTGTGCTCGAGCCGGGGCAGGTGGCGTCGACCGCCGGAACATCGGGCGTGGTCTACGGCATCAACGGCACGGTGGACTATGACCCGCTGTCGCGCGTCAACAATTTCGCCCACGTCAACCATTCCGCCGACCGGACACGTGTGGGCGTCATGACCTGCATCAACGGCACCGGCATACTCAACTCATGGATAAAGCGCAACGTGGCTCCTGCGGGCTGCGGATACGCCGAGATGAACGACCTTGCCGCCGAGGTGCCCGTAGGAAGCGCCGGAGTGACGGTACTGCCGTTCGGCAACGGAGCGGAACGCGTGCTGCAGAACAAGGAAATCGGCTGCTCGATGCATGGCATAAACTTCAACGTGCATGACCGCCGCCACATCATGCGTGCCGCCCAGGAGGGAATCGTGTTCTCGTTCATGTACGGCATGGAGATAATGCAGGAAATCGGTATGAAAATCGACTGCATTTCGGCCGGGAAAGCCAATATGTTCCTCTCGCCGATATTCCGCGACACGCTCGCGTCGGTGTCGGGCGCTACAATACGCCTGTACGAGACCGACGGTTCGGTGGGCGCCGCACGCGGAGCCGGCATCGGAGCCGGCATCTACAGGAATGCCGCCGAAGCGTTCGAGTCGCTGCAGCTCCTCGGCGAGATAGCTCCCGCCGCCGACCGCACCCCCTACCTCGAGGCCTACGCCCGCTGGAAGTCGGTGCTTGGGACAATGTTGTAGTTAAACAGGAGCACAATAGCTATGGCAGGAGCACAAAAATAATTTTGTTCTTTTGTTCTCCTGTTTGAAATGTCCATCCGGACGCGGACGCGATGAATCGCGTCCCTACAAGTAAATACGTTAACTGTAAATCAATATAATCAACAACATAAACACTTTTATATTATGGCTACAAAAGAGTATTTTCCCGGGATAGGAAAAATTAAATTTGAAGGAACAGAGTCTTACAACCCGATGGCCTACCGCTACTACGACGCTGACCGCGTGGTGCTCGGCAAACCGATGAAGGAATGGCTTAAATTCGCCATGGCATGGTGGCATACACTTTGTGCCGAGGGTGGCGACCAGTTCGGCGGCGGCACTAAGAAATTCCCCTGGAACGAGGGTACGACCGACGCCGTAGAGCTTGCAAAACAGAAAGTTGACGCCGGTTTCGAGTTCATGACCAAGATGGGTATAGAATATTTCTGCTTCCACGATGTCGACCTCGTCAGCGAGGGTAACTCAATCGAGGAGTATGAAGCCAACCTCAAAGCCGTTGTGGCCTATATCAAGGAGAAGATGGCCGAGACAGGCATCAAGAACCTGTGGGGCACAGCCAATGTGTTCAGCGCAGCCCGCTATATGAACGGCGCAGCCACCAACCCCGACTTCGACGTCGTGGCCCGCGCATGCGTCCAGATCAAGAACGCTATCGACGCCACTATTGAGCTCGGCGGTACGAATTATGTGTTCTGGGGTGGCCGCGAAGGCTATATGAGCCTGCTCAATACCGACCAGAAACGTGAGAAAGAGCATCTTGCCACAATGCTCACAATGGCACGCGACTATGCCCGCGCCAAAGGTTTCAAGGGCACTTTCCTCATCGAGCCCAAACCGATGGAACCGTCGAAGCATCAGTATGACGTTGACACCGAGACTGTAATCGGTTTCCTCAAAGCTCACGGCCTCGACAAGGATTTCAAGGTGAACATCGAGGTGAACCACGCCACTCTCGCCGGCCACACTTTCGAGCATGAACTCGCAGTAGCCGTTGACAACGGCATGCTCGGCTCCATCGATGCCAACCGCGGCGACTATCAGAACGGCTGGGATACCGACCAGTTCCCCATCGACAACTACGAGCTTACCCAGGCCATGATGCAGATAATCCGCAACGGCGGCCTCGGCAACGGCGGTACGAACTTCGATGCCAAGACCCGCCGCAACTCGACCGACCTCGAGGATATCTTCATCGCCCACATCGCCGGCATGGACGCCATGGCACGTGCACTTCTCTCGGCTGCCGACGTGCTCGAGAAATCGCCATACAAGAAGATGCTCGCCGACCGCTACGCATCGTTTGACGCAGGCGAAGGCAAGGCATTCGAGGAGGGCAAGCTCTCGCTCGAGGATGTAGTGGCCTATGCCAAGAAAAACGGCGAGCCGAAGCAGACCTCAGGCAAGCAGGAACTCTACGAAGCCATCGTCAACATGTATGTATAAAAAGTAATATTAACAAATAATATTGTAGGGACGCGATTTATCGCGTCCGCGCCAAAAACGGTTGTATTTTAACAAAAGTACAATAGCTTTGGCAGGAGTACAAAAAATTTGTTCTTTTGTTAATTCTGTTGTACTCCTGTTTTAATGGATTTCCCGACGCGGACGCGATAAATCGCGTCCTTACAGATAAATACCATGAGCAAATATATGAATTTACCACAGAAGGGGTCGATGGGTTATCTCTACGGCATCGTGGCCGTGGCAGTGCTCGGAGGCTTGCTTTTCGGATACGACACAGCCGTCATTTCCGGAGCGGAAAAGGGATTGCAGGCATTCTTCTCGGGTGCCTCTGACTTCACCTATACCGACACTATGCACGGCATCACATCGTCGAGCGCGCTGATAGGCTGTATCATAGGCTCGGCGCTGTCGGGCTTCTTCGCGTCGCGTTTCGGACGCAAACGTTCGCTGCTTATAGCCGGCGTGTTCTTCTTCGTGTCGGCATTGGGAAGCTATTGCCCCGAATTCCTCTTCTTCGAGCATGGCAAGCCCTCGCTCAGCCTTCTCTACATGTTTAATTTCTACCGCATTATCGGCGGTGTCGGCGTCGGACTCGCTTCGGCCGTATGTCCGATGTATATCGCCGAGGTGGCGCCGGCCGACAAGCGAGGAGCTTTGGTGTCGTGGAACCAGTTCGCCATCATCTTCGGACAGCTTGTAGTCTACGTAGTCAATACGCTGATACTCGGCGACCACCTTCAGCCTACGGTCGAGCAGATAGCACATCTGTCGTTCCCCGCCGAGGCGCAGTGGACGGTCGAGACCGGATGGCGCTATATGTTCGGGAGCGAGGCATTCGTGGCCGGCGCGTTCATCGTTCTTGTATGCTTCGTGCCGATGTCGCCCCGTTTCCTCGCCATGAAGGGACGCGACGAGCAGGCGCTCTATGTGCTTGCCCGCATCAACGGTGTGGCCAAGGCGCGTGAGATACTGTCGGACATCAAGTCTACCACCAGCGTGAAAAACGAGCGCCTGTTCTCGTTCGGCATCATGGTGGTATTCGTCGGCATCATGCTTTCAGTGTTCCAGCAGGCCATCGGCATCAATGCGGTGCTCTACTACGCACCGCGCATATTCGAGTCGATGGGCATGGGCAACCCGATGGTGCAGACCGTCATAATGGGCGTTATCAATATCGCGTTCACCGTGCTCGCCATCTTCACCGTGGAGCGCTGGGGACGCAAGCCGCTGCTCATCACCGGTTCGATAGGAATGGCTGTCGGCGCTTTCGGTGTGGCGCTGCCTAATCTTGTAGCGCTTCCACCCGTGGTTTCGGTTGCCGCCATCATGATTTATTCGGCATGCTTCATGTTCTCGTGGGGTCCGATATGCTGGGTACTCATCTCCGAGATATTCCCCAACACTATCCGCAGCGCGGCCATCGCCATAGCAGTGGCCTTCCAGTGGATATTCAACTTCATCGTGTCGTCGACGTTCATCCCTATGTACAATATGAAAGTGGGCGGAATGGACAACTTCGGCCATGTGTTCACCTACGCACTCTACGGCGTAATCTGTATCCTCGCCGCATGGTTCGTGCTCAAACTTGTGCCCGAAACCAAAGGCAAGACCCTCGAGCAGATGACCGGCTACTGGCGCAAACGCGGCAACAAAGCGTAGGCAGATATAAACAGTATTACAGGAGTATAAATTATATTGCAGTAGTATAAACAGTATTACAGGAGAAGTGACAAAAGAACAATCCTTTGTAACATATCTACACTCTTTGTAATACGTCCACTCTTCTTAATAGAAGATGGTGCAGAACTCAATTTTATCGGATCGCGGTTAAAAACCGCGGCTACTACCATGCTGATTACCAAATCGCTCGTATAGTAGCCGCGGTTTTTTACCGCGGAAAATTGAGTGTGGCGACACCTTCTTGAGTTACCTTTTTTGCGTTACGTAATTGTCGTTACGTAAATATCGAAATGGCGCGAATGTTAATAATAAAAACGGTGTCGCAATCCGGCGACACCGTTTTTATTATTATTAGTATTCAATATTTCGATTCAGAATGAATAGCCTACGCCCACGAAGGGGTTGATGTTACCTGAACCGACACCTGCAACGGGAGTGGCGTATGTGGCGCCCAACATGACATTGACGCTGTTGAAGCGTTTCATGAAGCCGATTTCCACGGGGATGGAGAATTTGGTGACTTCCTCATAGCGGGTGTCCCAATATCCCCCAGTGTAGTACTCTTTCTCGTCCTCTACAAAATATCCGCCGGCACCTATTCCAAAGAAGGTGCTGAAGCCGCTTCCGAGGGTCTTGATGGCGCCGAGGGTGATGGAAGGAGTCCATTTGCGCTCCGAGCCACTACCGTCATCTTTGTATAGGTTGGTGCTGCCAAGAGTGACTTTGCCGTACCAGCCCCAATTATTGCCGTATGAGCCGTACATCGCGCCGAAGTGGTAGCCGACATCTATATAATTATCGACATCCAGAACGACACCGCCGAGCACGTTGACGAACTGATGGCGGACGGCTTCGCGTTTGCGCAGCGGAAGCACGGGCGCGGGTTTCTTTTTCTTTACTACCTTGCCTGCCGTGGTGGAGAGTACCGGATTGACAACCACGATGTTGTTGTCGCCGTTGATGGTGGCGATTTTTTCGGCGTCCTCCGCCGTCATGGCGCGGAAGTTGGAGTAGGTGGCGGGGTAGCCGGTCACGGTGACCGACCCGCCGCGGAACAGGCCGCGACGTTTCACGATATATTCGGGTTCAACCAGCACGTCGGCGTCGCTTTTGCCAAGCAGGGTATGGGTGGCCGTCTCTTTCTGTGCGCTGAGCGATATGGTCGACAGCGGGTTCCATTTCCAGTCGACGGTGACGGAATCCTTTTTGGCTGCCACTTTCATGTCGGCTACCGTGAGGTTGTACACCTGGGTGTCGACAGCGGCGGTCTGCGATGTGTGGGTGATGGTCGAACACGAGCTTAATGCCAGCGCGGCGATGCCGGCCGCCAGTATCTTGCGTGTCATCATGCCTGTATTATTTGTTGATTATCACCTGTCCTCCGTCAAGAATGTTGACTACCTGGGCTTCGGCTGAAGTGGTGGCGTGGACGTTCTTGTAAGTTGCAGGATAGCCTTTTACCGTCACGTACTTGATTTTGGTAGTGAATAGGCCGCGGGTCTCTTTCACCTCATACTGTGGAGCTACGAGCACGTCGGCGTTGCCGTTGGCCTCGAGAGCCTTTGCTACAGCGGCGCGGAGCACGGCTTTTTTGCCAGCGCGGCGGTGGGCTGCATCGGGATTGTAAGTGAAAGTGATTTTCTGGGTCGATACGTTGAGGTCGGCGTTCGAGCGGTTGAATACTTCGGTGTCGACAGCCTCAGTGCTTGCAGTGTGAGTGATAGTAGAGCAAGATGAAAGCATCAATACGGCAGCTGCAGCTGCAAAAAGAACTTGTTTTTTCATTGTGATAAAAAATAAAATTGGTTAATAAAAAAGTTAATAAAATAGGTATGAATTAATTAAGTTATAGTAATATTGTTGTGTAACGAGATATACCCGTTTTGCAGACAATGCTGCACCGGTGTGTAATGGTACTTGTGGTGAAATCAGATTTATAAAAATAATATCGTGCCCGTGTGTCTCTCATTCAGGGCTGCTGTTGGTGTTTTGTTAAAAAAGAAAAGCGTGAGAGCCATACTCGTTGCTCGTCCCACTGCTTGAGGCTCTGGAATGCCCGGTATAGTTGAACGAGCAAACATGCAGAAGCCTCACGCAGAATATGCTTATACGCCGACTGTCAGCGCTCACGCGCCGGCTGTCGGCAGAATAGACATATATCCACACAGACATCTACCGTTTGCTGCATCCTTGACTATACCAAAGAAATTTTCCAGATTTCAAGCAGTCAAGAAAGAGCGTCAGGGTAAACGCTTTCCAAAAAAAATGTCTCTACAGACCCCTCCCGCTGCGCCCGTGACCGGGCTTCTGCGAAATGCGGTCTGCATCGGCAAATTTAACAAACTTTTTTCGATTGCCAAAAGAAAGTTAAAAAATATAGGTAATTTATTTCCGAAATTTCCGGAAATAAATTACCTTATTTGTCCGTATAAAACGGAAATAGCTCAGATTAAATGCTGTAAATCAGCCTTAAATAGAATCTGTTTTTATCTGTAGCGGCAACATAGCCAACTGTCAATCCGTCAGATACAATGACCGGGGATTTTACTGTCATAATATCAACATGGTGTTGAAGTTAGTTGACCGATACATCATCGTATGTGTCAATGAGGCTTTGTAGCTCGGATTCGGAGGGGAGTAGTTTCGCGGCTTTTTCGGAGATGAATTCCTTGAGTTGGTATTCGGCTACACCAAGAGGACGGTTCATGCCGCGGAACGACCATTCGACCACAGTGTCATCTTTAGATTTGCATATCAGCAGTCCTATGGTGGGATTGTCGTCTGGCTGTTTCATGAGTTCATCGACTGCCGAAACGTAAAAATTCAGTTTCCCTGCGAAATCAGGAATAAACGGCACTACTTTAAGTTCGCAGACGATGTAGGATTTGAGTCGTGTGTGATAGAAAATCATATCGGGAATGAATGTTTGTCCGCCGGGCATCTTAAGCTCCATCTGACGGCCGACATACGCAAATCCTTGTCCAAGTTCGAGGAGAAAACGGGTGATGTTGGTGGCCAGTTCTTCTTCCAACTGTTTTTCCGTGGTTACTTTCTTATCAATAAATCCGAAATCATAGGGGCTTTTAAGTATCGCTTTAGCAAGACCGCTATAAGGAGCGGGGAGTTTTTCATCAAAGTTGGTTATGGCTTTTCCACATCTGGCGTACAGATTGTTGTCAATTTCAGCATCAAGTTCGGGTCGGCTCCAATTATTCTTTATAGTTTCCTCTAAATAAAAAAGTGCCTCGTTTATTGATTTGCTACGAGTGAATATGTCTATATGGTGTCCCCACGGAATCATGCCAAAGTTTTCTGGCATTTCAAATTCGTCAACGACTCGTTGACGAATTATATTGTCTTGATTATAAAACTCATACCATCGTTTTGCATACTTGATGTTGGTGACGGAAAAACCGGACTGTCCGGGGAATGCGGTCTTGAGGTCGAGGCTCAGACAATCGAAGAACGCGCTTCCCCATTTGGCTGCTTCGTGAAGTTTTGAAATATCACGCCCCATTTCCCAATAAAATTCGAGTAGGGACGTATTGACTTTTACGGCCGCCTTTATCTGCGACGTGCGGAAACGTTCTTTTAACGAACTGAGGAGTTGCGCATACTCTTTTCCTGCAATAATTGTATCGCGTTTCACAAATGCCGGTTTATTATCTTTCGTTGCCATAAATGTCCTGTTTTTTGTGGGTGTTTATCTCCCTGATTTGGGAGTGAAGGCGTATTTTACTTTGACGGAGTATTTGCGGGTGATGCGGCGCATGTTTTCCATGCCTGTGCCGCTGTCGAATGCTACGTTGGAGAACATCTGCGCGCCGTAGCGTTCCTGTGTCGTTTCGATGATTTCAAGCGGGGCTGTGAGGCTTAGACCTTCGTTCTGTGCTATGAATTCGGCTTTAAACCGTGCGGCGTCGAGGGCTGCTTTGAGGCCTTGGCGGTTGTACTGCTCCATGTCGGCGTTGTCCATGCCGGCGAGGCGGAAGCCGGTGATGCCTTCGCTGTCGAGCGCGCCGCATACGGCGTTGAGTCGGTCGAAGTCGGAGAACACGGCTGTAAGTGTCCTGGACATTGTGAAGCGTTGGCTGCGATGATAGTCGCGGTAGTTGCCTATCTCGGCCACTGTGATGCAGGAATCGGGCACTTCGACGTCGGCGAGTGTGCGGCGCACGTCGCTTTCAATCTGTGCGATTCTGACGAGGGTACTGTCGCCGGATGCTGTCGGTTTGAAGTATTCCTCCATGCCGATTTCAACTGTGATGCGGTCGGGAACTATATTGAGCGTGGCTGTGCCCGACACCTCGATAAACCGCGGTGCGCAGTTCTGTGCACGTGCGATACCGCAAGCCAGTACAACTGCCATAGTGATAAAAACGATTTTCTTCATGCGACTTAGATTTTGTTTGTGAGTGAAAACTGTTATGGCAACTTGTAGGGGCGCGATTCAATGCTGTTTACTTAGCAGAGGTGATAGGGGCGGGGGCGTCTCGCCCCCGTGGTAACTTTCAGTGTGTAAAAATAATAGACCGAGGGCGAGACGCCCTCGCCCCTACGTATGCCCCTTAAGTAAACATCATTGGGACGCGTCCCTACAAGTTGATATGTTTACTCCATGAGTTTGCGGTAGCGGCGGCGGGGTGGCTCTTTGCCGTCGTTGAGGCGGCGTTTGTATTCCTCGTAGTCGCTGTAGGAACCTTCGTACCATACTACGTTGCCGTCGCCCTCGAACGAGAGGATGTGGGTGCAGATGCGGTCGAGGAACCAGCGGTCGTGGCTTACCACTACGGCGCAGCCAGCGAAGTCGTCGAGACCTTCCTCGAGGGCGCGTAGCGTGTTGACGTCGATGTCGTTGGTCGGTTCGTCGAGCAGGAGCACGTTGCCCTCCTCCTTGAGTGCCATTGCCAGATGCAGACGGTTGCGTTCGCCGCCCGAGAGCACGCCGATTTTCTTCTCCTGGTCGGCGCCGGTGAAGTTGAATTTCGATAGGTAGGCGCGGGCGTTGACGTCGCGGCCTCCCATGCGGAATGATTCCACACCCTGCGATATTACTTCATATACCGATTTTTCGGGAAGGAGGTCGTGGTGGGTCTGGTCGACGTAGGCTATCTTGACGGTCTCGCCCACCTCGAAGGTGCCGGCGTCGGGCTGTTCCTGCTTCATGATGAGGCGGAAGAGGGTGGTCTTGCCTGCGCCGTTGGGACCGATGACGCCCACGATGCCGTTGGGCGGGAGGGAGAACGACAGGTCGTTGAACAGCTGCTTCTTACCGAACGCTTTGCTGAGGTTGCTGACTTCGATTACCTTGTTGCCCAGACGCGGACCGTTGGGGATGAAGATTTCGAGACGTTCCTCCTTCTGTTTCTGGTCCTCGTTGAGGAGTCGGTCGTAGGAGTTGAGACGGGCTTTACCTTTGGCCTGACGCGCTTTGGGTGCCATGCGTACCCATTCGAGCTCGCGTTCGAGAGTCTTGCGGCGTTTCGAGGCCTGTTTCTCTTCCTGAGCCATGCGTTTGGTCTTCTGGTCGAGCCACGACGAGTAGTTGCCTTTCCAGGGAATTCCTTCGCCGCGGTCGAGTTCGAGTATCCATCCGGCCACATGGTCGAGGAAGTAGCGGTCGTGGGTGATGGCGATGACTGTGCCGGGGTATTGGCGCAGGTGCTGTTCGAGCCAGTCGATTGACTCGGCGTCGAGGTGGTTGGTGGGTTCGTCGAGCAGGAGCACGTCGGGCTGCTGCAGGAGCAGGCGTATGAGGGCCACGCGGCGGCGTTCGCCACCGGAGAGGGTGTTGACGGGCTGGTCGTCGGGCGGACACTGGAGGGCGTCCATGGCGCGTTCGAGCTTGGAGTCGATGTTCCAGGCGTCGGCCGCGTCGAGTTTGTCCTGAAGCTCGGCCTGACGGGCGAGGAGTGCCTCCATCTTGTCGGGGTCTTCGAGCACGTCGGGGTCGCCGAAGGAGGCGTTGACGCTGTCATATTCGGCAAGAAGGTCCATTATGGGCTGCACGCCTTCGCGCACAACCTCGATGACGGTCTTTGTCGGGTCGAGCTTCGGGTCCTGTTCGAGGTAGCCTACGGAATATCCGGGCGAAAATACAACTTCGCCCTGATAGTCCTTGTCGATACCGGCAATGATTTTGAGCAGCGATGATTTTCCCGAGCCGTTGAGACCTATGATGCCTATCTTGGCTCCGTAGAAGAATGAGAGGTATATGTTCTTGAGTACTTGTTTCTGGGGTGGGTAGGTCTTGGAGACGCCTACCATCGAGAAGATTATTTTTTTGTCGTCGGCCATTGGAAAAAATTTTTTAATTCATAATTCATAATGCATAATGCATAATTCTTGCTACGCAAGCGCTAAAGCGATTACATAATTGGGGGCTCCGCGTTATGATGTTGTGCGTCATTATGAATTATCTGTACTAATTATGAATTATGAATTGTGAATTGTGAATTATGAATTATTTACGCTTGCGGGGGGCGTAGCGTACGGGGTAGTCGCAGCTGACGCGTCCTTCCACGATGTTGGTGAGTTTGCGGCGTATCATCTGCTTGCGTATCGGGGAGATGTGGTCGATGTAGACCATACCCTCGAGGTGGTCGCACTCGTGCTGCACGATGCGGGCGAGGAAACCTGTGATGATTTCCTCATGCTCCTCGAAATTTTCGTCGAGCCAGTTGAGGCGTATGTTCTCGACGCGCTTTACGTCCTCCGAGAGTCCGGGGAGGCTGAGGCATCCTTCGGCGCGGTTGACTTTGTCGCCGTCGAGCACTTCGATTTCGGGGTTGATGAGCACCATTTTCTTGCCGGCGCAGTCGGGAAATGTTTCGGCCACGGGGTCGGCGTCGATGACCACGAGGCGTATGCTTTTGCCTATCTGGGGAGCTGCGAGACCGACACCTTCGGAGGTGTACATCGTCTCGAACATGTTGGCGATGAGGGTTTTGAGGCCGGGATAGTCGGGCGTCACGTCGTCAGCGATTTCGCGAAGCACCGGGTGGCCGTAGAGATATACCGGAAGATTCATATTGCTGTTTATGTTTTTGTGTTTCGTTAGAGATGTCGGGTCACCGGTTGTACTGCCGGCTCTCGAGGTAGTCGTTGAGTATGATTGTGGCGGAAATTTCGTCGACGATGGCCTTGTCGCGGCGTGCCATTTTCTTCATGCCGCCGTCAATCATGGCGCGGTGGGCTATAGCGGAGGTGAAGCGCTCGTCGAAAAATATTATTTCCATATCCGGGAGCGCCTTGCGCAGCTGTCCGATGCCCGGACGGATATAGCGCATGGAGTCGGACTCCTCGCCGCGCATCGTTGTGGGGTAGCCCACGATGATGGCGTCTACGGGCTCGCGCGACACGTAGCCCTTGACAAATTCAATGAGTTTCGGGGTATCGACCGTAGTAAGTCCCGACGCGACAATGCGCAAAGTATCGGTCACCGCGATGCCGCAGCGACGCCTACCGTAATCAATAGAGAGTAATCGACCCATACATCCGCAAAGATAACAAAAAATCGGGATAAATCGAGACAAATCCTGATTTAACAGGATTAATCCCGATTAATCGGGGGGGATAGTCTCGATTAATCGGGACTAATCGGGATTAAGCTTGATAAATCCCGATAAACCTTGATTAATCAGGATTTATCGGTCGGATACCGTTGCATCTGGGATAATCGCTGCAACCCCAGAATTCCCGTCCTTGCATCTGACCCTTCTTCTGCGTCCTCCTGAACATTGGCTTCCCGCATTTCGGGCAGGTCTGAGTCCCGGTTGATGATACTTGGGCTTTTCTGGCTTCAAGTCTCTCCTCGGTCATGTTTTCCGTGAAGCCGCCCTTTTGCCGGAAGTTCTCAAGTTGGCTTTGAATCTGAGACTGAAGCATTCTGTTTTCCCTGAGACATAGCACCAGCAATGCATTGGCGGCTATCTCGGGATTATCGTTTTCAAGCCAACGGTCAAATTTCTGTTTTTGTACAAGTATATGTCTGGCTGCGTCGTGCAGGTAACTGTTGGTGTATTGAGGTGTATCGAGCCTCATTTGCCAGATGGCTTCGCGTTCGGGGTTTCCGATAGCCCATACATCTGCTTTCTTTCGGAGAAGAAAATTAAATATGTCGCCCTGCAACTCGTCGAAACTCGCTCTCGCTACATCAAGCAACCGCATTTCAGTCTCTAACGAAGTGGAATGCCGGGCTGAGCCTTCCGCGATATTGGCCACTCCACACCTTGCCGCCATCACCATCTGATCGTATAAACGGCGTCCCGGATCCATGCGGTAATCCACAAACCGCTCACAAAAGTCTTGAGTGGTAAGTTGAATCACATTGGCTAAGACCCATGAATTCAGCCAATGATATGATTGAGAAAACTGAATATCGACCCCCATGAGCTTAGGTATTTATAGAAGTCAATTTTGATAAGTAATCTTGATATTTTTAATCAGACCTTTAAAATTATCACCCGAAGAGAAATTATAACTGGTCAAAAAGGAATCTGATAGCTCTGCTCTGGGTATTTCAAACGATGCGAGTCTTTGACAATGGTTTACTGTAATAATCAGTGTATTTCTGTCGCATATAATGGATATATGGTTCCAGTCACCTATAATTACAGGACATTTTGTATTCCAAATTACATCATGATAATAATTCCCTCTAGCCTCAATAACTCCATCTTTAATGAAAATTTCCAGTCTTCTTGAAAGGCTGAAAACAATGCCAGTCCTGTTCTTATCAGTTGGTTTGAAATCCAAATCTATTGTAAATTGTCTTAAATCAAATTTTGATGGGAGATTTATGAACATTCCTCCATTGGCGGGTGCGTAGTCTGAGCGGTAAATACCATCACAGCTGATAGTTTCAGGATATGATAAATTTTTGCCGAATTTAGGTATCCTTTCTTCAGGAAAGGAGTTGGTAATTTTTACATCGGATATATATTCGGCATACTCTTCCCATGCATTTTTTGGAATTTTCTGCCCTGAAGATATGAAATCGTCGAAACTGGTTATAATATGGCTGATGTTGTAATTGCTATTTTTTATCCGGTTTCTGAAGGTTTCAGACGAGCTATTGACACCATAGATTTCGTCAACTATAAAACTCATCGGGTCTCTGCGGTCTGCGGCATAACTAACGCTGCCTTCAAAGATACCTGTATGGTTGTATTTTTCTGGAATTGGAATTTCAATGTATGGCGCAGCCATCTCTCCGTTTACCATGTACCCAAGTGTTATATCATTAGTGGCTGAAGATTTCAACCATACAATTCCGTTTAGTTTACCGTCAATTTTTTTGCCATAAATTACTTCGGAATAGTGGCGCTGCTGTCCGAATTTAAATCCGGCATTTATGAGGTCCTTTTTTGTCCAGAATTTTGCTTCGGCGACAAATGAAATTGTAAAAAGGATAAATGATAGGATTAAAAATGATCTTTTCATGGCAGAAGAAATTAATAAATTAGATATTACGCATTTATGAAGGTTTTGTAAGATACTCTTGTAACCTTCATGTTGCAAAGTAACCTTCATGTTGCAAAGATAAAAAATTGTAGCCAATAATCAATATCAGGAGAATTAATAGTGGACTAAATCCCACGGCTCTTTCATTTAAGACAAAAATAGAGACATAGCCCCCCTTACCCGGTTCATTGTGAATCGGGTAATTTTTATGATTTTGTATGTCAGTAATTTATCTTTCTGTCAAAATCTTATTTTTTTTCATTTTTGGCTCAGGAAACGAAGTAGTCGCATAAAGCTCATGGAGACATGCCTCATTAATTCCGCCAGGCCCTTCTTTTTGTCAGATCGCTTTTTACGAAGTCCTTTCCATATTGAAAATACTGAGCAGACTATTCTCTGGATGGTGTCAAGATTGCGGGCAGCTTTCGTCGATTTGCGTTTGATTCTGTCTTGCAGGAGATTGACATCCAGGCCCCAGTGCATGCTTTCTATAGACCAGTGGTTTCGCACATATGCCCCAAGAGCCGGTGTGTCAGCGGGCAGACTGCTCACATACAACCGTTTTTCGGAGGTACGCACGCCCGTAGACTTCCTTACCGTGTCGGCCTCATATTCTATTATCGTCATATTGCCGCCCCACTTCTCCCTGTCTGCTATAACCTCAAGCCCGTCGTAAACACGGTAAGTCCGTGTCTCGATTCTGCCGTGTCCGAGGTCCGGACCTTCGGTATATGTATAAACCGGCGACAGCCCACCAAGTCCGTCTTCCACGCCGTAGCGCAGGGAAGGCTGGTTGGCCTTCAGTTCTATCAGGAAATCGCCCCCTTTCTTCCTGATTTTGTCAATGATGCCTTTCTGCAGGGACATAGCGTCGGCTGTGACGACCTTTCCAGTGAGGTCGATTTTGTCAATAAGCTTCGGGACGGCCCTTATCTCATTGCTTTTTTCCTGACAGGCCACTGTTGCCAGCGTGATGCCGGTATTGAAAGAATATGCCGACACTATATCCGGATTGCGCCCGTTTTCCTGAACCGTACCACGCTCGGCTTTGCCATCGATACAGATTATCTCTTTACATGGGACTGTTCTGAGCAATTGAGCATGGAACACTTCGACAAACTCTTGCATTCTGTCTGCCATGACCGTATCGTTGATGCCATTATCCACTCGGCATAGGGTGGCTTCCGAGGGCACACCTTTCTTCAACATGCCCATCCTGCGGAATTTATTGATATTGAGCTTGCCTAATTCTATTATATCAGCTCGGCCTACGCATCCTGAGGCACGGGCAAGCACCATCAGCATGATGATGTCTTCGAGCCGGTGACGTATGTTTCCTTTGTCTGATCTGCGGAAATCTGGGACTGACGAGGCAAAATCCTGCAGTCTCTCCATGATGCTGCCCGACGGGCAAAAACGATGTTTCTTTTTTAAGATATATTAATCTGAAAAAGTTGTAAATCAACAGATTAATGCGTATTTTCGCGTAGCGAAAATCGAGGCGGAAGAACCTTCTCGGCCACTCCGCCTCTTAAAAAATTTTATTCATATGATAAAGAAACACCGAAGGCGGTGCTTCGGCATCGCTATGCGCAAAGTTAGGCATTTTCGCTATAAAATACACATCTTTTGGATATTTTAGGTCGATCTTAAATGATAATGATCCGTTAAAAATTCAACATATCGGCTAAGCGGTTTCTGCCACTATGCCA
>OFFD01000719.1_pt1 | contig 24811 bp, 18 predicted proteins | sample 1521291 | NCBI WGS metagenome assembly OFFD01 (sample SAMEA3504103, study PRJEB24116) | mouse gut metagenome | biome: mouse gut; feature: mouse-associated habitat; material: faeces | place: Denmark | collected 2011 | reverse complement strand
TTGCGCAGCACTGTGGAGTCAGTAAGGTCGCGTTGCAGACGTGACACTGGCAGTTTGCCTGCAAGGTGCTTGAACAGTGCGTTGGCTATGCCGATATTGCCCTCGGAGTTCTCGAAATCAATGGGATTGACCTTGTGAGGCATTGCTGATGAACCAACTTCGCCTTCCTTGATTTTCTGCTTGAAGTACTCCATTGAGATGTACATCCACATGTCGCGGTCAAGGTCGAGTATGATATCGTTGATACGTGCAAGTGCATCGAAAAGTGCTGCGAGATTATCGTAGTTTGATATCTGTGTGGTGTATTCTTCACGCTCTATTCCGAGTCGTTCGCTTAGGAATCTTGCGCCGAAATCTCTCCAGTCGATACCTGGGAATGCACATAGATGGGCATTGAAGTTACCTGTGGCTCCTCCGAATTTGCCGCTGATTTTCACGGCGTCGAGCATTTCCAACTGACGGCGCAGACGGTAGCTGAACACGCGTATTTCTTTGCCAAGTCGGGTAGGTGAGGCCGGCTGTCCGTGGGTTTTGGCAAGCATGGGGATCTCATACCACTCGTCGGCGCGAGCTTCAAGATGGTTGATCATTTCGATGAGTTGCGGACGGTATGTGTCGCGTATGGCATCGGCAATCGACATCGGCACTGCGGTATTGTTGATATCCTGCGATGTGAGTCCGAAATGAATGAATTCCTTGTAGGACTCCAAGCCGAGCGCATCGAAACGTTCTTTCAGGAAATATTCTACTGCTTTGACGTCATGATTGGTTACGCTTTCGATCTCCTTGATGCGAGCGGCGTCATTGACTGTGAAATTCTTATAGATATCTCGCAGCGATACGAACACGTCATGATTCACTGTAGCGAGCGGGCCCAAAGGTATCTCGCAGAGGGCTATAAAATATTCTATCTCTACCTTTACGCGATAACGTATCAGGGCATATTCCGAAAAGTATTCATCAAGGCGTTCGCATTTGTTGCGATAGCGACCGTCGACAGGGGAAATGGCTGTAAGCTCGGTAAGATTCATTGTGTGCTGCGTGTTATTTTATGAATATTTTTTGCAAAGTTAATAAAAAGTAGTGACATAGAGCGAGTCGGAAAACAAATGTTGGGTTATATGGACTGTTTTTGTCTTGCTAATGCTGTATAATTTGGAAAAATATAATGTATATGTTATAAAACATATGAATTGTTTTGTGGACTCAGGCAATAAGTCGTAACTTTGGTGCGTCCAATAAGTGTAGCTTTTACACTTATTGTTTTGGGGTTGCTCCCGGAATGATAAAGATCAGAATCTAATCACATTATATATCAATAAAAAACAGACAACTTGACCATGAAGAAGCATAGTCTTATGGCAATTGCAACTGTCGCAACAATGGCGATGGTATCCTGCACGGGTAAGCAGAAGGTATCCGAAACTCTGATTGCAGGTCTTAGTCCTGAAAAGTTTGCTGCTGAGGTTGACGGCAAGCCCACTGCTCTGTACTCCGTAAAGAGCAGTGACGGAATGGAAGCGGCGATTACTAATTATGGTGGCCGTATAGTGGCACTTCAGGTGCCTGACAGAAATGGAGAGATGCGCGATGTAGTGCTCGGCTTCGATAGCATACAGGCTTATCTGCCCGAGAATAACCAGACTGATTTCGGAGCAGCGATCGGGCGTTACGCCAATCGTATAGACCATGGTCGTATAGTAATCGACGGAGATTCGATCCAGCTTCCGGTAAATAATTTCGGGCATACACTCCATGGTGGTCCCACTGGATGGCAGTATCAGGTGTATTCCGCAGAGCAGCCCAATGATTCAACTCTTGTTCTCTCGATCGATTCACCTGACGGGGACAATGGTTTCCCTGGAAACGTGAAGGCTACTGTGACTTATACAGCTCTTCCTGGAAACAAACTTGATATAGCATATTCAGCCACTACCGATAGGGCTACGGTCATAAATATGACCAATCATTCTTATTTCAATCTGTCGGGCGATCCTATGAAACCTATTACGGATCATACATTGTATGTGTATGCATCCAATTTCACACCTGTTGACTCTACCTATATGACCACTGGTGAGATTCTGCCTGTTGAGGGTACCCCCATGGATTTCACCACTCCGCGTTCAGTCGGTGAGCAGATCGACAACTTCGAGTTTGTGCAGCTTAAGAACGGTAATGGATATGACCACAACTGGGTGCTCGATTCCAAAGGTGATATGGACAAGATCGCTGCCACACTTTATTCTCCTGAAAGCGGTATCGGACTGAGCATCTACACTGACGAACCCGGCATACAGGTGTATTCAGGCAACTTCCTCGACGGCACAGTGACCGGCAAGGGTGGAAAGGTGTACAATCAGCGCACCGGTATTGCTCTTGAGACTCAGCATTACCCCGATTCACCCAATAAGGCTGAATGGCCTTCGGTGCTCCTTCGTCCGGGTGACACATATAAGAGCAACACAACATTGTCATTTTTTGCATTATAATTCATTTATCTTTTAATTAACCTTAATACTATAAAGTAATGACCTCACTTGACTGGATTGTCATTGCTATCTTCTTCCTCGCCCTTATCGGTATAATTGTATGGGTGATGAAGCAGAAGCAAAACAACGCCGCCGACTATTTTCTTGGTGGCAAGGACGCTACATGGATTGCCATAGGTGCGTCAATATTCGCTTCCAATATTGGTTCAGAACATCTCATCGGACTTGCCGGCTCAGGAGCTTCATCCGGTATGGCGATGGCTCACTGGGAGATCCAGGGCTGGATGATTCTTCTTCTCGGATGGGTGTTCGTTCCTTTCTATACCCGCTCGATGGTGTATACAATGCCTGAGTTCCTTGAACGTCGTTTCAATCCTCAGTCACGTACCATTCTTGCTACGATCTCGCTTATCAGCTATGTGCTCACCAAGGTGGCTGTCACTGTTTACGCCGGAGGTCTCGTGTTCCAGCAGGTGTTCGGAATCGAGGAACTTTGGGGTATTGACTTCTTCTGGATCGCAGCTATAGGTCTGGTGCTTCTTACCGCGCTCTATACTATATTCGGTGGCATGAAATCGGTGCTGTACACCTCTGTGTTGCAGACTCCCATTCTGTTGCTCGGTTCACTTATCATTCTTGTTCTCGGACTCAAGGAACTTGGCGGCTGGGACGAGATGATGCGTATATGCTCAAGTGTCAAGGTTAATGAGTATGGCGACACTATGGTCAACCTCATACGTGACAACAATGACTCCCAGTATCCTTGGCTCGGTGCTCTCATCGGCTCTGCCGTGATCGGTTTCTGGTACTGGTGTACCGACCAGTTCATCGTGCAGCGTGTTCTGTCGGGCAAGGATGAAAAGGAAGCTCGCCGCGGTACCATTTTCGGTGCTTATCTTAAGCTCCTTCCTGTGTTCCTGTTCCTTATTCCAGGCATGATCGCTTTTGCAATACATCAGAATGCTATTGCAGCCGGCGGTGAGGGTTTCCTTCCGATGCTTGCTAATGGAAATGTCAACTCTGACGCTGCTTTCCCCACCCTTGTTGCCAAACTTCTTCCGGCAGGAGTCAAAGGTCTTATAGTCTGTGGTATCCTTGCTGCCCTCATGTCATCTTTGGCATCACTTTTCAACTCATCGGCGGCTCTGTTCACTATCGACTTCTATCAGCGTTATCGTCCTGATACCGACCCGAAGAAACTCGTTCGCATCGGTCAGATCGCTACTGTGGTCATCGTTATTCTCGGCATCCTCTGGATACCTGTGATGCGTTCGGTTGGCGATGTGCTCTATCTGTATCTTCAGGATGTTCAGTCGGTGCTCGCTCCCGGTATCGCAGCAGCATTCCTCATTGGCATTCTGTGGAAGCGTGCTTCCGCCCAGGGTGGTATGTGGGCGTTGCTTTCAGGCCTTATCATCGGACTTACACGTCTTGGATCAAAGGTATATTACAGCAATGCAGGTGTTGAGCCCGGTGTTGACGGAAGCCTATTCCAGTACGTATTCTATGATTGCAACTGGCTGTTCTTCTGTGGATGGATGCTCGTGTTCTGCCTCGCGGTCGGAGTGATTGTATCCCTCTTCACCAAAGCTCCGGAACCTGAGAAGATTCAGGGTCTGGTGTTTGGGACCTCTACTCCTGAGCAGATTGCCGCTACTCGTGCCAGCTGGAACAAGTGGGATGTCGTTCATACAATGATTATCCTTGGTATCACAGTGGCGTTCTATATTTACTTCTGGTAATACACTATCATAAGCATGCGCGATTCTGAGGCTGATTTGATAGCCTCAGAATCGGGTTTGCGAGAATTGAGAGATATGTACTATAGCGAAAATCCTCGGTTCTTTGTGGCCGTAGATTGCATAATATTCGGTCTGGTTGAGGGTAAGCTCTGTCTGCTTCTGACCAAACGAAAGTTCGAGCCTGAAAAGGGCAAATGGTCTGTCATGGGCGGATTTGTGCAGGAAATGGAGAGTGCCGATGATGCTGCACGGCGAGTGCTAAATCAGCTTACGGGCCTACAGGACGTGTATATGGAGCAAGTCCGGGCTTTCGGAGACGTTGATCGAGATCCGGGTGAACGAGTGATTTCACTTGCATACTTTGCGATGCTTGGTCCGGAAGAGTTTGACGTCGATCTCCTTGCTGAGCACAATGCCGTGTGGGTTCCTATTGATGAGATACCACCTCTTGGTTTTGACCATCCACAGATGGTGCAATGTACTCTCCAATTGTTGAGGCGTAAGTTCTCTACAGAACCTATAGGTTTCAATCTTCTGCCGGAATACTTTACTTTGTCGCAGCTTCAGACTCTGTATGAAACAATCTTAGGCTCTCCGATTGACAAACGTAACTTCCGGAAAAAGGTTGCAGAGATTGATTGCATTACAAAGACTGACATGATTGACAAGACCGGGTCTCGCAGAGGGGCTTCGTTGTATCGTTTTGACTTGGCGAAGTTCAGCTCCGAATCAAAATTTAAAATCTGATAATAACTATGCTTGAAGAACTTAAAGAAAAAGTATATCGTGCCAATATTGACCTTGTGAAGCATGGACTTGTGATCTTCACTTGGGGAAATGTATCCGGTATTGACCGTGAGAAAGGACTTATGGTCATAAAGCCCAGCGGGGTTGACTATGATGTCATGACTCCCGATGATATGGTTGTGATTGATATTAGGACAGGTGAAAAGGTCGAGGGCAAATTAAAGCCTTCGTCCGACACTCCTACCCATCTTGCGCTCTACCGTGCATGGCCCGAAATCGGCGGTGTTGTCCACACTCATTCTACTTATGCCACAGCATGGTCACAGGCTGGCATTGATCTGCCGAATATAGGCACCACTCATGCCGACTATTTCCATAAGGCTATCCCTTGCACTCCAGATATGACAGAGCCGGAGGTGACCAACGATTATGAGCTGGAGACAGGCAATGTGATCATAAAGCGTTTCGAGGATATGAACCCTATGCACACTCCTGGGGTGCTTGTCAAGAATCATGGACCGTTTTCATGGGGCAAGGACCCTCACGATGCGGTGCATAATGCAGTTGTGATGGAGCAGGTTGCAAAAATGGCGTTCATTGCATACCAGGTAAATCCGGGATTGACAATGAATCCTCTTCTCATTGAGAAGCACTATCTTCGCAAGCATGGTCCCGGTGCGTACTACGGACAGTGATAACAGCGTCCTTTACTCAGAAAAATTTTTAGAAATCAAATTACCGAATAAATAATTAAAACTATGTACGAAAATTACGAAATATGGTGGGTCACAGGTGCCCAGCTCCTCTATGGTGGCGATGCTGTCGTTGCCGTTGATTCTCACTCAAAAGAAATGGTGGATGGTCTTAACAATTCAGGCAACCTACCTATAAAGGTTGTCTATAAGGGCACCGCCAATTCTTCTCGTGAGGTAGAGGACATCATGAAGGCTGCAAATAACGATTCTCGTTGTGTAGGTATCATCACATGGATGCACACTTTCTCTCCTGCCAAGATGTGGATTCATGGTCTGAAGGTGCTTTCCAAGCCTCTGCTCCATCTCCATACCCAGTACAATGCCGAGATACCATGGGATACCATGGATATGGATTTCATGAATCTGAATCAGAGTGCTCACGGCGACCGTGAGTTCGGACATATATGTGCACGTATGCGTGTGCGCCGCAAAGTCGTCACAGGTTATTGGAAGGATGCCGACACTCAGAAACGCATTGCCGTATGGCAGCGCGTGTGTGCAGCGTGGGCTGATTCCCAGGACATGCTCATTCTCCGATTCGGCGATCAGATGAACAATGTCGCTGTTACTGACGGTGACAAGGTTGAGGCCGAGGTACGTATGGGCTATCATGTCGACTATATGCCTTTCAGCGAAGTGATGCCTTATTTCGATGCTGTAAAGGATGAGGATGTGGATGCTCTTGTGGCTGAATATTTCAGACTTTATACTCACGATGAGAAACTTGAGGACAAGTCGACTGTTGAGTACAAGAAAGTATGGAACTCAGCTAAGGCGGAACTTACCCTCCGTGCAGTGCTTAAGGCTAAGGGTGCGAAGGGATTCACCACTAACTTTGATGACCTCGGTGATGCTGATGTAGAGAACACCGGTCGTGGCTTCGATCAGATACCCGGCCTTGCATCACAGCGTCTTATGGCTGAGGGTTACGGATTCGGCGCAGAGGGTGACTGGAAGTCGGCTGCTCTCTATCGTACTCTTTGGGTTATGGGACAGGGTATGCCCGGCGGCTGTTCTTTCCTTGAGGACTATACACTTAATTTTGACGGTAAGCAGAGCTCTATTCTTCAGGCTCATATGCTTGAGGTATGTCCGCTTATTGCAGAGGAGAAACCGCGTCTTGAGGTTCACTTCCTTGGAATCGGATATCGCAAGAGCCTTACCGCGCGTCTTGTGTTCACTTCCAAGCCTGAAAAGGGTGTGACAGCTACTGTCGTAGATATGGGTAACCGTTTCCGTCTCATTGTCAACGATGTTGAATGCATCAAATCCAAGCCTCTTCCCAAGCTTCCCGTAGCATCGGCTCTTTGGATTCCTATGCCCAGTTTTGAGGTTGGTGCTACAGCATGGATTCTCGCCGGCGGCACTCACCATTCATGCTTCTCCTACGACATCACTCCCGAATATTGGGAGGATTATGCTGAGATCGCAGGCATTGAGATGGTGCATATTGACAAGGACACCACTATCGAAGGTTTCAAGCAGACTCTCCGCATGGGTGAAGTATACTATATGCTCAACAAATCCCTCTATCTCTAATGGACGCAAAGACCACTATAGAGCATGGCAAAGCCATATTGGGTATAGAGTTCGGCTCTACCCGAATCAAGGCTGTGCTCGTCGATGAGGACAACCGTCCGATAGCCCAGGGTGTCCATGACTGGGAGAACCAGCTCGTTGACGGCCTGTGGACCTACAGCACTGAGGCAATATGGTATGGACTTCAGGACTGTTATGCACATCTGCGTGAGAACGTACGTGCAGAGTACGATGTGGAGATTGAGTCGCTTGCTGCTATCGGTATAAGTGCTATGATGCACGGTTACATGCCTTTCAACGAGCGTGCCGAGATACTTGTACCGTTCCGCACATGGCGTAACACCAATACCGGGCGAGCAGCCGAGGAGTTATCCAAACTGTTTGTGTTCAATGTGCCCCTGCGTTGGAGCATCTCCCATCTTTATCAGGCGATTCTTGATAAGGAGACACATGTCAAGGACATAACTTATCTCACCACTCTTGCCGGATATATACATTGGCAGCTTACAGGAGAGAAAGTGCTCGGCATAGGAGATGCATCCGGCATGCTGCCGATAGACTCCGAAACTATGAATTATTCAGCAGGAATGATCAGTAAGTTCGATGCTCTTGTGGCTCCTGAATCGTTCCCATGGAAGCTTGAGGACATTCTTCCCAGAGTGCTCGTGGCTGGTGCCGATGCCGGTTACCTAACCGCGGAGGGTGCTCGCCGGCTGGATGTGTCGGGTCATCTCAAGTCTGGGGCACCCTTCTGCCCGCCTGAAGGGGATGCGGGTACGGGAATGGTTGCTACCAATGCTGTGCTTAAGCGCACGGGCAACGTTTCGGCCGGGACATCTTCATTCTCGATGATTGTCCTTGAGAAAGAGCTGTCCAAACCATACGAGGTTATTGATATGGTGACCACACCTGACGGATATCCTGTGGCGATGGTACATTGCAACAATTGCACATCAGATCTCAATGCTTGGGTCAATCTTTTCAAGGAGTATCAGCAGTTGCTCGGTGTGCCTGTGGATATGAACGAGGTGTTCGGCAAGCTTTACAATAACGCTCTCACAGGTGATCCTGATTGCGGAGGTCTGCTCTCGTATAATTATTTCTCGGGAGAGCCTGTCACCGGACTTAACGAAGGTCGTCCATTGTTTGTCCGTTCTGCCACTGATAAATTCTCTCTTGCCAACTTTATGCGTGCCAACCTTTATGCATCGGTTGCCGTATTGAAGATAGGTAATGATATCCTCTTCAATGAGGAGCATGTGCAAGTGGACCGTATCACCGGCCATGGTGGTCTTTTCAAGACTCCCGGTGTGGGGCAGAGGGTTCTTGCTGCGGCACTTAATTCACCGATATCCGTTATGGAGACTGCCGGCGAAGGTGGTGCCTGGGGCATAGCCCTGCTTGCGGCATTCGTTGTAAACAATCGTAAAGGTCAATCACTTCCCGAATGGCTTAACGATTGTGTGTTCCTTGGTAATGCAGGCACAGAGATCGCCCCGTTGCGTGAGGATGTTGAAGGATTCAACAAGTATATCGAGACTTATAAGCGCGGTCTTGCCATAGAAAAGGCTGCTGTCGAAGCAAAATAACCATCGGTAAAAGACTGTCAAATAGATAAGGTGTATCAAATTTCATAGATTTGATACACCTTATTGTTTATTATATTAATCGGAATAGGTTTATCTCTGATCGGGTTTTATGTCGTATGACAGCATTGCGAGAGAGAATCCCCAGTATATGAATGCGAGTGATGTGAGGAAGCTTGTCATTGCCATGTCCTGTACCCAGCCTGCTTCAATGAAGAAGAAGCCTATGAGCATTAGCAACATACCGTTGATGAGCTGTAGCCACCAGTATCGGCGACCGCTCTGTTTGACTGCTGCACATAGAGCGCTGATACCCCAGAATATAAATATGAATGCAAGGAAATAGGGGAACACAGCCTCGGAAATCACAACGCTTCGTACCATCATAAAGCCTATGAACATGTCAATGATACCGCCGGCGAGCCACCATCCCCAGCCTCGTCCCGCATGTGGACCTGATGCCTGTAAAAGTTGAACGACACCTATCACAATGAGAAGCCAACCAAAGAGCTGGGATGCTACGGCATATCCTACGACTGGCCAGAACCAATAGGCAAAGCCACAAATTACCATAAGTATACCTGCCAGGAGAACAACCCACCAATATCGGGATTCTCCCATGAATTTTGAGAATAATGCTTTCATAACTGCTTGTATTATAGTTGAAATTTTTAGAGATAGTGTTATTTCCGAATTCGGAATAATCCGTTTCTGATTGATATGGGATTGATTCCGTTTTCAGAATTATAACACTTGAATTGCTAAATTTGTTGAAAATCTTCTACTTAAATTTGAGCAAGTTTCATAAGAGGCTTGTCCGGATTGAAATTGTGGTTGACAGCCTTGAGGTGATATTACAAGCAGTCGGATATGTTTTATCCTGCGATGTTGGCGATATTAGTCGATATGAGAAGCAGTATGGACTTTTCGTCAAAGATGCCTCCGAGCCGATTATGAAGATGGGTTATAAGTGCGGCCTTTCGCTTCTTTACAGTGATTTCGGCAATTCCGAGTATTTTTGCTATCTCAGCATTTTTCAGGCCGGCATCAAAGCTCAGTTCAAATATCTTGCGGAACTTCTCAGGCAGAGACTCTATTGCATCGAAGAGCATCTCATGTATCTCATGCTCTATCAAGGCGTATGAGCAGTCGTCCTGGATGTCTGCTTTCTCAGATTTTGCAATATATGTGAGGTGTCGGCTGCTTTTGCGAAGTATGGCTATGGCATTGTTGCGTATGCATGTAAGCAGGAATGCTCTCCACGTGCTCCCCGACTCAAATTCTTCTCTTTTCATATAGGCAGTGATCACACTTTCCTGCACACAGTCCTCAGCCATATATGCAAACTCATCGCCGAGTATATGCATTGCATACAGCATCATGCCCGGGTACATCATGTCATAAAAAGGTGTGATGTTGCCCGATGCGAAGTCGTGGAATATATTATCGTAATCAGCCATTATTTGTTGACAAAGTTATACTTTTTTTGTCGCAGAGGCAATTTTTATTAAAAAAACGTATAAATATCGTATACTTTTTTCAGTTGAACGCTATCTTATAGTAGAATTAATATAAACATGGAGCGAATAAGTATACTGATATACCGTCACATCATAGGGGCACTTACTCCTGAGGAGAAAGCGGAATTGGATGAATGGACGGCTCGCAGTCGCGAGAATGAAAAATTTGTAAAGCGGGTGACATCTCCAGATGAGCTGCAACGCTGGCGTGAACGCCGGAACGTCATAAACACTGAGCGTCCGGCACATGATATGCGTCTGCGTATTGATAGCCTTATGGCAGATGACCGTCGCTACAGGATGCGCCGCAAGCTTACATCTTATATAACAGGTGTTGCTGCATCTTTGTTATTGATAACAGGAGTGTCGTTATTCCTCCTGCTGGATGACACTCCATCCCAGGATTCTTCTTCAATGAATATATCGGGAGTGAAGCAGTCCAGGCTTGATGATATACATTACGGCTCAACGAAGGCTGTGCTGACTCTCTCAAACGGCAGCACTGTATCATTCTCGGATACCACACTTAGTTATCCTGATGCTTCGGATTCCGGATTGCACCGGTATGTATCGGAAAACAATGCAGTGGAGGAACTTAATCTGAGCGTGCCCAAGGGCGGAGAATTCAAGATTACTCTTGAGGATTCTACGGAGGTATGGCTCAACGCTGACAGTAGGCTTATATATCCGTCTGTATTCGGTGTCTGTGAGCGTCGTGTAAAGGTGTCGGGGGAAGCTTATTTTTCTGTGCATCATGAGGAAGACCGACCATTCTATGTGGATACTAACGATCAGACGATCAGAGTGTATGGCACAACGTTCAATGTGCGCAATTATCCTGACGACAATCTTGCTTATATCACGCTTGAGACAGGTTCTATAGCTTTGTCTCGTCCCGGAGTGGTCCATGGCGGAGAGGTGGTGATGTCACCGGGGCATCATGCCACTTACGACAAGGATTCCGAACGGATGTCGATGACAGTGGTCGACCCTGCGGTGATATCAAGTTGGAGACATGGAAAATTTGTGTTTGAGAATCAGCCGTTGAGATGCATTATGCGCGATCTCAGCCGATGGTACGATTTCGATTATGAATTTGCGGATAGTGATATTGAGGAAATAATCTTTCTTGGAAGCATACCTCGTTATTCGGATTTCACAATAGCTGTATCTATAATAGAGAAGTGTTCCGACTTGCGTATATCCATACGTGATGGCAAGGTATATATTCAGAGAAAATAACAATAGAAAAATCATATAAATCAAAATCAATTTTTACACAATGAAAAAAGTACTATTAGTCCTATTTTTAGCCATTATGCTGCTTGTGCCGCTTGATGGTTATGCACGAACGTACAGTGCTGTCTTTGAGAAGGCTTCTCCCGAAGAGGTGATCAATACGCTCAAACGTGAGACCGGCCTTGACTTTGTGTGCACCAAGGAGCTGCTTAACAGTGCCAAGTCGCCAGTCACATGTAACTTTACCGGCTTGACTCTCGATCAGTTGCTCAATCGTGTGCTGTCGGTGAATATGCTTCTCGGTTACGAGGTTGTAGACAATACTGTTGTGGTCAAACGCCCTGATGCCGGTGCTGACTATGTGCAGGGTGAGATCAAGGGTGTCGTATACGATGAAGATGAGAACGAGCCCCTTGCAGGAGCTACAATCATCATTGACGGCACTGACAATATTGCTGTCACAGATATCGATGGCCGTTTCTCATTCAAGGATATCCGGGCTCTGAATCCTGTGGTGTCAGCTTCGTTTGTAGGAATGAAGCCGGCTTCAATCAAGGTCACGCCCAAGAATCAGAATGCCTTGAGATTCGAGTTAAAGACCCATGTCACTATGATGAGCGAGGTGGTCGTGACCGGCTATCAGGAGGTCAGAAAGGAGAAGATGACAGGAGCCGCCACCACAATATCTGCTGATAAGCTTGACCAGCGTTTCTCTACCAATGTTCTTGACAATCTTGAGGGGCGTGTGGCAGGTCTGTCTACTTATGGAGGCAAGCCTATTATCAGAGGTATGGGCACGTTCCAGGGTGCCACTTCACCTTTGCTTGTTGTTGACGGTGTGCCTGTCGAGTCATCATTGTCGTCGTTTGATCCGTTCTCATCTTCCGACCTGTCAGCGACAGATGCAGCTGCGGGTGCGCTTGCCGATCTCAATCCTTATGATATTGAAAGTGTCAACGTGCTGAAGGATGCTGCCGCGGCTGCTATTTACGGAGCACGTGCCGCCAACGGTATCATAGTCATTACCACTAAGAATGCTAAGAAAAAGGATAAGATCGACATTGATTTTTCAGCTAATCTTACGGTATATGAGAATCGCAATGTAGATTATGCCGATAATTTCTACATGACTCCTGAACAGCAGGTAGATGCAGAAAGCAATTTCTATGAGTATTATCTCATGAGCGGTCAGGATCCAAATGCTCAGAACACCATATGGAACCGTATAAATCGTGGCGATTCAGGTGTGTCGCCTATCCGTTATGGATATTATCAGCTCTCCAAGGGAGAGATCACTCGTGAAGAGCTTGACTCACGTCTTTCTGAGCTTAAGAAGAATAATTTTGCCAAGGAATATGCCGATGATGTGTACAGCCGTCAGGTGGTGCAGCAGTACAATCTGGCACTGCGCAGCAGTTCTGACAAGGCACGCAATAATGTCACTGTGAATTATAAGCATGACAATGCAGGCATGATAGAGCATGACACCGATTGGTTCAATCTTGCCTACAAAGGGAACTTCGATCTTGCCAAGTGGATTACTGCCACTGTCAGCTTCAACGGCATATACACAACCAAGAAGGAGGCGGGTATGGATCTTTCTGCCGATTATACCAATATATGGTCACTTCCTGCATATATGCCTTACAGGAACAGTGACGGCTCATATCGTCCTCTCTATTACTCATATTCAGGTAATGAATACTGGAATGAGAAGGGCACTGAGGGCTTCCATGATCTCGGGGTGATTGTAAGTGACGAGCTGCGCAACAACTCACGCCTCACCAAGCGCACACACATGCGTTATCATGCTGACCTTCTCTTCCGTGTGATTGAAGGGCTTACGCTGAACACTCAGTTTGTCTACGAGGTGGAGAGCCAGAATGCTTCATGGCATGCCACAGAGCAGAGCCATGCATCGCGCACGATCCGTAATGCATATACGATATATGAAGACAATGGGAAGATCGCTTATCTGACACCTCGTTCCGGCGGTATGCTCCGTACCACACAGACCGATGGAAATTACTGGACTGCACGAGGTCAGGCTAATTTTTCACGCACATTCTTTGATAAGCATGACATTGCTGCTATAGCAGGTCTTGAATTCCGACAGACTAAGCTTAAAGGCACAAAATCTCTTGCTCTCGGTTATGATGACCAGCTTCAGAGCAGTGCGACAAACACTGTCGATTTCAATGTCCTTGCCAATGACTGGCGTGAGAACCCTTACTATATGACTGAGTTGTGGGGTTTCCCTTCGGCTTCTGCGGCACTTCCCTATATCTATGACGGTATGGGAGTCATCGTCGAGCAGCGTCACCGTTACGCTTCAGGCTATGCCAACCTCACTTACACCTACGATGAGCGTTACAACGTGTTCGGTTCATATCGAAAGGATTATGCTGATGTCTATGGACTGAATGCCAAGTTCCGCGGTCAGCCTTTGTGGTCGGTAGGAGCAGGATGGAATATTCATCGTGAGAATTTCATGTATGATCTCACCTGGGTAAATTTCCTGAAATTCCGTTTCAGTTATGGTGCTACAGGCAACATTTATCAGGGTGCCACAAGCTATATGACAGCAACCTCGACCGATCTTAACGACTATACCGGTCTGCCGATGGGAGTCGTGACAAGTCCTGCCAATCCAAATCTCCGATGGGAAGAGAACCGTACCACCAACGTGGGTCTTGACTACAGTTTCCTGAACTATCGTATGCGCGGATCGCTTGATTTCTATAATAAGGATGGAAAAAACATATTCAACAACCGTGTGCTTGATCCGACTACAGGATTTACATCAATGGTAGCAAATGTGGCATCCATACGCAACCGTGGTGTCGAGCTAAGCCTTGCCTATGACTGGTTTGTGCCCGGTAAACGCAATAATTTCTCCTGGACAACTGAAATGACATTCTCCTACAATCAGAACGAGGTGATGAAGGTTCACAATCCGGCTGCTACGGCATCGGCATTATTGTCTACACCATATCGTGAAGGGTATCCGGTGAATGCTCTTTGGTCATATAGGTTTGCCGGTATCAGTGACCAGGAAGGGCAGGAGGGCTACACAATGTGGTATGATGAGAATGGCGAGGCCCAGCGCAGTGTCAGCAGCCGTTCAACTGATGTGCTTGAATTCTCCGGTCAGACCGATCCTAAGACCATCATAGGTCTCAACAACTCATTGCGATGGAACGGTCTGAGTCTTAACGTGCTTATGACTTATTGCGGAGGACATATGATGAGGGCTCTTCCTGAGTATGAACAGACCTATTCACTCCTGATGGGCTATGCGCCGGTAAGGTCCTATTTCCTTGATGCCTGGACTCCGGAGAACCCTACCTCTCATCCCGGCTTCGGACAATATGCTGCTGAGAGTCCCGCAAGCGAGGCGGCTGATTCTGATATATCAGTGCATCACGCCGATTTCATCAAGATACGTAATGTGGTGTTGGGTTATGATTTCCCGGTTTCGTTAGTGCGCCGTCTCGGTGTCAATCATCTTGCTCTCCGATTCCAGGTCGACAATCCGGGCGCACTGTGGACACGCAATAATATCGGTGTGGACCCGGAGACACTCGGTGTGCGTAACCGTACGTCCTACGTGTTCGGTCTTAATATCAACCTTTAAAAATACAGGCTATATTACATATGAAAAAGATTATATATTCTCTCTTCATCGGTACACTCGGGCTGACCTCATGTTCCGATTTTACCGACATCAAGCCCAAGGGGTCCAATCTTCTGCAAAGCGTCACTGATCTTGAGATGCTTCTCAATTACGAATTTCAGGGTATAAAGGCCACTCAGCAACAGCTCCTATGCGGAGACCTTTACCCACAGGAGATGATACCTACGGTGATCAACCGTCCCAATATGACTCTTACCAAGATATTCACCACATGGGATGAGTCAGCCCATGCCAAGGAGCAGTTGGATCTGACAGCCAGCGACGCTCACTACACCAAGTTCTATGAGGTGATAGGCAAGATAGCTAATCCAGTACTGCTCAATATAGATAAAGCCGATGGTGACGATGCCTTGCGTCAACAGGTCAAATGTGAGGCTCTTGTGTTGCGGGCATATTTTCATTATCTGGTGGTACAGAAGTTTGCCAAGGCTTATGATCCTGCCTATGCATCCACCACTATGGCAATACCTTATCTCAAAGAGACCCAGGATCTTTTGGCGACCATACCTCAGCTTACTCTTGAGCAGGTATATACCAATATCCTTACCGATATTTATGAGGCTATCAGCCTGGGAGGTCTCACTGAGGAGCCTGTCAATCAGATGAGAGTGGGGCTTCCTTTCGCCTATGCGGTAAAGGCTATGGCACTGATGTCAATGCAGCGTTATGATGATGCTGCTGATGCCGCCAATGCCTCTCTCGCTCTTAAGTCAACTATCAGCAATTACAATGATTATGTGAGGGACACCCCGAGCCCGGTTATGCCAAGTTTTGTGAATCAGGCTATACATCGTCCGTTTATGGATTGCGAGGAGGATATTTTTGTCACTCGTGATATTCTGGGGCAGATGGGTATTTCGGATGAGGCATGGGCTCGTTTTGAAGACGGTCACATCTGTCGTGACCGACTTTTCAGCGGTGATATGCTGATACCGGGGCGTAAGCTCGGAGAAGCATATTTCGGGATGGATATAAATTTCTCCTATGATAATGATTCAAAATGGAATACATTCGGACTCAAGACCTCTCAGATGCGTCTGATACTTGCGGAGTGCGAACTTCTGAAAGGTAATATCGACAATGCCATGGAGCAGCTCGACATGATACGCATCAACCGTATAATACCGGAGAAGTATGTGTCGCTCAAGGGGACTGTGACTTCTCGTGAAGAGGCTGTCAGACATCTGAAACAGACCTCGCACGGAGAGAATATCTATACTTACTTCAACTTTGTAACACGCAAGCGTTGGAACCGCATGGATGATTTCAAAGAGACACTTACGCGTACTGTGGGCGATAAGACTTTTACACTTTCGCCTGAATCAGATATGTGGATCTTCCCATTCCCCCAGAATGTTATTTCGCTCAATCCGTCATTACAGCAGAACTATTGACCGGTAAGTGATTAAAAACAGGAGAACCATAGCGCGATATCTTATGTGCGCTATGGTTCTCTTGTCTTTTTAGCTGCTATTGGAGTTGTTATCTTCCTGAAGAATGGATCATGTCACGGATACGGTTGTTTAACTCTTTCTCGGCGTTGAGTTGTTCGAGAGTGAGATGCATGCGGTATCGCCAGTAATGTCGTGGATTTGCCGGGATATTTATGAGCTCCTCGCGAGGATCTTGACGGCGCACCAGTCCGTCGGTCGACAGCCAGTCCTGTAAAGGAAGTATGCACAGCATGGATGGAGATTCAAGATGCATTCTCACAATCTTCTCGCATATCCACGGTTCGGCATATTCAGGAGCCTCGCCAGGTTCGCGGAGCACTTCGTTGAAGTACTTCTGAGTTGCGGCGCGGTCCGCTTCCCACCAACGGCGTATTCCATCCATATCATGTGATGATGTGGTGCATACGGAGTTGTAAGGATAGTTCCATGTGTTGCCGAATGGAGTCGTAGGGTCCTTGGGCATACGCTGTATTTCAAGCACAAGTATCTGGAGTGCGCTCATGACTGCGGGGACACATGCAGGTATCATACCCAAGTCCTCGGCACACACGAGCATATCGGTGGCATCAATGAGCGGTGGCATCTTCCACATGGCTTTATCATACCAGAATTCGTTGTGGCGACGATAGAAGAAATCGTTGTAAAGGCGATTGAAACACCATTTCTCATAATCGTTAAGACAGCGGTACTGGTAGGTGAATTGAGCGGATATGCGTGGATGATACTTGCCCTTCTCGTAAGAGTCCTCGATGAACAGCACATCATCGATAAGTCCCATAAGAGCCTGGCATATGCGATTGTTCTTTTCCCTGTCGTCACTGTCAGCAGCAAGAGCTGCGAAATGATCGGCGACTTTACGTTGTGTATCGAATTCCTCTTTGAGCCGATATTTGCCGTATCCTTCCGGTATGAGGTAGCGGTCACGGCATTCTTCGGTCCACTCTCCGAAGAAATCATTTAACATCCATTCGAGGATGAGAGGCTTGGTGTGACGTTCGGTATCGATCCAGAAGTCATAACTGTTGCGCATCTCATCGGGCGAGAAAGGCAGGGCACGGTTGAATACACCGAGCAGTCCGTGTACGGCATCCATGGGTATCTCCCATATACGGAAGAATCCGAGCACATGGTCTATGCGGTAAGCGTCGAAGTATTCTGCCATCTTGCGGAAACGAGCCTTCCACCAGGCGAATCCGTCCTTTGACATCTCTTCCCAGTTGTAGGTTGGCAGTCCCCAGTTCTGACCGAGCACTGAAAAGTCGTCCGGTGGGGCACCTGCCTGGCAGTCAAGATTGAATAGGCGTGGCGATATCCAGGCATCGACGCTTGTGCGTGATATGCCGATAGGTATGTCGCCCTTGATGGCTACACCGTTGGCACGTGCGTAATCGTGCACCATGCGCATCTGACGGTCCAGATGGTATTGTATGTAGTATACGTAGTTTATGTCATAGGTATGTGCATCGATGAAGTCTTTCACTTTGGCTTCATCGTATACGGCATATTCTCCCCATTTGCTCATGTCGGGGGTGCCGTTGAGATCACGTAACACACAGAATGCTGCATATGGAGTGAGCCAGGAGGCGTTACGACTCAGGAATTCCCGGAATTCAGGGGTTGACATATCGTCATTGCCGTTCTGTGCATAAAGTTCGCGTGTGAACTGTATCTTCGCCTTGTTCACACGTTCGTAGTCGATTTCCGGAAGCTTGTTGAGCTCACGCCCGAGTTCGTCGAAGTAACGCTGACGCTCTTTGTCGTTGAGACGTCCCATCACGCTCAGACGCAGGAACATCGGGTGGAGAGCGAAAGTAGAATTGGCGTTGTAGGGGTAGGAGTCGGTCCACGTGTGGGTCATCGTGGTGTCGTTGATGGGGAGTACCTGCACGAAATTCTGATGAGTCTGCACTGCCCAGTCCACCATCTTCTTTATATCCATAAAGTCTCCTACACCGAAATCCTCGTCGCTGCGTAATGAGAACACAGGTATGGCAACGCCTGCTCCGCGCCATGCGTTCTTGGAGTTGACAAGCCGCTGTCCGGCATCTATTACAGAGATGTTTTCATCTATGGCAGGCAGATGGAATGTGCGGTTGTCGCGGCCTTCCCAAGCCACGATATCACCTGTGGCTTTTTTGATTATTAGAAACTTATAATCCGAGCCATTCTTTATACCGGACAGAGGTATATTGATTTTCCATGTTGGATATTCGGCATCACTCATCCGTGCGGCTTTCGATGTGTCCCACGATCCGAGGGCCTCATCTTCTCCGCTGACAGCTACAGCCTCGTCGGCATTGACCATCGGGGCATCGACAGCCAGTGTCAGGTATCCCGGCTCAGCCTCTACAAGTTTGTCGTGCTCGCCGCGATAGTTGATACAATCGGTAAATGCGCTTGAGTAATAGGGCTTGTCCCAGGGCTGATCCTGCCATCGGTCTATGATCCTGATGTTTTTTGTGTCGGGACGGCGTTCGAAGCGATGAGCACGACCCCATTCGCGTCTCACTGTACCATTGTCATGACGCACTATGTAGCTGTATGTGACAAGATAAAGAGAATCCGGTAGCTCTATAGCCGCAGTCCAAGTATCCCCATCGGAAAGTGTCATGGGGATGGCTTTGTCAATATCACCTCCGCCAAAAGCCTCCTGAGCACCTGTGATGAATAGGTTCTCACCCCATTCGGTGTGGTAATTGACTTGAAAGAAAAGTTTCATAAGTATGATATGGTATGAAAAATAATATATTGTGCAAAGTTTAATTGGATAATAAAAGCACAGCAAAGATAGTGTTTTCCTGCAAAAACGCCAATACAAAACTAATATTTTAAAATACACGTATATTCAAAAAAAATGATTACATTTGTAGAAAATTTTGCAGAGATAATCGATTGGTTTTGCTTTGATATTATTAGCCTCATAATGAACATACTTTACGATTACCAAACTTTCCTCAACCAGCGTTTTGGAGGGATATCTCGATATTTTGCCGAACTGATGACTCGTCTGCCTGATGGTTTCAGGTTTAAGAATCCGGTTATGTTGTCGTCTAATGTCTACCTTTCATCGGTTCCTGGGATGAGGTTGGCTTGTATGAGCGTACCGCATTTTCTTAAGCGAGGTAGAAAAGCATATAAGATAAATAGATTTCTTTCACGGAGAGCTCTTGATGGTGGTAAGTATGATGTGTTTCATCCTACATACTATGATCCTTATTTTCTGAGAAATGTCAAGCGTCCGTATGTGATGACCGTTTATGACATGATTCATGAGAGGTTTCCGGAAATGTTTCCTGAACAGGACCATACCAGTGAACTTAAGCGTATTACGGTCACTAAGGCTGATAAAATTATAGCCATAAGTCATTGGACTAAAAAGGATCTTATTGAGATTTATGGTTTGCCTGAAGATAAGATTGAGGTTATACATCTTGGTCAGAGTATAGATACGACCAATGAGCAGCCAGTGGAGGGTTTGCCTGAATCATACATATTATTTGTGGGGAATCGTGGTGCCTATAAGAATTTCGAACGGTTTGCCCGAGCTTTTGCCAGGATACACCGCAATCATCCGGATGTAAAGCTGGTATGTACAGGAGGTCTTTTTTCTGAGTCAGAGATGGCGTTTTTGAAGGATCTGTCCATCGATTCGTGTATACATCATTATTTTGTTTCAGAGGCTCAGCTTGTTTATCTTTATCGTCATGCATTGTGCTTTGTCTTTCCGTCACTGTATGAAGGATTCGGGATTCCGATTCTTGAAGCGTATGCCGCTGACTGTCCTTTGGTTCTCAGCAATACGAGTTGTTTCCCTGAAGTGGCACATGATGGTGGTATTTATTTTGATCCGTATGATGTTGACAGTATCACGGAAGCCATCGAACGTGTTGTCACAGATGTTCATTTAAGGTCGGAATTGGTGAATAAAGGCAGAAAAGTGCTCGACATGTATTCTTGGGACAAAATGGCTATTGAAACAGCTAAAGTCTATGAAAGCTTAAAATAGTTTATTATTAAATACTATTTTACATATGGATAAATTTCTTATAACCGGATGCTCTGGCTTTGTAGCACGGCATTTTCTGGATTATCTTGAGGATAATAAGATAAGATGTGAGGTGCTTGGTCTTGATCTGGACGCATTTCAGGCTCATCGTTATTTTAAGTATGTCGATATGAGGAGTGAATGTGTCGATTTACTTAAAAAAGAGGAGATAGAGAGGGTTATATTTGATTTTCAACCGAAATATATACTGCATCTTGCTTCGTTCAGTTCTGTTGCATTCAGTTGGAAGAATCCAACTATAAGTTTCAAGAATAATGTCAACATATTCCTCAATCTTCTTGAGGTAATAAGGGAGTATGGACTTAATACAAGGGTGCTTTCGATTGGTTCATCTGAGGAATACGGTAATGTACTGCCTGAGGAGACACCTCTTACCGAGGAATCCCCATTGCGACCATTGTCACCTTATGCTGTTGCAAGGGTGGCTCAGGAGATGCTGTCAAAGCTTTATGCCGATTCATTTGGGATTGACATTGTGATCACGCGTTCGTTCAATCATATAGGTCCTGGTCAGAGAGATGTGTTTGTTGTGCCGTCATTTATACGTAAGATGCTCGATGCTAAGTTGGCAGGGCAGGCAGATATGACTATGCTTACAGGAAATCTTGATATTGTAAGGGATTTTCTTGATGTCCGGGATGTGGTAAAGGCTTACTACCTGCTTTTGAAAAAAGGAAAGAAAGGGGAGGTGTATAATATCTGTTCAGGTAATCCCACTAAGCTTCAGGAGATAATATCTATAGCAAGTGAGATTATTGATATTGATGTGCACACTGAGATGTCAGCATCGCTTGTTCGCCCAAACGATAATCCTTTGATTTTAGGTGATAATAGCAAACTGAAAAGTCATACAGGCTGGTCAGCCGGATATACTTTGAAGCAAAGTATAGAAGATATAATTGAATATTGGCGAAATATACTTTCAGAGGATTGATGATGCTTGGCGAGAATAATAAGGTTACGGTTGTGACCGTATGCTATAATGCTGCAACAGTAATTGAGGAGACAATTCTTTCGGTCCTTTCACAGGATTATCAGTCAATGGAGTATATCGTCATTGACGGTGGGTCCACTGATGGGACTGTAGATATAATAAAGAAGTATTCCGACAGGATCGCTTACTGGGTATCAGAGCCTGACGGTGGCATATATTATGCGATGAACAAGGCTGTTGAGCATGCTACCGGCGATTATGTCAATTTTATGAATGCCGAACTCTACAATGTGTATCTGTTTGATCCGAAGGGAACACAGCAGGGAATCTCCGAACTGATTTATCCGGTAACATCGTTAGAAGAATTAAATATGGCTCTTTCTACGGATGCAAATGGTGTTGGAATAGATGCCAGTTCCGGTACGCCGGATATTGTTTTTTATTTTGGAAGTGAAAAGGCTGACAATCATAGGACTGACTATGCATTGTCGCTTCTTCGACAAGGCAGTCAGTATACTGCTCAAATCGTAGGGGAAAATACACCGGAACTAAAACAACGAAAAGAAATGTCTTGCGAATTGTTGTTTATAGAAATCATTGCCGTTGGTTTCTTGGGGATTGCCGCGGTATTATTTAAAGAAAAGCAAATGGGAGTGATCCGTGTCCATGCGGTCCTGCCATTTCATAAGAACTTGTTTATCGTATCAAAAATAATGGTTTTCCTGTTATCTGATTTGATTTTTGCAGCATTGATGACTGTATTAAATGTAGGATTTCACGAGGCCGCTGGTATTTTACCTGACGTATTGGTGCAGACAACAATTTTATCATTGATTATGGCGCTTATGGGATTTGGATGCACCATGCTGCTAAAGGATTTCAGACAGTTTAGTCTTGCCTATCTGGTAATTGCTATTTTTGCGGCAACGCCCGTATTTTTGTCGGCAAATACCTCTGTTAAAATGGCATGGATTGGCTGGCACCCCTTTTATCATGTTTATATGGGGCTTAAAAACGCCTACTTTGGTATGCCTGTCACAAATCCTGTTTATTACCTGTTTTTCGCTTGTGGGATTGCCATTCTGTTTCAGATCGTCCAAAAAGCATTTCACAAAGAAATGGGAAAGGAAGGGTGATTATGAGGGGACTTATTTATCAGCTTAAAAGCGTATGGAAAGACAGATTTTGCATGATGTCTTTTCTTCTGCCGATCATTGTTGCTTTGGCTTTAAATTTTATTGGTGGGATTGATCTTTCTTCCGTGTCAGAATTCCAATTTGGTGTATTGGAAAATGACCTGTCCGCGCAGACGATTGTCTGGTTGGAGAGATATGGTTCTGTAACCATATACGAATCACAGGAGGAATTGATTACTGCAATTAATGAACCTTCCACATACATGATTGGAGTAAAATCTGATGGTGACAGCATTCAGACTATGATATCCGGTGATGAATTGGATTTATTCCGCCAAACGGCTGATACGCTTCCGGCATTGTACGAAGGGAGAGAAAGTGCAGGACAGATAAGTATTACGGTTTTAGAGCGCCCGGATATGATGGCAGGACTTCAAAATATATTTATTGCCATGACGTTGATTGTTGCCATGTTCATGGGATGTACTTTTAATGCGATGAATATAATATCTGAGAAAGAAAATGGTGTTGATTTGGTCAATCAGATACTGCCAATGACACAGAGCGGATATGTGATACAAAAAATCTTTGTAGGCTTTATAGGAGGATGCCTGTCTGCCATTTTGACTGCCTGCTGTTATTTTCGGTTGCCGGTTTGGAATGAGCTTCTTATGCTGGTGATGATTATTCTCTCTGCATTTGTAGCTGCGCTGATTGGGTTATTTATTGGCAAATTTTCTGAAAGTTTTATGGTAGGTGTTGTTACTATTAAGATGATTATGATTCTGTTTATGGCAGTGCCATTGGTATCCTATTTGCTGGGGACAGGCGGTTTGATTTCGGTATTTTGCTATCTTGTACCGTCCAGTGCACCCTTTGAAGGAATTATGAATTTGGCTGACAGCGACAAGCCAATGATTGCAAAAGATATGTTTATTCTTATGACACATTGTATCATTTGGTTTCTGCTTTATCTTTCAATTTCCAAATGGAAGATAAGGCATATATGGAGATAGGGATTTTCAAGCAAAAGCTTTGAGGTTTTTGCAAAGGGGGCTAGGGGGACAATTCCCCTTATGCAAGCCAATTTTTGCAGATATTCCACAGGAAAAATCTGTGAAAATTCTGCCTGTGGACGTCCATAGGCAGTGCTTGCTATTTCGTCATGCGTATATACGCAAGCAGTGCTTGCTATAACGCCCTGTGTCATGACACAGACAGTGCTTGTTGTTTCAGTATGGACAATAAACAGATATTAGTCGGTAAGGCAGTTTTTTTAGGTTGCTAAAACTTCATACGGATAGTATCGTCCAATTTTATAAAAAAATATTGAGAAAGTTTTTGTAAATAGGAAGGTTTTTTACACCTTTACCAATTACTATGATAAAGGGCTGAAAGAAAGGAGGAAACTATATGAGCACCGCAGACCGCAGAATGGAAATTATCAGTATTCTTGTGGTCAGTGGTCATGTTACATCAAGGGAACTGGCACAGGAATTTGGTGATTGTGTCCGAACGATACGCAATGACATTACAGCTCTTTCTTATGGTTATCCCATCTACACAAAGCAGGGAGCAGCTGGGGGAATTTTTATTATGGACAGCTACAAGCCATATAATAATACGCTTACATCATACGAGCAGAAAAAACTCAAAGAAATGTATGACGCTGCGGAGGGAGAAGATAAAAAAATCTTAGAACGTATTCTCCGAAAATATGGAGCTTGTAAATTAGAACTTTAGGATAAAAGTATTAAAAATTGAATACATAAAATCCCGTATATGATTCTGCAATTCTTCCCAACAGTTTGCAGAAAAGGTTTTAAGGGATTCTGAATATTTATTATCAAACACAGCGCAAGGGCAGTCACAGACTTATGGGAAAAGTCTGGGCTGTCCTTTTT
>OFFD01000658.1_pt1 | contig 26638 bp, 22 predicted proteins | sample 1521291 | NCBI WGS metagenome assembly OFFD01 (sample SAMEA3504103, study PRJEB24116) | mouse gut metagenome | biome: mouse gut; feature: mouse-associated habitat; material: faeces | place: Denmark | collected 2011 | reverse complement strand
CCGTGGTCGATCATCACATAATAGCCGTAGCCGCCCTGGTTGTAGGTGGACACCGTCACTGTTCCCGGCAGGGCGGCGCGGACAGATGTGCCGGTGGGGACAGCCAGATCCATCCCCGTGTGGCCCCGCCGCTCCCCGGTGAAGGGGTCACGGCGGTTGCCGAATTCCGAGGTGACCACGTTCCGCCAGTTCTCCCCGATGGGGGAGCAGAAGCCGTCCGCGCCGATGAAGGGCACATCCGACCCGGCGAAGCCGCTGCCGCCGCCCGCCGCTCCATATCGAATCAGGTTATAGATGCTGTCGGCGTTGCTCCGCTGCTCAGCAGTAGGCGTCACACCCATGGCGGCGATATTTTGCCATACGGTTCCCAGATCCTCGATGGGGATGGCGGCAGAGTAGGTCTCCTCTGTCTCCTCCGGCGGATCGCTGCCCTCCACGAGAACCGTGCGGATACGCTCCTCCCAGGTGACAAAGCAGTCCGCAAAGGACTGAGCGTCCCCATGGCTTCCGGCGCCGAAGTACAGAGCATAAAAAATCGCCTTGACGCGGATATCGTCAAGGCTTGTTTCTTCCTCTGTATTCTCGTTGATGGCAGCAATGGCAATATCCAGCTGGGCGAAGCTGGCGCGCATGGCCTCGATGCACAGCCGGTACTCCTCCGGGGTTTCCGCTGGAATGCCGATGGTATCGTAAAAACACAGTTCCACAGCGGTGATGTTGTGCTCGGTGGCGCCGGAGCCCAGAGCGCACAAAAAGGCGATGAGCAGGATGAGGGGGGAGAGAATCGCCACCAGCGTCCAGCCCACCGCTTTTTGCGCCTTTTCATCGGTCAGGATGATGGCGGCGGCCTTTGCGATCAGAGCCGGATTAGCCAAGGGTCATCCCTCCGTTCTCCTGGGCGGGCGCCTGCTCCACCTCTGCCTGCATCTCAGACCAGTGGTCCGCCAGTGCCTGGAGCGTTTCCTCATGGCCGGCGCAGGGCCGTGTCTGTGCCCACTGGCGGTACTGGTCGAAGTCCATGCCGCCGTCCAGCAGCAGCCTGCACACCTCCACCGCGTCGTTTTGGACACAGGCATGGAGCGCACTGTAGTCGTTGGCGTCCACCCACATCCGCTTTTCCAGAAGTTCTTCCGCGATCCAGCTGTCACGGCCCTCATAGGTCAGCATATGGAGTGTCCTTGCTGAACTGCCTCCTCCGGAGATCCCTTTTTCCACCAGCGCAGATAACGTGCGAAAGTCTTTGTCCATAGCAAACTGCTCCAGAAGGAAAGACGGCGCGGCGGCAATCTGCTCCTCGCCGCACCGCTTGATGATCTCCTTAGCAATGAAGCGATGGTCTGAGTGGGCGTAGGAGGCCATTTCGCCAAAGAAGGACGGCTCCAGCTGCGGCACGCTGGCCTGTGCCCTCACCATCATGGACAGGACCTTCTCCGGATCGTTGATATCGATGGCTCTCTTGCAGGCGTTACAGTACGCCGCGTAGTCGATATTGCACCTGTCCCGCATCAGCAGCTCCGTCATCTTCCGGCCCACGGCCCCCGGACGGCCAGCCGCCTCCACCAGCAGGGTCTCCTCCTGCTGGTACGGAATCCTGGCTGCGTACTTCTTGAAGGCTTCCAGTTCGCCGTCCTGGATCGCCAGCACAGCTTTGTCAAAGTCGCTCATCCGCAGAGGGCGCATTCCTACCGTGTTGACATACTCCGTGATGCTCCCGGTCATGCGGCGCAGGAGCTGCTCGGTCTGGCCCATGGCCTGCTCCTGCCGCTCCCGCTGCTCCACCAGGGCGTTGATGATGGTGCGCTGCTCCTGCTGGCTCAGATGAACGATAGAACCGCCGGTGTCATCCTCCGCGCCGCCAATCTTCATGTACCGGGCATGAGTGGCATGGTCACCATGAAAGGCTTTGGTAATGGCGGAGGAGATCAGGAACATCCGGTCCAGATAGTTCCCGTTCTCACCCAAGGTCTTGCCAGTGAAAAATTTTCTGGTAATAAGCTGGTTGTATTCGGGCCACCGGATGTATGCGTCCAGATACACGCCCTCGCTGCCGCCGTAGTCGGCAGTGCAGAAGACATTCGCATCTTTCGGGATCTCCCGTCCATCCTCCCAGAGGGAGTCCAAGAGGAAATATTCGTCCGGGAGGTAACCCTGAATCTCCAGCCGGTGCTTCAGCTCCTCGAATACCTCCTGGGCTGTCCGCTGACCGGCGTACTCCCGCTTGCGGGAGTCGTCTGCGGAGGGTGTCCATTTTTCTAACTCAATTATTTTCATTTTGCTCTCCTTTTTCAACAATCTGTTCCATCACCGGCCTCCCGCCGTACCGAACAGCGCCTTCTTATATTCCGGCGCAATGACCTGCAGCAGATACCGCTCATTGCCGCATTTGTAGACGCAGACGCCCTGCTGTGGAAAGCGGATCAGCTCGTACTCCGACTCCTCCAGCTGCAAATTGTCCATAAAAAAGCGCCGGTCAATAGAACCGGCGTTGAACAGAAATTGATGGGTGGGGATGGAAAACAGGGGCTTTGTCATCTCGGCTATACCGGGCAGAGCGAAGTCCTCGATGTTCTGGCTTGCCAGCAGCACGGCGGACTCCTTCTTCCGCACCCGCTTCATGAAGTTACGGATGTACTCGATGGTGGTGGGATTGGAGAGGAACAGGTACAACTCGTCTATCGAGGCCACCGTGTTGCCCTCGGTCAGCAGCTTGTCGCTGAGGTAGGAGAGGACATTGAACAGCATGGCGTTCTTCACGCTGCCGCTGGCCTGAAGGAGTCCCTTCACGCCGAACACCAGAAAGCGGCTGGATGTGATGTTGGTGGGGCCGTTGAAGAATTTACTTTCCGCCCCCTTGCACATGGAGTGGAGTCCCAGCAATACTTCCTGAACCAGTTCTCTGGGATACAGAGGATTCTTCTCTGCATCGTAATTCTCGTAGGTTTCCTCTATTATCTTGTAGAGGTCGGAGAGGATGGGATAGTCCACGGGGCGCAGCCGGGAGAAATCTGTGCGGTTGTTGATGCCGAATTTCTCATACATCTTCTCCAGCATCAGCTCAATGGTGTCGATGTGGCGGTCCGTGAAATCCTTATAAGCGCGGAAAAAGTCCTTCAGGAAGGAGATGTGCTGGCTCAGCCGGGAGTGCTCCCGGAAGGCGGCGGGAGCTTCCGGATCGTCCTCTCCATCCACGTCCCACACCTTGGGTTCCAAGGGGTTGATACGGTACTGGCCTGTCATGAGGTCAACAAAGCAGCCGCCCAGATTGGCGCACAGGTCCCCCATCTCATGCTCCGGGTCCAAGCAGATCACCGCTTTACCGGCCTCCAGCATATTGCAGACCAGCAGCTTCAGCAGGAAGCTCTTGCCCTGGCCTGAGTTGCCAAAGATGAGCATACTGGCGTTGGTCTTGTCCTCCGCACGGCGGTCCAGGTCTACGATGATATTGCTGCCGTACTTGTCCTTGCCGATGTAAAAGCCCTGCGGGTCCGTCTTTCCGGAGTAGTTGTTGGGATAGAGATTCGCCACGGAGGACGCGGGCAGCACCCGCTCGAACTGCGTTCCGAGGACATTGCGCCCTGCCGGATTGGCGCAGAGAAACCCCTCTCTCTGTTTGAGCAGGAGCCGGTCTACGGCAATCTTGGCGCGCACCAGTTCGCTGGTCACCTCGTCCCGCAGGGCGCGGAGGCTCTCCAGATCCTTTGCCGCCAGATCCAGATACACCGCGCTGTGATCCAGCGGTTCCCGGTTGCGGTGCATGGCGGTCACCAGCGCGGCCACGTCCTGGAGGTTGGCCTCCGCTGTGACGCTCTGCTTCATGTCGTTGGTGTTGCTGCGCTCGAAACGGCTGCGGTTGCTGGCGTTCTGGATGATCTTCTGCTCCTCCGTACCGGTGACGCGCCGGGTATAAATGGTGATATTTACGTTGCTGCGCTCTCCCAGATGGCTCAGGAGCGCCAGCTCCTCGGTAATGGTGGAGTAGCCCCGCACTGCCATGACGCAGTGGTACGCATTGCCCAGGATGAAGTGGTCCGTGTTGAATTTCACCGCAGCCGGGGCGATCATGTCCAGGAAGTCCTTGGGCAGAGGCTCCGGCATCGATTTCCCCTTTTTCTTCTGCGATTTCTTAGGCATCTGCATCCGCCCACCTTTCTCCATCGATATTGTCAAAGACATCCGTGGTCACATCCTGCTGGTAGTAGACGGCCAGCAGCCGCATGAGGTCCTGCCGGTTTGCCTGCCGCACCCGGAACCCCTGATCCCGGATGCTCCTCTCCAGCCGCGCAATCTGGCTGCGGGAGGGCTCCTCCTTCTGACGGTCCAGCTCGAAGACCAGCGCAAATTCCCGCGCGGAGGCGTTGGAGGCCTGGATCTTGTCCAGGTGTGCGGCATCCTGCCGCAGCAGCTCCCGCAAGGCGGGCAGCTGTTCCTGCTCCATCCGCTGGCGGTACCAGTCCTTGTTGCTCTGGAAGGACTCGCGGGAGTCCAGCGCCAACAGCCGCACGGACTCCGTTCCCCGCAGGAAGTTGGTCAGGGCCATGACCTTGCCCCGGATGCCCTCTGCTGAAAGCACCGAGAGATTATCCGGCTGGATCAAAAAATAGACCAGTTCACTGCGGCCAACCTTCAGGCCGTTCTCTGTAAACTGGTCTATTCCCATGAGCTGCCGTGTGGACAGCAGCCGCTTCTGTTCTTTCTTCTGTTTTCTATTCAAATTGTTCTCTCCATTCGTAGTACTGTTGATGCAGGAAAAGGAAACAGACCGCGTTGCGCAGGAAGTCCAGAATACTGGCATCCTCCATACGGATGCTGAGGAACGCATAGAGTACCGTCAGCACCAGCGGCAGCAGGAACCCCAGGGCGGCCAGCGCCAGGACAGAGAGAAGAAGTCCCACGCCTACCACCGCCAGATCTTTCAGCTCCCACAGCCATAATGTTGGTTTTGCGGTCAGATTGTCGGGATAGATAAAGATGAAAAACACCCCCAGTTATTTATTGAGTAAATGAATTTCTACAGGAATATTTCGTTTCTTGCAGTTGTCGATCACATATTTTGTCCCGCGTGACAGTCCATCCCAGAAAGCCAGAACAAGGTCCGCGTTTTCGGTGATAGTGATGTTTTGCTTCAGCGGACAAAAATAGAAAAGGAAGGGGTGGTGGAAGTAGCTGGAAACGACAGGAAGATGATGCTGCATTCCCTCCAGCTGTCGTTTTAGAGATGAAGCAACCCGCGATGCAATCATTTTCTGGCTGCATCACGGGTTTTGACATTTCAGTTTTCCGGCAGCGCTGCCTTCTTATGCCGTTTCCTTTACTTTGCTATAGGAGAAAACGGCGGACTTCCCATAGTGATGGTTCGTGACCACTATGTAATCCGGCTCACAGTCGTGAATACCGCTGTTAAAGGTGATCTCGACTTCATCGCCGGTGTGGAGTACCTTCATTTCATCGTCCCCAGATTCCGGCGGCAAGCACCAGAATCCCGCAATCCCGTCATAACTGTGATGGTGGATCTCGATTTCTCCCGACTTTACATAAAACCGGTAGGCCGTCTTTCCAGGGCCCTGAGAAAAATCGACCGCATAGCCATGCAGTGCCAAAACAGGGCGCAGGGTAACCGTTTTTTCTTCTTCCATATACGACATCTTCTTCCTATAGAATGTGCTAATTGTTGGAACGGATCAATGATTTTTCAATTTCATCCTTCGTTTGCAGCAGGATGTTATAAAACTTTTCCCCATATCCCGTAAAAGGATGATCTTCATGATATATAAGGACATCATTATATCGATGACGGTTGTCCGGGCAAGGAATCTGCACCAGCTCATGCTGTTTCAGCACCGTCTCCGGCAGAGGCGAAACCCACATATACGTTGTTGGTACATTGCTGAGGAAATCAAATTGACTTCCCCGTTCATACAAGTAGATCCGCTTTCCTTGTTGTTCCCCGTCGGAAGTTTCTGCGTGCTCCGGTAAATATGCGTCGCTGACATCGCCATGCAGCAACTCCGTATATCCCTTCAGGTCGCTGGGATGGATTTCGGGCCAGGAGGCCAGCGCTGACTTTTGGGAAACGAGAAGCATATAATTAAACGTCCAGATCTGCCGAAAAAGGAGCTTCTTCTGCTGGAGCATTTGAATCGTGTTCTTCTCCAAAATATCGGGATAGCGGATAATCCCAAAATGAAAGCCATGGTAGAGTATATTTTCCACCGCCTCCTTAGAATTGGTTTCGGAGAAGTTGATTTGAATTTCATCCATGTTCTGGATTTGCTGAAAAAACTTCGTAAATGAGTATGTGATATAGGTGGCCCGCGGGATCGAAACTTTTATGGACGCCCGCTGCTCTTTCCTCAGACAGGTCTGACGCTCGAGGAGTTCCAGCTGATACACAATTTTTTCCGCCGTCTGCAGGAACTCACGACCTTCCTCCGTCACCGTCGTTCCGGCAGGCCCCCGCTGAAATACAGCATAACCCAGCACATTCTCCAATTCTTTCATAGCCTTGCTGAGGCTGGACTGCGTGACATAGAGATTCTGCGCCGCTTGGTTGATAGATCCGCAGTGTGCAATCTCAACTGCGTATTTCATTTGTTTTACAGAAATATCCAGCATTTTCGCCCTCGTATTCTTGTCTGTAACGCTCTTTTTACTTTCCTAATTATAGCGTTGATATGCCGGTTTGGGTAGTCTCAGTTTTTCATATTGTTATGAATAAATTTCATAGCGCAAATCCATATGGCAGCAAGATGATAAGAACCCCGCAATGCGCAGCGGGAGCAGGTAAAACATGCCGTTGCCAAGCGTGTCCCACAAAATGATTACAAGATGATACCCCGGCAGGCTGTCCTGCTCAAATAGTATTTGGATGGGACGGAAGCCTGCAAAATCTGTGACAGCGAAGATTCTACGCCGCCTTTGGGGCACGCCGAAGTATTCAGCCGCCCACTCCGTCCAAGCCACGCAGGATCGTACTCCCAGTACGGCCCCAATATATTCCCAGACCAGCAGCTTCAGCAGGAAGCTCTTGCCCTGGCCTGAGTTGCCAAAGATGAGCATACTGGCGTTGGTCTTGTCCTCCGCACGGCGGTCCAGGTCTACGATGATATTGCTGCCGTACTTGTCCTTGCCGATGTAAAAGCCCTGCGGGTCCGTCTTTCCGGAGTAGTTGTTGGGATAGAGATTCGCCACGGAGGACGCGGGCAGCACCCGCTCGAACTGCGTTCCGAGGACATTGCGCCCTGCCGGATTGGCGCAGAGAAACCCCTCTCTCTGTTTGAGCAGGAGCCGGTCTACGGCAATCTTGGCGCGCACCAGTTCGCTGGTCACCTCGTCCCGCAGGGCGCGGAGGCTCTCCAGATCCTTTGCCGCCAGATCCAGATACACCGCGCTGTGATCCAGCGGTTCCCGGTTGCGGTGCATGGCGGTCACCAGCGCGGCCACGTCCTGGAGGTTGGCCTCCGCTGTGACGCTCTGCTTCATGTCGTTGGTGTTGCTGCGCTCGAAACGGCTGCGGTTGCTGGCGTTCTGGATGATCTTCTGCTCCTCCGTACCGGTGACGCGCCGGGTATAAATGGTGATATTTACGTTGCTGCGCTCTCCCAGATGGCTCAGGAGCGCCAGCTCCTCGGTAATGGTGGAGTAGCCCCGCACTGCCATGACGCAGTGGTACGCATTGCCCAGGATGAAGTGGTCCGTGTTGAATTTCACCGCAGCCGGGGCGATCATGTCCAGGAAGTCCTTGGGCAGAGGCTCCGGCATCGATTTCCCCTTTTTCTTCTGCGATTTCTTAGGCATCTGCATCCGCCCACCTTTCTCCATCGATATTGTCAAAGACATCCGTGGTCACATCCTGCTGGTAGTAGACGGCCAGCAGCCGCATGAGGTCCTGCCGGTTTGCCTGCCGCACCCGGAACCCCTGATCCCGGATGCTCCTCTCCAGCCGCGCAATCTGGCTGCGGGAGGGCTCCTCCTTCTGACGGTCCAGCTCGAAGACCAGCGCAAATTCCCGCGCGGAGGCGTTGGAGGCCTGGATCTTGTCCAGGTGTGCGGCATCCTGCCGCAGCAGCTCCCGCAAGGCGGGCAGCTGTTCCTGCTCCATCCGCTGGCGGTACCAGTCCTTGTTGCTCTGGAAGGACTCGCGGGAGTCCAGCGCCAACAGCCGCACGGACTCCGTTCCCCGCAGGAAGTTGGTCAGGGCCATGACCTTGCCCCGGATGCCCTCTGCTGAAAGCACCGAGAGATTATCCGGCTGGATCAAAAAATAGACCAGTTCACTGCGGCCAACCTTCAGGCCGTTCTCTGTAAACTGGTCTATTCCCATGAGCTGCCGTGTGGACAGCAGCCGCTTCTGTTCTTTCTTCTGTTTTCTATTCAAATTGTTCTCTCCATTCGTAGTACTGTTGATGCAGGAAAAGGAAACAGACCGCGTTGCGCAGGAAGTCCAGAATACTGGCATCCTCCATACGGATGCTGAGGAACGCATAGAGTACCGTCAGCACCAGCGGCAGCAGGAACCCCAGGGCGGCCAGCGCCAGGACAGAGAGAAGAAGTCCCACGCCTACCACCGCCAGATCTTTCAGCTCCCACAGCCATAATGTTGGTTTTGCGGTCAGATTGTCGGGATAGATAAAGATGAAAAACACCCCCAGTTATTTATTGAGTAAATGAATTTCTACAGGAATATTTCGTTTCTTGCAGTTGTCGATCACATATTTTGTCCCGCGTGACAGTCCATCCCAGAAAGCCAGAACAAGGTCCGCGTTTTCTATGATTGTGAGATTGCGCTTCAGCGGAGCGGACCGTCCGTATTTACTGTACTCCGGCAAGTATTCCGTCAGTTTCAGTCCATGCCGCTGGGCATATTCCCGCGCAGAGGCATCCACACCCCGCGCGCCTCCGGATATGATCTCGGTTGTATCATCGGGAAGGTATTTTTCCAGGTTATCCACTGTCAGCCCTCTTGAACCAATTACAGCAACTCGCATGCCCATTCTCCTCAAGTCTTTCAGATATACCATATAGCTACCCGCGCATTATATCACATCCCGGATATAAAATAAACATATAATATATCTAAAATGGGGTGATGGTATGGCCGTCAAAAGCGTTTCCATTCGCATGGAAGAGGAAATGCTGGAGAAACTTGGTTATGTTGCGGAGTATGAGGGACGTTCTGTAAACAGCCATGTGCTGGTTTTGATCAGACAGAGTATTAAAATGTTCGAGGCAGAGCATGGAGTCATTGAGGGAGCGATTCCTCCGTATGACAACGTAAAACCACCGCGAAAAGGCTGAACGGGGAAGGGGACGGCGGCGCCGTCCCCTTTGTGCCGCTATTCCGGCAGGCCGATAGCGGCTAAAGCCTCCAGACACCAGATTCCGCGCTGTTCCAGCGTTTTCATCAGCACCCTCTCCGCCGGAGTGATCGCATCCTCTGCGAAGACCTGCCCCAAGGGATGCGCTTTGATACCCAGCCCCGGACAGTCCAGGAGCATCTCACCGGGATGGTGGATATGCGGGTGTATGCTGGCTTCACCCCAGTGGGGAATGCCGGCCTTATAACTCACACTGAGGACTTTCCCCGCCTGATCCTTCTGGGGCGTATCATTCCATGTCAGCATGATCGCCAGCCTCCTTTTCTTCCTCTGCCTCCCGCCGCTCAGCTTCCTCCAGCTCCCGCTCGATGAGGCCGATGACGAAGTCCTTCTGGCTGAGCTTCCTGCCGGTGCGCTGCTTCTCCCGCTCCAGATGGTCCTTGATCCGGTTAAAAAGGTCTTCCGAAATTTGAATGGCTAAAGTTTTGGTGAATTGCATTGATTTTTCTCCTTTACTGTAGTAGTCTGTGAGTAATTGTGTGATGTACGTGCTCAGGGGCTGCCCGGCCTTCTCCTGCTCCTCCCGCACCCTGGAGTGGAGGGAGAGAGGGATCTGAGCACAGAGGTTCTTTTGGGGTTCCATATAGCTCCGCTCCTTTCCTGATTTGCAAGGCCAAGTATACCGGCAACCGCGCTGCAAAGCTATTACCAAACCCAACGAAGATCTGTTGGAAAACGAAGCAGAATCAACAAATCCCATGCCGGATGAAAGGCGGTCATAACCGTGCTGCTCAACAGTTTTCTCCTGTCCTTAAACGCGATCATCTCTATCTTTGCCGTGATGGCGGTGGGCTACGGAGCCAAGCGTCTGCTTCATTTGGAAAAAGAGTACGTTGGACGCTTTAACTCCCTGGTATTCTATACCCTCCTGCCATTGATGCTGTTTTACAACATATACCGCTCCAACATCCGGGGTGGCGTCAGTTTCCACAGTCTGGGGCTGGCTCTGTCGGTGTTGCTGGTACTGTTCCTGCTCACCTGGGTCTTCATCAAGCGGGTGGAGCCCATGAACAGCCGGCGGGGCGTGATGATCCAGGCGTCCTTCCGCAGCAATTTTCTGCTTCTGGGGATACCGCTGCTCCAGGAGTTGTGTCCCGGAGCGGATCTGGCCACCGCATCCATCATGCTGGCTATTGTCGTACCATGCTTCAACGCCCTTGCCGTGATCACGCTGGAGACCTTCAGCCGGAAACAGATCGACGTCCGCCAGATCCTGCTGGGCATTGCGAAAAATCCGCTGATTATCGCCTCGGTAATTGGCTTGCTGGCAAACTTTTCCGGCCTGCGGCTGCCGGACTGCCTGGAAAACCCCATCTCGCAGCTGGGCGCGTCCGCCTCCCCTGTAGCCCTGCTCCTGCTGGGGGCGCAGTTTGAGTTCCGGGATGTACGGCTCCACAGGCGCAACCTCGCCATCTGTACCGTACTCCGGCTGCTGGTTTATCCGGGTACAGCCCTGTCTCTGGCGGCTCTGACCGGCTTAAAGGGGCCGGAATTTGCGGTGCTGATCTCTGTGTTTGCCACCCCCACCGCCGTATCCTCCTTCAGCATGGCGGCGCAGATGGGCGGCGATCCGGATCTTGCCGCCAGCGCGGTGACGGTGACTACAATGCTGTCCGCCGCAACCATGTTTTTCTGGATCTTCCTGTTCAAGTCCCTGGGGATGTTTTGATCCGGTATTCAGCCCGCAGCACCAGCGCGATTCCCTGCATGAGATATTCCACACAGGGGATCGGGACCGAGTTTCCCAAAGCCATATATCTGGCGGAGTCGGATGCGCCGGGAAGGTTCGTCCAATCGGGAGGGTAGCCCTGGAGCAGCTCGCATTCCAGCGGGACCAGCCTGCGAATGAGCTGAATGGCAGGGGAATCGTCATCCGGCTGGAGGACGAGGTCCGTGGCGTCCTTGTGCTGGCGGGCGCTCTCGGTGGAGACGATATCACGCTTCTGGAAAACGTCCACCCGCTGCCGCGCAAAGACGGCCGGCTTCTGCAGCACCAGGCTGGCATTGTTGCCCCCGGTGCCCATACGGGCGGACAGGGTAGGCGCAACGGGCAGAGGCCCTTTGTAGCGGGCGTCTACCCCATGGTTTTCATACAATGTCATTGGCTGACGTTCCTGTTCGTTCAAGCAGACCAGAGGGGGATGCCCGGACTGGGCGCGCAGGGTTGCCGTATAATTTTCCGTACAGTCCATTCTCTGTCCGCCCTGGTCGTTCAGGCACAGAACAGAGGGCATCATGCCGCCGCTCTGGCCGCCCTTCAGCGTGGGAGCGAGTTCCTCCTGATAGCCGGTGCTTCCGGCATTGCTCCCCGCATTGGCGGAGAATCCGGCGGCATAGACCAGACCGCCCGGATTTCTGCCGCCTCCGCCATCCGAACCGGCCAGTGTGGGTGCTGTTCCCTCCGGCATGAATACGCGGGTCCTCTGCGTGTCCCAGGGATTCAGGCATGCGGCGACAAACGTCTGCTGCTTCATCCCCGGCTGCGCGCCCAGCGCACAGGCAAGATCGTGCAGGTCGCGCACTTCATCCCGCTGGTTGGCTGCAAAAGCGATCAACAGCGCGGCGGCTCCCTGCTCATTCATTGCCGTCTGCATCAGTTCCGAAATGGACACCCCAGGGGGAGGCCGGATGATCCCGGCCTGCAGCTTCAGCGCCAATTCCAGTTGGGGCGGCAGAGGCTTGCCCCGCTCCTTCGCCCTGCGCAGGATACCCCGGCAGGCAGTCCTGCTCAAATAGTATTTGGATGGGACTGAAGCCTGCAAAATCTGTGACAGCGAAGACTCTGTGGCGCCTTTGGGGCACGCCGAAGTATTCAGCCGCCCACTCTGTCCAAGCCACGCAGGATCGTACTCCCAGTACGGCCCCAGCATATTCCCAGCGCCCGGACGCAGGTCTAATAACATCAAGGGCCGGTTCTTCAATCCGGATGAACGATTCGATGACCTCCCGGAAATCCGAGCCGGGGACGCCGTCCGATGTACTGCTCCTGCTCCCCGGCACATTTTCCCACACGGCAAACCGGGGCCGAACATCGACACCTGTTCGTCCAAGTTTTTTGTCTGCATCCCGCATCTCCTTTATGATCCGGATCTGGTGTCTGAAAAGGCCGGAACGCGCTGCGCCCAAACCGCCGCGCGCGCCGGCAATACTGAGTCCTGGCACGGCGAGCCTCCGCAGATAATATCCACAGGCGGCAGCAGGCTCCCGTCCAGCTTCGTGATGTCCCCGACATGCGCCATGTTGGGGAAGTGATGTTTTGTTACCCGGATGGGAAACGGCTCGATCTCGCTGGCCCACACCGGCGTGATGCCGTTGCGGACCGCAGCCAGGGGAAAGCCGCCAATGCCATCGAAGAGAGACGCCATTGTCAGAGCGTTTCCATATTCCATTGTGATGCCCCCTCTTTCTCCAGCGGCTGGACTGTGTTGTCATAGTTGGGTTCAAACGTACACCGCTGTCCATTGAATGCTGTGGCCGCCTCCCTGGCTTCCGCTTCGGAATCGAAGGCCAGAGGGCGGCCATACCTGTCGCACCGCCACCGGACTGTCCGGCCCCATGGGGAGTCCGGGCGGGTGGCTGCTGTGACGCCATATTTCATTGTCTGTCCTCCTGTTGCACCGTATTAACAATTGCGCGGCAAACAACCTCGTGTAAGCGTGGAGCGTTTCAGCCGCATAGCGCCACATCGAGGGTCCGCTCCGGCGCAAGCTCCTCCGACACATCCATTCTTCGGACCGGAATCCGGAGCCGCTCGGCCTCGGCGATCTCCTCCTGCATCCCGCTGCTGACACAGGAGCCAAACGCCCACAGCTCGTCACAGCGATGCAGGAGGGTCAGACCCATCTCCATCCCAGCCTGCCGTTCTTCCGGAACAGCATCATTTAAAACAGTTGGGTACATCAAGTGGGGCGCAAGGAAGGCATGGCCGCTCTCCATGACGGTGCGGCACGCCTGCTTCGCGTATTCCACGTTTCGCTCCACGTCCCCGGCATAGGGGGACGCCACATAGATCAGTTTCATTTTGACTCCCTTCTCTATTTAATTGCCGCCGCCACGGCTTTGGTGGTGTTCACCGCCGTCTGGGCGGTGTAGACGGCGGACATGATATTGGCTCTGGTGGTGGTATCCAGTCCGAAGGTCCCCGCGATCCGGGGGACCTCTCCGGCTGAGAGCATGAGGCCCAGCCCCAGCAGCAGGTGTTCCCGGAAGGCCATCAGCCCCGCCGTCAGGATGGTGGCCTGGAGAAATGCCGTCAGGCACAGACCAATGACCTGCTTCATCCATTGGAGGAAGCCATCCGTGTATCCGCGCGGAACGCTGAACATATAGAGTGAGCCTACCGCGATCTGGATAAGCAGGATGCCGCCGCGTTTCAGATTAGAGAAAAACACTTTTATCACCGCGTAACCCATGGCAATCACACAGAAGATCAGCATGATCGGGCTGGTCAGCATGGACGTCATGAAGTCCGGCGCGCCGGTCATATCGCTCAGGCTGGTCACGGCGGCGAAGTCGGCTATGATGTTCTTCCCGACTTCCGCGATGCTGGTCCCCAGCCCGGTGATCTCCGCGGTAAATTGTCCCTGCAAATCCACCGACAGCTCGTAAAGCCGCACGGGAACGGTGGAGAACAGGCTGACCGCCAGAAAGCCTTTCAGAATGTTCAGGGCGGTCTGCTGGATGTTTCCCCGTCCGGTGGAATACTCCAGACCAAACTCGAAGCAGCATACCACCACGCTGACCCCGAACAGCGCCCAGCCCAGCTGGCTGAAAAACATCACCATGGACTGCACCCAGGTCAGCTCGAACAGCTCCACCCCCATACCGCCCATAATGGCGAAAAAGTTGCCAAGAAATCCCACGATCTGACCGTAGAACCAGTCCATGAGATTTCCCATGATCGTATCCGCTACAAAATCCCAGATAAAGATTGACCATCACCTCCGATTTCGTTCTCTGCGTTGACACGCAGGCTCAGATTGGTTAGAATGATTGCGATAAAATGCGCAGGAGCCGCCCATGACCTACGAAGAATTCAAAAGCCAATATCCCGTCCGGCTGAACCGGCAGCAGGAGGAGGCAGTCCGTCAGACGGACGGCCCCGTCCTGCTGCTGGCTGTGCCGGGGAGCGGCAAGACCACCGTGCTGGTGACCCGGCTGGGGTACATGCTCCACTGCAAGGGCATCCGCCCGGAGCGGGTCCTCACCGTGACCTACACCGTGGCGGCTACAAAGGATATGAAAGCCCGGTTCGTCAACTTCTTTGGGGAAGATCACGCGGACAAGCTGACCTTCCGCACCATCAACGGCCTGTGCGCGGTGGTGATCGGGACCTACGCCCGGCGGAAAGGCACGGAGGCATTCGCGCTGCTGGACGATGAGCGGCAGATCAAGAGCGTGATCCGGGATCTTCTGGCCCGGACCGGTACGGCGTTTCCAAGCGACCAGCAGGTCAACGACGCCCGCACCCATATCACCTATTGCAAGAACATGATGCTGACAGAAGCGGAGATCCACGCCCACAAGGTGGATGGGATGGACTTCCCGCGAGTCTACTTCGAGTATCAGGACTATCTCCTCCGCTCCAAGCGCATGGACTATGACGACCAGATGGTCTTTACCTACCGCATCTTCCGTCAGTATCCGGACATCCTGGCGCATTTCCAGCGCCGGTGGCCCTACATCTGCGTGGACGAGGCCCAGGACACCTCGAAGATCCAGCACGCCATCCTCCGTCTGCTGGCCTCTGCCAGCGGCAATATTTTTATGGTTGGCGATGAAGACCAAAGCATCTACGGCTTCCGCGCGGCGTGGCCACAGGCGCTTCTGGAGTTCGAGCAGGTCTTTCCCGGCGCAAAGGTGCTGAAGCTGGAGACCAACTACCGCTCCACCCGCGCCATTGTGGAGAAGGCGGACGCATTCATCCGCCGCAACCAGAACCGCCGCCCCAAGCGGATGCGAACGGAGAACCAGCAGGGTTCCGCCATCCGCAAGATCATGTTGACGGACTACAACCGCCAGTACAGCTACCTGTTGAAAATCGCGGAGAACTGCGAGGAATCCACGGCGGTCCTCTACCGCAACAACGACAGCGCCCTGCCCCTCATCGACCTGCTGGAGCAGAAGGGCGTCCCATACGCCTGCCGCCAGCGGGAGGGGTTCTTCTTCACCACCCCTCTGGTGCGGGACGTCACCGATATGCTGGAATTCGCTTTCGATGACGGCAACACGGACTTGTTTCTCCGCTTCTACTACAAGCTGGATCTGAAGCTGAAAAAAGCCGTTGTCACGAAGCTGCTCTACGGGATGCCCAAGGACAAGAGCGTCTTTGAGGCGCTGCTGGAGAGCGGCGAACTGGAGCCGTGGCAGATCGGGAAAGTGAAGGCCATGCAGACCCACTATTCCAAGCTGCCCTACCTGACCAGCTTCGCCGCCATCCAGCGGCTGGTGCGGTACATGGGCTATGGGGACTACCTCCAGGAGCAGCACGGGGACGCCGCCAAGCTGGATATTCTTCTCTCCCTGGCGAATCAGACACCTACAGTGGGGCAGTTTCTTCTGCACCTGCGGGAGCTGAAAGACCACATTGAGACCCTGGGGCCCCGTCCGGACTGCCCGTTTGTGCTGTCCACTATCCACGCCAGCAAGGGATTGGAGTACGACCGCGTCATCCTGATCGATGTGGTGGACGGACTGCTGCCCTCCGCGGATGAGGACGAGGAGCTGGAGGAGGAGCGGCGGTTGTTCTATGTGGGGGCCACCAGAGCGAAGAAGCAGCTGGAGTTCCTCTGCTATGAGAACAAATTCGGAGAGCCGTCCAACGCCGCCTTCACCTTTGTCTCCCAGTTTTTGGGCGAGGAGCCGAAGAAGCCGCAGGAGCCGGAACGGAAGCCATTGCCAGCCAAGCCCTCCGGCCCCTCCAAGGAACAGCTTGCCGCCTGGATGAAGGACTACATCCCCGGTACGGAGGTCACCCACAAAATCTTTGGCCGCGGACTCCTGACCAAGAGGGAAGGGAACTTCGCCACCATCTCCTTCATGGAGGTCGGGACCAAAAAGGTTGATCTGACCACCTGTTTGCGGCAAGAGAAGCTCTGGCTGACGCATTTCGTTTAGCGGGTTACATGTCACATGCCCATTTCCATCCCGGCCTTCGGAGCCGGATCTCCGGTGAGGGAAGAAATGAATGCCTGCTCCGCCGGAGAGCGGTTGCTCTGGCCGTTGATCTCCCAGTCCGCCAGGATGCCGAACGCATCATTACATTCCCGCACGGTAACGGTAGGCTTTGATTCGTTGATCCGGAGAACCGCTTCCGCCACCATGCGGGCGGCGGGGTCATCTCCCTGACTGATCTCCCGCAGTTCTTCCTGAGAGAGATATTCCCGGCCGCATCCGCCGTCTCCAACAAACCCCAGCATTTCCGCTTTGCACTCCTGTTCGCCGGACATGCCAAAATTCTCCTCCAGAAACGGGTCTGGCGACAGTTGGAGGACTGCCCGCAGAGACGAAGCGGCGTCCGTTGACACACCGATTCCATAGGGACCGGGCCCCATTGTGCATATTCCGTGAGTCAGCTCCCGCAGCTGCTCCGCCAGAAGAACCATTTTGTTTTTGGTTTCATTCATCTCTGCGCCCCCTCCTTAAATCCCGATGATGGTCCAGATGTACGTGGGCGCTGTGAGGGTGAGGATGAGACAGGCAAAAAGAATCACCGGCCCGGTCCACTCGAACTGGCCATGTTTCTTGTAATCAAAGTAACTCATGGCCGCTTTCCCGAAGAAAGCGATGGTCAGAACCATGTCCAGCGCGGGAAAAACCACGTTATTGACAACGGTTTTGATCTGTCCGGCGGCGTCCTTCCAGGTGCTTTCCACCACCGCACCCACGTTGCCTTTGCCGCCGGAGGTGGCGAAGGCAGGGACGCAGAGGATGGCGGCTACCACCAGAGCCAGGAGAATGGGACGCAGATATTTTTTGAATTTACGCATAGTTACCTCCTGAAAGCGGAGGGACCGCCCCGAAGGACGGCCCCTCTATACATTTATATATGGTTTTTCGTACTTAGCAGATCAATACCCTGTTCTGGGCAGGGGCTTGGAGGGCTTGTAAACCGTGGTGACCCAGCGGTCTGTCGCCATGATCCACTGGCCGTTGTATATGCCGCCCACATCCGCCTGGTTGACGAACTGGGTGCCGCCCGTCAGGCCGGGGAGGACATTGCAGTAGACTGCCGGGGCCTCCACCTGCCGGAAGTTGGAGGGCACCACGCCGAACACGCACATGAATTCGGTCACACACTCATTGGACGCGAGGCCCAGAGCGGCAGGGGACGCGATGATGACCTTGTTCTGCTGGGTGCTGACGTTGTCCGCCAGGGTGCGGTACTCACTGCTGAGATTGGTCTTATAGACGATCTTGTAATTCCCCGGCACGTTGTAGGTCCCGGTGACGATCTTGTCCAGCCGAACCGCCTTGGTGGGCAGGGTGTCGCGCCAATAGAACGAGGTCAGCGCAGTGGTGGAGTTGTTTGCAATATCGGAAAAATCATACTTGATGCTTTGGCCGGGAACGACTTCACTGTAGCCGCGCTTGGTGATGGAGACGTTGGTGTAGAGGCTCTTGTTGGTCATGGCTGCCTTGACGATCTGCCCGGCATACTCGATCTCCACCTCGATAGGCGTCTTGTCCAGGCCGTAGAAATCGGCGGACTTGGATTCCACAATTTGGTAGCGTCCCAGCGGGAGGGGGCTGGACTTGGCAACGCCGTTCTTGTCTGTCTTGATCGTGTCCACCAGATTGCCGGAGCGGTGCTCATAGATCTCAAATTCGGTGTTGGGCAGCGGCGTACCGGCAGGCCAGCCGTTCATGGTGTTGTACTCGGCAGAGGTCTTGGTCACCTGGATCTGGCCGGTGATGGGTGTGTTCTTCCACTCCACCAATGTGGTTTCGCCGGCGGTGACGTAGACCGTCTTCATCTCCGTGTCCACCAGATAGCCCTTGTTCTCCAGTTCCTTCAGATAATAGCGGCCCGAGGCAGTTAGATTCTCGATATATACGTACCCGCTGTTATCGGAGGTGTACTGTCCAATGGGAGTGTTGGTGCTATCATAGAGCAAAAATGTTACCCCATAGATCCCCTTGCCAGTAACACTGTCCGTCTTGTGAATCAAAATCCCGCTGAAAGGCTTGTTTTCCACGGTCAGCGTGGTGTTTTTGCCGTTTTTCATGGAGAAATAGTGGCGTGTGGCGTCCAGCTTGAAGCCCTGCGCCGCCTCGGTCTCCACCGCGTAGTAGTCACCGGCGTCCAGCGTGAGGGTCACCCGGCCATCGCTGCCGGTGGTGACTGTCTCCATCAGAGCATCGTCCGAGGCGCGGCGGATCTCGAAGGTCACGTTGGGGATGCGCTTCTCCTTGTTCCCCTCTGCCACTTTGATGAGTTCAAAGGTCCCGATAGGGTCATTCTCAAACACCAGATCGTTGCCGCCATTGGTTCCGCCGCCCACATTGGTGCTGCCGCCAGGGGTGACATTGGTGGTTCCGCCTACGGTTCCGGTGCTGCCGCTGCTCACGGTGTTGGAGCCATTTTTGACAATGATGGTCTGGGGGGTGCTGTTGAGGACATAACCGGAAGGCACCTTTGTCTCGGTCACCACCACGGTGCTGCCGGGAATGAGACCCGTCACAACGACAGTCCCATCCTTGCCGGTAGTATAGCGTCCCAGCACAGTGCCGTTGCCGTCCTTTACCGTGAACTCGGTACCGGGGATGGGCTTGCCTGTGACAGAGTCCAGCTTGGTCAGCGTCAGGCTGCACAGGGGTTCGTTCAGGAAGGTCAAGGTCTGGGTGTCCATGGGATTCACCGTGACTGTCTGGGTCTGGGTACTCTGGTCGATGACATAGCCGGGGGCAGGCTTGACCTCCTTGATCACCACAGTGCCGGTGATGCCGCTGATACGGATCTCACCCTTGTCATCGGTGGTGTAAAGTCCGTTGCTGCTCAGGTGGCCGTTGTCATTGTCAACGTATCCGCCGTTAGCGTAGGTGAGCTGGAACTGCGCACCAGAAATGAGAGCGCCGGTCACGCTGTCCTTCTTTTGAATGACCAGGGTACCAGCCCTCTGGTTCCAGAAGATGAGTTCGGGAGCCTGGGGGCCTGCGGCGATCTTCACACTCTTGGGCGCGCCGTCCAGCACGAAACCTTCCACAGTCTTGATCTCCCGTGCGGTGATCACGGTTCCGGGTTCCAGCCCTTCAATCACGATCTCGCCTGCGGCATTGGTGTAGAAGGTGCCATCGCCGGGGCCGACAGGCGCGCCGCTGCCGTCTACAACTTTGAAGGCCACGCCAGCCAGAGGTTCGTTGGCGGTTCCCGTGATGTACTTGCGGATCGTCAAGGTCATGGTGGGGTCATTCTCGAAGGTGAGATCATTGCCGCCACCAGTATTGCCGCTGCCGCCTGTGTTTCCGGTACCGCCGCTGCTCACCGTGTTGGAGCCGTTTTTGACAATGATTGTCTGGGGAGTTGGGTTCAGAACATAGCCGGAAGGCACTTTTGTCTCGGTGACTACCACCGTGCTGCCGGGAATGAGGCCCGTCACAACGACAGTCCCATCCTTGCCGGTGGTATAACGGCCCAGCACAGTGCCGTTGCCGTCCTTGACAGTAAATTCTGTACCGGGAACGGGCTTTCCGGTGACGGAGTCCAGCTTGGTCAGCGTCAGGCTGCACAGAGGTTCATTCAGGAATGTAAGTGTCTGGGTGTCCATAGGATTCACCGTGACCGTCTGGGTCTGGGTAGACTTGTCGATGACGTAACCGGGGGCAGCCTTGACTTCCTTAGCCACTACGGTTCCGGTGATGCCGTTGATGCGAATTTCGCCTTTGTCATCTGTGGTGTAGAGGCCGTTGCTGCTCAGGTGGCCGTTGTCATTGTCAACGTACCCACCGTTGGCATAGGTGAGCTGGAACTGTGCGCCGGCGATCAGAGCGCCGGTCACGCTGTCTTTCTTTAGAATGACCAAAGTCCCGGCCTTTTTATTCCAAAATGTCAATTGCTGCATTTCGCCCGCCTTGATGAGAATGTCCTGGGGAGTGCCATCAAGGACGTATCCCTCCACAGTCTTGATCTCTCTGGCAATGACGGTTGTGCCGGGTTCGATGCCCTCCAGCACGATCTCCCCGGCTTTGTCGGTATAATAGGTTCCATCATCAGGGCCAACAGCGGCCCCGCTGCCGTCTACCACCTTGAAGCACACACCGCTCAGCGGCTCGTTCTCCGTTCCCTCGATGAATTTCCGAATAATCAGCGTGGTGCCGGGTTCATCGTCAAAAATCAGGGTGTTAATGACACCGCTGCGGACAACGATGTTTTTGGGCGTCTCGTCCTTGATGTAGCCTGTGGGTGCCTTGGTCTCAGACACCACATAGGTGGCGTTGGGGGTCAGCCAGGAGACAGTGACTGTGCCGTCCGTCCCGGTGGTGTAGCGCCCGATGATCCGGCCCTCGCTGTCCTTCACAGTGAACTCCGCACCCTTCAGGGGCTTCTGCGTCACAGCATCCCGCTTGAGGATCGTCAGGGTGCAAAGGGGATCATCGTAAAACCGAATAGTCTGTGTATCCGCCGCATTGACAACCACCGTCTGCGGGGTGGGGTCTTTCTGGTAGTTGTCCGGCGCTTTTTCCTCTGCCACTACATACGTTCCGGGCAGCAGCTTCGAGAGCACAATCTGGCCGTTCCGATCCGTGGTATAGAGGCCGTTGGAGCTGGTGAGCCCCTCATTGCCAGGCACCAGTTCGCCGTTGGCGGTGGTAATCTTGAACACGGCTCCGGCGAGGGGCTGCTTGGTCACGCTGTCGTACTTCTCGACAATCAATCCCCCTTTGGGAGTGTTGGTGACAATAACCGTTTGTGTATCGCCGTTGGTGCCAATCACCACATTGGTGCTGGGAGAATCCATCACATATCCCGCAGGGGCCTTGATCTCGGTCAACACGTAGGCGCCTGGGGCCAGATTGGTGATGCGGATTTCCCCCTGGGCGTCGGTGGTAAAAATACCGTTCTGCGTCAGCGTGGATGTGCCGATCACACCGTCCAGTCCGACCTCGCAGCCAGCGGCGGTGGTCACACGGAACTCCGCGCCGGGGAGGGGCTGGCCAGTGACGCTGTCCCTCTTTTGAATGATAATAGCCCCCTTGGGCTGGTTCTTAAACGTCAGGGAAACTGTTTTACCTTCTTTCACCTGCACGGTCTGGGACTGCGTATCCAGGATGAATCCGTCTGGGGCGCGGGTCTCTGTGACTACCACGCTCTTACCCGGCTTCAGGCCGGTGATCCTGATTTCCCCGTTCTCATCCGTTCTGTAGATGCCATTGCTTTCGCCAATGACAGAACCGTCCGCATAGGCAACCTTAAACTCGGCATTCTGGAGGGTGATGGAAGGATTGACCGAACAGACCTTGCGGATGAGCAGGGTCCCGTCCGGCATGTTGGTGAATCGGACGGTGACCACGCTCTGCTCTCCACTGTCCGCCAGGAAGATGGTTTCGGAGGACTGGATAATGGAGTAGCCGTCTGCGGGATCTACCTCCTCTAGCACGTAGGTGCCGGGTTGGAGACCGGTCCAGATGGCGGTACCGTTTTTGCCCGTCACCTTCGTGCCGATGACGGTGCCGCCTGTGCCGGAGGCGCCGCCCAGGTACTTCAGCTGGAAGGTGCAGCCGGGCAGGGCCTCGCCGGTGACGGAGTCGTATTTTTCGACTACAATCCCATTGAGCGGAGTATTTTCAAACACCACGGTTTTATTTTCGCCGCCCTTGATATAGAAATCCTGTGTGGCGGGCTGCTTGATGGTGAAACCAGCCGCAGGCTCCAGCTCGGTCACACGGTACCAGCCGTCCCGGAGCAGGTCCAGTTTGAACTGACCGTTGGCGTCCGAGTAGTAAGTACCAAGACTGTTCAGCTCACCGGTGACGGTATCGTTGCTGCCGTACCAGACCTCGAACTTCGCGCCCTTGATGGGGCTGCCAGTGATGGAATCCACCTTGTTGACGGTCAGGCTCGGCTTCTTGTGGTTCTTGAAATACAGCGTGTGATCCCGGTTGGGATACAATGTCACCATCTGGGGGTCTGCGTCATTCAGCCAGGAAGCGGGGACAGATTTCTCGGACACCTCATAAACGCCGGGCAGTAGATTCTTCAGCTCTGCCCTGCCGTTGGCGTCCGTCCTGATCTCGTCCACGCTGTGGCCGTCCGCCGCCTTGACCAGAAACACGGTATCGGGAACGGGTTCGCCGGTATCGGCGTCGTGCTTGTAAACAATGAGATTGGGCCGCTTCTGATTCTCAATGGTGATCTCGGAAGTCTTGCCGGGGAACAACTCCACATGGTACTCCCGGAGGTCAATGATATGATTGGCGGTGGTAGCGGTTTCCTTCACCGAATACACACCCGGTTCCAGATCGGAGATCAAAATCTCGCCCTGGTCGTTGGTGATGCGGTCGAGGTAACGTGTGCCATCCTCGATCTTGGCAATGCGGAAGTGAACGCCGCCCAGAGGGGAACCGTCTGAACTTTTCTTGATGAGACGCAGCGAGGGCTTGATGTGGTTCGTAAAAACGAATTTAGCAACCTCGTTGCCGTCCAGCTGGATAATGCGCTGCGCCTCGTCAATGATATAACCCGGACAGGAGATCTCCGTCACCACATAAGCGCCCAGAGGCAGCTTGCTCAAATCGATCTCTCCGTTCTCGTCCGTGGTGTATTCCTCCGGTCCAAACGATCCATCCACGGACTTGATCTCAAACTTGGCATTGGGGATACGCTTGGAGGGATCGCTGGCATCCACCTTGACCAGCTTCATGCCTGGCTTCCTGTCGTTGTAGAAGGTGAGCTGTTTGATTCCATCCCCGGCGTGAAGCTCCACCTGCTGGGGCGTACTGTCGATGACGTGCTCATCATCCACAAAAATTTCCTTGACGAGATACGTTCCGGGCTGCAAATCGGTGAGCAGAATCTCGCCCAGCTCGCCGGTCTCATACATGCCGAGGCGCTCACCGTCCCGCCAGATCTCGAAGGTCACACCGGAGAGCACCTGCTGATTGCTGCTGTCATACTTGATGATCCGCAGGCCGGGCAGCTCCTTATTGACAAAGGTGATGGAAGCGGGCTGACCGGGAACCACGGTAACGGTTTTTACATCCTCCGGGTCCAGCTGCCAGCCTTTGATGCCGGCGATCTCGCGCACCTCGTATGCGCCGGGCTTCAGCTCCGTGAACTCGATAGCGCCGGCTTCCTCGGTCTGGCCGGTGTAGGTCCTGCCGGATTCGATGTGCTTGATCTGGATGGTCACGCCCGGCAGCCTGTCGCCGGTATCGCTGACCTTCTCGATCCGCAGGCTGCCGAAGGGCTCATTGTCATAGGTGAGGGTGGCGGTTTCGCCCGTCTTCACCGTCACGTTCCGGGCGGGCTCATCGCTGAGAAGGTAGTATTTGGGCGGTACACGCTCATAAACTGTGTAATTTCCGGGTTCCAGGTTGGGGACGGAAACCTCGCCGCCCACCGTGGAGAAGGAGCCGATGGTGTCGCCGTTGGGGCCAACAACCTCGAAAATTGCGCCATCCAGCAGATCCAGCGTCCCGGCATCCCGTTTGATGATCAGGAGGTCGCCCGGCTCCGGGTCGGGGTCAGGGCCAGGACCGGGATCTGGGTCCGGACCAGGGTCGGGATCTGGCGTAGGATTCTTGCTGTAGCTGGCGATCACGTCCACCTTGATAGGGTGCCGGGGGTCTGTATCAGCCATATACTTCTGGAGGTTGCCGTATTTGTCTGTCTCGGCGCAGGTGGCGTAGAAGATGGCGTAGTTGTGGCCTATGCCGGAGATCTCCACCTGGACGCTGCCGTCTCCCTCCTCCATGGACTCCTGGGGGATCAGGATAGTGAACTGTCCGGCAAAGCCGTTGCCGGTACTCTCCATACAGCTGATCTGAGTACAGTCATTTCCGTCCTTGTCAATGATCCGTGTGCCGGTGGGAACGGAAGAAGGATCGGCAAACTGCACATGCAGCCAGCCGCCGTCCACCCAGGTTTCGCTCACCACCTGATAGACCTGCTGCATATACCCCTTGCCGTCAATGGTAACGGGATAGGGGTTGGGCTGGTCGGGGGTGGCGGTCAGCTTGGGGCTGAGGGGCTTGGTCCAGTACATGCCGGTCTGGTAGATGTCTTTCGCGGCCTTCAGCACCCGCTGGGCCGCCGCCTGGTCGGAGCAGCCGGGGTTGACCTTCAGGTCATAGACGCTCCAGTTGGACAGCAGGTGGCACCACAGCGCCATCTTGGTGGCGTAGTAGGCTTCGTACTTGCTGTTCAGCCCCAGCTTATCCAGCGCCACATGGGGATAGCCGGAGGCCACAATGCCCAGCACCTTGGTATCTGTGCATTTCTGGTTGGCCAGATACTCAACGCCGGTACCGGCAGGGACTGTCTGCGGGACACCCGGCGTGTTGGGGTTAACACAGTAGGCGGGAATCTCGCTGGTCGAACCGTCCTGCGCCTTGTAGTTGTAGTAGGTATACTTCTGCGTCCGGGCGGCGCCGTTGATGGAGAGATAGTCCAGTGCTGTGCCGTCTGAGAATATCTTGATCTCGCCTAAAGCTTCCTCCTCGCTGGAGGCTGCCAGGGCGGGAGCAGGGAGCATTCCCAACACTGTGACCAGTGTCAGGAACAGGGCCAGGATTCTTCGTTTCATATCGCTTCCTCCTATAGTTTTAGGATATAGTGAGGCGGTGTGCCCTCTAAGGACACCCCGCCTGTCTCATATTCTGCGTTATTTTAGCGCAGATTGTATTCCGTTCTCAGGAAAATTCCATCCGCAAATACATCCCAGACCTCCAGGTAGTAGTCTCCGCCTGGGCAGGAGTGCAGTACCTCCGGGACAGCTTCCTCCCGCCAGGGCCAGAAGGGGGCGCCGATCTTATCCTCTGGGAGCGTCAGGTGGATGTGTACCCAGGGGGTCCCATCCCCCCGCATCCTCGGGCTGCCGCTCTGCATGATCCATTCATCCTCGCCCATGGCGTTGTAGAGGCTGTAGAGCATCCGGCGGGTTTCGTAGAGGTTGCGGATGAAGATGTAATCGCCATCTGGATCGTTGAACCTCCGGACCTCCGCTTTCGGCAGCTCCGGCTGGTCGAACTGGCTCCAGTCGCAGACCGCTTCCGGCAGGGGGCCGGCAGGGCCGTCCGCAAAGTAGTTCTTGTCATACCGGCTCACGTCCGTGATGGTGTAATTGGTCCCGTCATCGCAGCGGACCACATCTCCGGCCTGGGGAATGTACTGCGAACCGTCCTGGGGGATATTGATGGAGCCGTCCGTGTTTTTGCTGAGTGCGGAGGGGGAGGTCTGGCTGGGGGGCGTGGTTGGTGCAGGTGCGGTCACCTCCGTTTCATAGGGCTTGTCCGGGTGGATGGTGACGGTGTTGGTTTTGGCATCATAGGTGACGCCGAAGTCCACCGTCTGTCCGATGTCCCGGAGCTTCACGTAGTTGCTGCCGTTGATCTCGTAGGCTTCCAAGGGGATGCGCTGCTCGTTGATGTAGAATTTCTGGCTGCTGGGATTGGCCATGAGTCCCGCTGCCGCCTGTGTCGCGGGACCGCTGACGGCGATCCCCGCCAGGATGCCCGCCGCCACCAGGGCGATCTCTTTTCTTCTGCTCATGATCGTTCCTCCTTGTATTGTAATGGTTTGTCCTTCTGTAACTACTACAATACCGGAGAAACGATTATAAGTCTAGCGGAACATGTGCAAACCTATGGAGAAGAAAAGCCGCCCAAGCGAAGCAATTTACACAATTTCCTGCCCGGTGACGCACCAGCGGAAGTCACGCTGGTCCCGGACGCAGGTGTACAGCGTAATCACGTTGGACTGGGATGCGGCGAGGGCGCTGCGGTCCGTCTCGCTGACCTTGGAGACGCTTGTCACCTCGTAGGTGCGGGTCCCCAGCTTGGTGGTGAGGGTGATCCTGTCGCCCAGCTCCAGGGTATGAATTTTCCCAAAGTAGGAATTTGCACCGCGGTTATGGGCCGCGAACCCTGCATTGCCGTCCCAGATGCTGGTTTCCTCGAAGTGGCCCGCGCCCCGCTTCAGGGTGGCGGCGTCTGTACCTTCGAAGATGTCAACGGTCAGGCCGATGGCGGGGATCTCCAGCGTACCAAGGGAGCCGTTCTTATAGTAGAGATCGTCCGTGACCTCGGTATAGCCGGAGGTGGTCGTT
>OFFD01000633.1_pt1 | contig 27653 bp, 22 predicted proteins | sample 1521291 | NCBI WGS metagenome assembly OFFD01 (sample SAMEA3504103, study PRJEB24116) | mouse gut metagenome | biome: mouse gut; feature: mouse-associated habitat; material: faeces | place: Denmark | collected 2011 | reverse complement strand
AATTTCATCCCTGGGGTCACTCACTACCTCTTGTTGGTTCACCCAAAATCTGTTTCACACGACTCAAACTGAAGAGGCCGGCAATGATGGCAAATGCGAGAGCGATGCACAGACAGATGCGCACTGAGTGAAGCTCGACAGCCGACAATGCGAATACAATGGTGACCAAGGTAGCGCCAAGAGTCTGTCCCACCAGACGTGCTGTGCTCTGCATCCCGCCGGCACCTCCTGTACGGTGTACCGGGGTCGCCATTACCATCACGATGTTGTTAGGGGTCTGGAACATTCCGAACCCGACTCCGCAGACGGCCATCCTCCATGCAATATCCCACTCCGATATACCGGCAGGAGAGGCCAAAAGAAGCATAAGAATGCCGACTGCATAAACGGCCATGCCGGCAGCAGCCGTGGCTCCGGGATTATGTCGTTCGACAAATCTGGCTGCAAGTGGTGACACAATCATGGTCGCGAGTGGCCACGGTGTCATGAGCAGGCCGGTGGTAATCTCCGAGAATCCATAATTACCAAGAAAGAGAAACGGCAGGGAAATCATGGCCACGTTCTGAGCTATGAATGAGCAGACCGACGTGGAGATGCTCAATGAATACAGTCTTATACGGAAAAGATCGATAGGCAGCATCGGGGATTCCTTATGTCGCTGTCGACGTATATAAAGGAACCCGACAAAAAGGCCTATGGCCAGAATACACGAGTTAAACACAATGTCACCCTTTCGGGCTATATTGCCTATGGCCCAAAATATGAGACCGAACGTCACGGCATTCTGCAGCCCGCTCACCCAGTCATACTTCCCACTGCTATCCTTGACCGGATTTTGGGGAAGGAGCCGTTTGCCAAGTATAAAGGCCACAATGCCAAAAGGCACGTTCACAAGGAAGAGCCAATGCCACGATGCGACCGACAATAATGCTCCGGCAATGGTAGGACCCGCTGCGGTGGCAATGGCAATGACCATGGCATTCAGAGCCAAACCTCTACCCAACACCTGACGCGGATATATCAGACGAGTCAAAGCAATATTGACACCCATGACACATGCCGCACCAACACCCTGAAGGGCTCGGGCTGCGACAATCATGACAAATGACTGAGAGGCAGCACACAGACCGGATGCAACCGTGAACACCGCCACACCCGACAGGAAGCACTTGCGGTAACTATACTTGTCGCCGAATGAGGAAAACGGCAGAAGCAGCATGGTGATGACCAGCTGGTAGATGGTGATGATCCATACAGCATTAGAGTTCGATATGCCGAACTTTTCAGCTATCACAGGAAGAGCCACATTGACAACAGTGACATCAAGCACTGTCATCACAAGAACGATCAGTATAGCCAGCACGGCAATATATCTGCGTATAGAGAATTTTACTGTATTTGAGTTATCCATATATTTTATAACGGAGGATAAATCCTGTCAGTTTTAATAAGAGAAGGACAAGATTATAGCCGGTTCACGGTAATCCTGTCCTTTTACACATATCTATGAGGCAACGGATGCCAATAATGGCCGCGGTCTATTTTTTCTGCTTGAAAAGCCATTCGCGCACCGGAGTCAGCTTATAGGCATAGTCAAACGAGTACATGTGCTCGCTACCTTTACCGTCATCGGGCAGCACTGATTTTGGTGTGAAGTTTATTATGTTAATCGGCGCACCTTTGGCAAGAAGAGCGGTGGCCAATGAGTCCTGCTCGGCTTGAGGTAATTTTGCGCTCCATGTGGCATACTCGTATTTCACACCGTCCTTCTGCGCAGCTGCTTCAAGAGCCTGAATATTACCGAATGAGCTACCATTCTTTCCTGCGGTGACATAAGTGAATTTATGCTGAGCCAGTTCGCCGAACTTATTGGTGTCCCAATGGCAGTCCACAAAAACCGACGCTGCGAAGATGTCGGGATAAGTGATGTTATAATACATCGAAATCATACCACCCATCGACTGACCGGTGGTGTAGAGACGATCGGAGTCCACGTTATTATCGGCCACGATGTTTTTCAGCAGTCTTATCACCATGTCCACTTCATCAGTATGCTCGTAGGCATCATTCACAGCCACACCGGAGTACTGCGGAACGAGCACATAGCAGGGATTCTTAGGCTGCCATTCAGAAGTGGCCCAAACCAATGCACCGTAACCCTGGGTGAGAGGAGTGGTGAAACTTTCACCGGGAGTACTTGCGTCAGCCATGAAGAGCACGAGGGGATACTGCTTGGAAGCATCCACGTTTTTCGGAACGTAGAGATTATATTTCAGAGTCTTGCCTGTTACGGAGTCTGAATAGATAAGCTGCTTGAACTCGGGGACTTCGGCCTTAATCATGGCCTGCAGCACAGAGTCGCCTGTCTTGTCAATAACGGGACCGCCACCGGGAGTACCCAACTGCGGACCGCCAACCTTGCCTCCTTTACGTTCGATTGTGTCGCTGGCTGAATCCTGCTTCTCCGAGGAGGTCTTGTCACTTGCGCATGACATCATTGCTGGCACACATCCCGCTATAGCAACTGATAGAATAGCATTAAATGTAATTTTCTTAAGTTCCATCTTATTAGTGTTGTTTAAGTGCTTATCTATAGAATAAGACCACCAATATTAAAAAAGTTTAGCGCAAATGGCAAACTCCTCATTTCAGATGGCGAACAGCACAGCTGACGCAATCTGAAATAGCGGGAATGCGGAATATTTGTTACATTTGCGGGTATTATTCATCACAACCTGCCATTAATTTACCATTTAACACCGATTTTTTTGCGTTAGAGGTTAGGTTTTCCGGATGTCATGTGTCTTATTGGTGTATGACGACAAATTATCGGCCCTCCGGGCCACTTTGCACCATTTTAAAACCAGAATGCAGCATACCAACGACATAGAAACACTTTTCAGGGCACACTACCCGGCGATGTATCGTCTGGCGATGCTGATACTGCGTGATAATGAGGTGTCAAGAGATATAGTTCATGATGTCTTTGAATCGCTCCTCACAAGCAATCTCGCCACGGTGTCGGAGGCTTATCTGCTAAAAGCCGTCCGCAACAGATGCCTTAACCACATCCGCAATCTCTCTGCAAGAGACCGCTTGAATAAACTTTACGCAGTGGATGAGCAGGAAATTGATGACGAGGAATGGCCCGACGATGAGACTCTCGCCCGGATAAACATCACCGTAGCCAAAGATCTGACTGAAAATTGCCGCAGAGTGGTGAACCTGAGGTTCGCAGAAGGGAAGAGTTACAAGGAGATAGCCGATTTCCTGAGCATAAGCGAGGTGGCTGTCTATAAGCATTTGCGTCATGCAATAGATGTCTTACGCCAAAAACTTTCTTAGAATGGATAAAATCGACCAGTTGTTTGAAGCAATAGAGCACCCGGAGCGTTTCACTGAGGCTGAAATCAGCACCCTGCTTCAGGACCCCGAAATCAAGGATGTGCTTGACACTCTCGACAAAACAAAGGCATCCCTGCAGCCCCTCCCCTCGCCCGATGTTGATGCAGAGTGGAAAGCATTCAATAGCGCCCACAATCAACATCGCTTGGGGCTTGTCTCTCTCTTCTCACGCAACATCGCGGCAAGTATACTCATCGCCATTGCCTCACTCGCCGCCGTCGCAACTGTGGTTAGTGTAAGTATGAGCTATTTCACTGAACCGCAAGCTGGAGCACCTGCCGTTGTCAACGATGTCACTACGGACGTCGCTTTACATCCTGACACCACCATAGTCAAAGGTGACGTGGAGCCACGGATATCCGGTCCAATAATATTCGACAACGCCCCTCTTGAGACAATCATAGCCCAAATCGCAAACCATTATGGTTATGAGGCTGAGTTCAAGGATGACTCCATGAAATCACTACGTCTTTACTTCAGATGGAACCAGACTCTCCCGATTGAAGACGTGGCAGGAAGTCTGAACAATTTCGAGCAAATCCAGCTCTCACTTGTGGGTAAAACCATAATAATCGACTGAAATCATGACACGTATCTTTACTTTTATAGCGGTCATGATAGTCACTGTCATGGCTGAAGCTGAGACGTTTTCCTACAGATTCAATTCCACTCCGTTGCCGGAGGCCATTCAACGCATTGTGGCTGAGCATCCTGACCTCGAAATCAACTTCATCTACAATGAACTTGAGAATTATAAGACGAGTGCAACCGTCAAGGCTGAAAATGTCTATGATGCCCTCCGTCAGACTGTGGGACTCAACCCTGTTATTGTCGCAAAGGCCAAGGACTCGTATTATATAGAGGCCCTTCAATATGGGAAATATATCTATTCAGGCCAGGCAATGGGTGTGGATAATGAGCCTGTGGCTGCCACAGTTCTGATTCTTGCCCCTCGCGACTCCACAGTTATCACATACGGTATCACTGACGGCAATGGCCGGTTCACGATTCCGTGTGACCGCCAAAAAGTCATAGTCAAAGTCTCGTGTCTTGGCTATCAGACCACCTATGTCCAATGCCACACTCCAGACGTCGGCACAATTCACATGGCCCAACAGTCTGTTAAACTCGGCGAAGTAAAGATTGAAGCTCAGAGTGCCCACCTCCACGCCGACCGCACTGTCTATATCCCTACCCAACGGCAGAAAAACGCGGCACAGACCGGTACAGACCTCCTTGAGCACATGTCAATACCGCAACTCGGCCTTATAACCGGAGGGAATATCGTTACAAACGCCGGAATACCTGTCGCCGTATTCATCGACTATCTCCCTGCCTCCGCCAACGACCTGCAGGCAATGCGAGTCAGCGATGTCAAGAAAGTGGAGTATTACGAATCCCCATCCGACCCACGTCTGCAGGGCAACCCCTATGTAATCAATTTCATAATGCAGAGATATGAGTACGGCGGCTATGTAAAGGGATTCGGGCATGCCAATCTCATCAGCTTTTCAGAGCAACTGTTAGGCAGTGTCAGATTACAATATAAGAATATGACCTACGACCTCATGGGATATGGGTTCAACATGGACAACAGCCACTACGGTTCTGATATGACAGAGAGATTCAAGCTACCACAGGCCGACGGCTCTATCAAAGAGTTTGAGCGACACTCCGAGACCAAGTCATCAAAAACTGAGAACCAACAGTATCTGGCGGCCTTCAAAGCCACATATACCTCTGACGAAATCCAGGCCTCAACCCAGATAAACGCCAGCATCGACGATAAGCCTCATTCTGACCGAAGTGGCTCAGTCAGCTATATCCCTTCATTGTTCCCGGCCTCCGACTTCGCGTCCACACTCGACAATTGCGCTAAGTTCATTGCCTATAACGGTTATTATTACTTCTCTTTGCCACGCAGCAACTCACTGACACTCGTCGCCTCGTATGTATATTCACACACTGACCAGAATTCCTCATATCGTGAGGCGAGCTTTCAGCCGATACTGAACGGAGCCTCAGATAACACCAACCAATTAAACGGCGATCTGAAATTCAGCCACGGTTTCGGCAAATACGGAAATCTGCTCGGATTTATGAGAGGAACTTATGAATACAACCGCACACGCTACTCAGGATCGGCAAATTCATTTGATAAGACTAAATCCACACGCATCGGCATAGGAGTGACATATAATGTCACCGTCGGCAACCTGTATACCATGGCCGGGATTGGCTCCGACTGGGACAGACTCCAATTTGGAGACATGGTGGACAATGAGTCATCACCTTGGTTCGATTTTTCGCTGCAGTATGCTTTCAGAGAGAAGCATTCCCTGTCGGCCGTATTCCATTACAGCTCCTGGGCTCCGTCACCGAGCTATAAGAGCGAAAATATCATAGCGTCCTCGCCATTCATGAAATATACCGGAAATCCAAACCTCACGCCCAACAAAAACTATGATGCCTACTTAGGATATACCTGGTTGCCCGACAACAATTTCAATCTCGGGGCCTACGCTTTGGGGTGGATGGTCAGAAACAGGTACACCTATGACTATGAGGCTACCGAGGAAGGAATTATACGCACCATAAAGCAGCCCATGGGAGGTTTCGCCAAATATGAGTATGGATTAAACGCCACCGCACGGTTTCTCGACAGATCACTCATGCTTACCGGTCAAGTGTGTCATGTCCTCAACCATAACGGAAAGCCTTACTATGCCGACAACTCGCATATAGAATGGCATGCCAGAGTGGCTTACTACCTGGGCAACTGGAACTTCAATATCACCTATATATCGGATAAAGCGGCTGCTGACAGCAGGACCGGCATCTGGAACAGGACGAAAAACGACTGGTATATCGCTATCGGCTGGGCTTGCTCCGACTGGAACGTGAAAGCTAATTTCATAAACTTCACACGCTGGAACTGGAGGAATGCCCGACAAGAGATGCACAGCAACTATTATAGCACCTACGAGCAGATTTACAATGGCAGCAGCCATGCGCTTGTTCAGCTGTCAGCCACCTACACATTTGGCTTCGGTAAAAAGGTGAAACGTGACGACGAGCCGTCGGTGTCAGGCACAGCATCATCCGGCATATTAAAATAACACGCTTTAGAGTTCCGGAGAAGCCGGGCATGCAACGTGAACAAAACGATAGCCACCGGACTTATCTTAATATGAAAGATAATACAATTTACTCCCGCTTTCACCGATGGGTGGAAATACAGCCCAATGCCGTAGCCATAGTCACAGACACCAAAAGTATGACTTACTCGGATCTGGATTGCCGTATTAATGCCATTGCCGAGAAAATAGGAGAGGCACGGCATCAGAAATCTATCGGTGTGGTCATGCCCCATGGCATGGATATGATCGCCACCATCTTTGCAATCCTCAAATCAGGGGCTGCCTACATACCGGCCGAGCCATCTCTTCCTGAGGACAGAATCAGATATATGATGGGAAAAGCGAAGACAGAGCTTGTCATAACAAGCGAGTTCTGTAATAATCTGAGTGACGATTGCCCTGATTATACCGACCATTCGACTCCCGACGGCCTGGCCTATGTGCTTTACACGTCAGGTACTACCGGACACCCCAAGGGTGTGATGGTGGAGAACCGCAGTGTGGTAAACTACGCGGAAGCATTCGAGGCCGAGTTTCACACAGCACCCGGTGATGTTATGCTCCAATACTCTGTATGCTCGTTTGACATATTTGTCGAGGAGGTGTTTGCCACTCTCCTCAACGGTGCCACACTCGCCATCCCGCCCAAAGAGATCATGGAGGGTGACATAACGGTGTTGATGGACTTTGTCAAGCGCCACAAAGTGACTGAGATAAGCGGCTTCCCATATCTGCTGGCCGAGTTGAACAAACTCGACACTTTGCCAGAATCATTGCGGCTGCTGATAAGCGGAGGGGATGTACTGCGCGCATCCTACATTGACCACCTGACCGGCAAGGGAATGTTGGTCTACAACACATACGGACCCTCGGAAACCACCGTCTGCGCCACATATTTCCGCTGCGACAACGCCCTGCCACTCGACGACGGCACCTATCCCATAGGTAAAGCCGTGAAAGGTGTCGAGGTGAAAATCCTGGACAAAAACGGCATGGAAGTCCCGGATGGCACAGTAGGCGAAATCTGCATTTTCGGGAATGGTGTCTCAGCCGGTTATCTCGGCACTCCGCCGGAACAAAGGAATTTCGTCAAACTCCCTGACGGCAAAAGAATGTATCGCAGCGGTGATATGGGCTATTTTCTGCCCGATGGAAACATCGCCTTCCTCCACCGTCGCGATGAGCAGGTGATGATACTCGGCAAACGAGTCGAACCGGAGGAGGTGGAGAATGTGCTGAACACCTCGCCCGATGTGGAACGCGGAATTGTCCGTGCCTTCAACGACGATGCCGGACTCGCATATCTCGTGGCATATTTCGTCCCTGCACACAAAGAGTATTCTCTCCACGACGTCAAAAATTGGCTGCGGAAGGAGCTTACCGACTTCATGATTCCTGAATTTTTTGTGGCGGTTAAGGAAATCCCGGTCAACAAACGCGGCAAAGTTGACATGTCGGCATTGCCTATTGTACTGAAGGAGGCTGAGGATGATTGAATTGCGCCGATTGACCGACATTGAACAGCTGATGGAGTGGAGACGAGAGGTGCTCGGCTGCGTGTTCCGGCATGAACCCGACGAAGCTTTGCTTGCATCCAACCGTGATTTTTTCATCCGGCACATCAGCGACGGATCCCATATAGCCATCATAGCATGCCGCGACGGCATAGAGGCCGGCTGCGGAGCCGTGTGTTTTTATGAAGAGATGCCGTCTCCTGATAATCCGTCAGGACGATGCGCCTACATCATGAACATGTATGTGAGACCGGCATTCAGGCACGAAGGTATTGCTACAGCGATTCTCGAACATCTGGTTGGAGAATCACGCGACAGAAACTGTAATAAAATATATCTCGAGACAACTGATATGGGGCGCAGCGTCTATGCCTCCATCGGCTTCAGGGATATGAACGATCTGATGAAATATGAAGGTTGAGAATATCAATTTTGAGAATCTGCATTGCACTTTTTGCAAGTATCCGGCCACCGGCAAGATTACCTATATATTATACCCTATGGCCATGGCGCCCGAACGCGTCGAAGCTATTTCCAAAAGATATGCCACATCTGTAGTTGTCATCTCCGGGATGGATTGGGATAATGACATGACTCCTTGGCCGGCCCCGGGAGTGCCTAAGGGGTCGCCCGATTTCCAAGGGCTTGGAGGTGAGTTTTTCAGAAAGCTGACGCAGACAGTTGCACCCAGCATAGAGAGACTGCTCTGCGCTCATGACGTACCAGAAAGAACCCTTATCGGGGTATCGTTATCCGGACTGTTCACCCTTTGGCAATGGGCGCAAAGCGACTTTTTCCACAACATTGCCACCCTTTCAGGGTCATTCTGGTACAAGGATTTCGTGGAGTGGATCTGGAATCAACCATTCTCATCCAGGACTGGGCGATGCTTCATGTTGCTGGGGGAAGCCGAGCCACATTCCCGCAACCGGATGTTCTCAACCGTAGGGAAATGCACTGAAGAAATAGTGGGATATCTTCGCAGGCAAGGCGTGGATATCACCTACCGGATTGTCGCCGGGAACCATTATCAATATCCAACCGAACGGCTGGATATGGCTATGGCGGATATCTATCTAAAGTAGTCCCATGCTGTCTGAGATTCAAGTTGTGGATATCTATTTTGCCCATAAGGTTCTTTTTAGCATCCGGAAATAGAGATAATCAAGGTCCAAATGTAACAGACTACAAAAAATTATACCACCTAAAAAGGTGGTATAATCTGATAACACGCATGTTTATTGAGGTTAATCACAGCTTTAGTCAACAGAGGATGTGGAGTGGGCCCAGTGTATCATCTGATATATAGTCATGCAATAGAGGATTTCACTCCATCACGAGCATCCCCGAAGCCACGGTCTCAGCAGCTTTGTCACCTTTTGCCGCACGGATAATCTCTATGGCGAAAGGCAATGTGGTGCCAGGGCCTTCGGATGTGATAAGATTCGGCTCTGTCACCACGGTCTGCTTCACATACTCTCCTCCGTTGGAATTGATGGCGTCACCCAGACCGGGATAACATGTGGCTTTTTTATCTTTGAGTACACCAAGAGGTGCAAGAACCACCGCAGGACCGGCACAAATGGAGGCAATACGTCCATTTTTCCGGTAATGAGCCATTATCTTATCCTTTACATCATTGTTGGCAAACAGATTTTGCGCTCCGGGGTCACCTCCGGGTATAATCAGCCAATCCGCATCGTCGGTATTACCCTCTGATATCAGCGAGTCGGCCAAAAGAATCTGACCAGTTGCTCCCTTTATCTGAACATTATCCGATACTGCCACTGTCACAACAGGGATGTTTGCTCTTCTAAGAGCATCGACTGTCGCTGTGGCCTCAACCTCCTCCACACCCGGTGCGAGAAAGATATATGATGTCTGAGCCTTCATAACCATTGTTCCTAAAATAATTAAAAGTACTGATAAAACACTTCTTAAATCTGATTTTGACATATCGTTAAGTTTTATTTCAATTTCTTATACACTCGTAGTAATTAAGCTCCATGATATATGCAAATTAAAATGCATTATAATGGATTTTGGCAGGAACCCACTTGTCCTTTGGTGCTGCTTGCTGTGAAGGATAGCCGAAAGCCATCACATTAAGAGGAGTAAGATTGGAGGGTAAACTCAGTATCTCACGCAGACGGTTTTCCCGGTCCTTAAGGGGATATATCCCGCACCACACACCTCCGACACCAAGAGCATGTGCTGCCAAAAGCATGTTTTCAGACGCTGCGGAACAATCCTCCACCCAGAAGCCTCCGTCGGGCATGTCACCCTTGAATAAATTGTCCATATCACCGCAGACCACCACGGCAAAACTGCAATGCTCCACCATCTTGGTATATTCAAATGCCGAAGTGATTGAATCCTTAAGATTTTGCTCTGTCACGACTACGAATTGCCAAGGCTGCTGATTGGCGGCGGTCGGTGCCGCCATGCCGGCACGAAGGATTTTATTGACAATGCTATCCTCGACCTGACGGTCAGTGTAGCTGCGCACACTGGTGCGGGTCATAATGCAATCAATAACAGCGTCAGCTGCATTGCCACCCCCATCATCCGGAGAGGTTGACGACACGGAGGCAAGACGCACCGAAACGACCACAAGTGCAATGGCCAGAAGCAGCATTATCCAATGATAACTTTTCATGACTGATTTCTTATTTAGGATTGAGGGTCAATCCTGTTTTTTTAGAATTATGAAATTAATTTTTAATCCGTATTGATCAAGCATGTTTCAGCAACGAGCCTGTGGGACAAACAAATCGGCAGAAGGGACGGCTGATAAACAGTGAAAGCACTACAAAAACCCCTCCGACCACAATGATAATCCATGAAGCCGATTCGACTACAAACGCGGTGAAAATCTCATTGTCAATCCAACTGGTGCCCCATCCAATATAGAGCAGTGACAAAAGGGCTACCCACAACAGTTGCCGGAAATTATCCAGACCCTTGATCAGTTTTGGCGACATCTTCCATTTCTTTTTGCAAACCTTGCCGGCAAGTTCCTGCAGAGAACCGAATGGACAAATCCAGGTGCAATAGAAGTTCGGCTTATTGAAAAGAGGATAAACCAGACCAACAAAGAGAAGAATCAGAGTCACCAAAAAACTCAGCGTCAATCGTGGCGCACCTGAAAAGAAATTTAGCATCATGGCATAGTCTATGAAAGTGCCGGCCCAGAAACCGAGAACAGCCACATTGAACAACTGCTGAACAATACGGTAAGCCGGCTTCTTGATAAAGAGTGGCAACACAGCACCGGCCAATATCACAAGCAGAGCAGCGATTGCGGCTACTGACACATCCCTGGCGCCAGATGCTTTCTCACCTTCAGCATAAGCCACACCGGCACGAACATTGGCAATGTAGGCATTCGATGAGTAAGTGGCACCCGTCACCGCGTCAACATCCATCGTCTCGGCTTCCTTAAGTGTTTTGCCATTCCATGAGTTTGTCAAACCTTCCGACTCCAGGCGCCCAAAAAACTTCGGACTTTCCGCATTTGGCAGTGCCACTATGGAATCAATGCGTCCGTCGGTGACATAGATCTCCAAAGGCACCGCACCGGCATAACCGGCGATATTCTTTCCTATCTCTGTGGTATTGATGATTTCCTGCGAACCAACATGTCTGATGGATGAAACAGAATCATTAGACACTACACTGCCTGATTCTCCTGACGAAAAGAAGCTTGAGGCCTCGGTGCCAAATAGAGAACCGTTACGGACCACGGCCAACGACGCGAGTATGCAGAAAACGGCCACAAACGCAATCACTCGAATTGCTACCTGATTGGATTTAAGTTTTGCCGGTGCCATATTTTTCATTCTTTTATATGTCTATATGTCAGATATGGCGAACGACACGCACGCATCCATTGAAACGGTCAAAAACTCCATAAAAACCGGACTGACGCACATCGTGACGTACTCCAACTTTCCATCGCCATCCAAAGAGAAATCTTCAGTGTTTATCCCACGGCCATCTAACATTACATATTTCATAAATAAATAGAAGAAATTTTAATCTTCTAAAATAAAACCCTGCATCAAACGTAAATGTTCTGTAAATTACGTGGTATATTGTTCCAATATCCGTGTTTTAGCGACGTAACGACAAAAAAAGCCGATGCTTACGATTGTTCAGAAAAAATCTTGTCCAAGCACAATCCGGGCACAAAGAAGTCGGCAAGGCTTTCGCCCATTATCGTGATATATACGAGGGAATAAACAAGACCTTGTCGGTACCTTAAACGGTGAAAATCAATAAGGGCGTGACATCGTTGCTCGTGATGCTGAGAACAAATATGGCTCCGGATTTTATAACAATCTCAGTCAGGATTTGAAAGATGCGTTGCCCGAATCCGATTTAATCTTTTCTATATGAGGAGATTTTATGATTTATATTCTGCTACAACCACAAATCTTCCACAAGTTGTGGAAGACTCCGCACATGCAAATCTTCCACAGCTTGCGGAAAATTCCGAGCACAAGATATGCCCACAAGTTGTGGGCGATTTCATTTTCTTGGTCCCGTGGGAGCATCACCGTATAATCATTGATAAATATTACAAGAACAGAGACCTTGATGCGGCGATATTCTATTTGAAGAAAACCATGGAGGATGGCTGGTCGCGGAATGTCTTGAAAACATTCATTGACAGTGGCCTTCATCTTCGTCAGGGCAAAGCTCAGTCAAGTTTCTCACGACCACTGCTGGCTCCAAACAGCGACCTCGCACAAGAGATTACACGAGCTTCATATATCTTCGACTTTACCGAAATGTCAGAGCCGTACAAGGAGCACGAACTGAAAAAGGCTTTGATGTATAATATTTCCCGTTTTCTTTTGGTATTAGGTTCAGGCTTTACATACGTTGGTCAGGAGTATAAGTTGAAAATTGGTCATACCGAGAAATTCATCGACCTGCTGTTTTACAATATCCGCCTACACGCCTATTGTGTGATTGAGGTAAAGACCGGGACATTCGACGGTCTGGCCGGGGAATCAAATAAAATCAGTCAAACGAGAACAAATAGCATTATTCCCATTGCACAGATCAATACCCAATACGCATTCAATCAAAAAAATTCAATAAGTCTATCAGCTCAGTACAGAATGTCAACGGTGTCTAAGATTCAGTTTGGTTGACAAACGGTTGAGAATTCTTGTATAAAGAAAAATCCAACCACTTGATTTATAAGTGATTGGACTTCTTAGTGGTGACCCCGGAGAGGCTCGAACTCTCGACCCACTGATTAAGAGTCAGTTGCTCTACCAACTGAGCTACGGAGTCATTGCATGAGGTGTTTCTCTCAATTGCGATGCAAAGGTACAACCTTTTTTTTATTCCACCAAATATTTTTTTAGTTTTTTCAATATTTTTTTCGAGCTATTCTTGGAACCCGCCAAAGAACCGAGCTATTTTAGGCACACAATCACCTGTCATACTGACGATTGACACCCAAACAACGATGTTACATGAAGATTGCCACCTATAAGGATTTCAGGAGTCACATTAAGCATAGAGCACTTTTAACTGGTGACGATGGGGGTGGCAAGGAGACAGCCGCGAGAGGATTACTCGAATAAGCGACGATGTAGATGAAGGGGATTGACGACATGGACTACTATGAAAGTGACAAGGTAGCCTGTAAGGGCGGCGGCAATGAGTGTGCCTTCCCTGACCCCCTGGACGGTGCCGCTGGCAAGCAGCGAGTAGCCCACAGCGAGAACGACCAGAAGGATGTCGAAGCGCACCTTCAAGGCCCCGAAGTCTTTATTGTAACGTCTGGCAGCATATTTTACCACACCCTCAGCGCTCATTATCACCACATTGGACCGAAGCTCGATGACCACGGCCACAGCCTGCACAAGGCAACCGGCAAGCAGGATGGCCAGACGCATCGGATAGCTGTCCGGATGGATTGGGGAGAGAAGCATCATGTTGATGTCGATGAAAGCCGAGAAGAGAAACGAGAAAGGTATCTGCATTAGAATCTCGATACGGTCCTTGCGGGTGCCAACTCCACCGCGTATGAGCCAAAGCTGCACGAAAATGATCGCGACGTTGAAGCTGAATGTGGCCATGCCGAGAGTAAGTGGCGTGGTGAGCGAAAGAACGTAGTTGAACGAGGATATAGGCGTGGTGCCCAACGAGGATGTGACAATCAGTGATATGGCCAGCGAGAGAAGATATAGGCCAAAAATAAAGGCGGCGTAACGTACGGTCAATTCTTTCATCTTTTTTACCTTAGAGTATAGAAATTACGTGTGCGCATCCCGGATTGAGGGGATGCAGATGACGCTGACGGCCTCGTGTCTATCTGAGGGCGGCGTGGCCATTGAGCGCGTTCAAGGGGGTATCCTCTTTCGGCAAGAGGGGGAGCCCGGATGCTATAATAAGCGCAAAGTTACAAAATTTTACACATTTTTACGACATACAAGTATAGAATTTGCCCATTTCAGACCCATTATGATACTATTTTAGCAAAAACTTGACCTGTGACGATATTATCTCTTTAATATAGTCACATTATTTAATAAATCTGTGTAACTTCGCGGTGGACACTTTCTGCCCGACCCTAACACCTAAGCATCATCACATTTACAAATAATTTACTTTTTCATAACTACCCCTGTAACCATGAAAAAACGTTCAGCTTTGTTATTATCCGCAGTTTGCGCGATAGCTTACACCGCACCCGTCAACGCTGCGCTTCCATCGACCCTCCCAAAGGCTATGGACACCTACCGGACCACCTGGGAGAAGAATTATGTCCCTGACAACCTTGAGCCCATGTGGTACTACTCCGACTGGAGCAACAACACCACCACTCTCGGCACAGAAGGTTCGGCCTCGTCGTCGTTCCTCATCGGCAACGGCCAGCTCGGAGGATGCGTATCGGGCAACGGATGGCGTTATCTCAAGCTGAACGAGAAAGGGCTCTTCGCCGGCAAGCCTGAAATCAACGACTGGAAAGGCTACCAGGACTTCGGCACAGTCATAGTAAAACCGGGAAAAGACCTATCGACCGGATTCCTCCATCAGCTCGACCTCACCACCGGCCTTTATTCATCCATAGGCCAGGCCAGCACCTGGGGTCAGTACAACCCAGAACCCACAGGGGTCCTGCAGTGGTTTGCCAGCTATCCTGACCAGGTCATAGCAGGCTACTTCGGTTTTGACACTCCGGGATTCACAAACCTTGAAATAGAACTCACATCCAAGCAGAACGCCTCGTCGACGGCACGCAGCATCGACAGCCAGACAGCCGAGGTGGAATTCAGCGGCACACTCTCGGGCGAACTCGTGAGCTACGCTGCCTGCATGCGCATAGTTGCCACCGGGGGTACAGTCACCGCCTCAGGCAGCTCTGTGAAGGTCGCCGACGCCGACAATGTACTCATCCTCATTGCCGCCGCCACCGACTATGACTCTTCGTCGCCCACTTTCCTCTCCGGCACCGAAGGGCTCCCGACACTCGTGGAGAAGAGGGTGGCCGATGCCTCAGCCCTCGGCTGGGAGACACTCTATGACCGCCACGTGGCCGACCATCAGGCACTCTACAACTCAATGCGCCTCGAAATCGACGGCCGTGCCAACACCACGCCCACCGGCGAACTGCTAAAGGCCTATACCACAGGTGCAGTGAGCCAGGCTCAAGCCAGACAACATGAGAACATGGTGTTCAACTATGGCCGCTACCTCATGATAGCCGCCGCGCGTCCTGTCAAGGACGGCAAGGGCATGGACGCTCCTACCAACCTTCAGGGCATCTGGGCCCATGACTCGAAGATGTGGAACTGCGACATCCATACCAACATCAATGTCGAAATGAACTATTGGCCTGCAGAAGTGACCAACCTCTCTGACAACCACCTCACCTTCTGCAACTGGATCATAAACCTCTCGCAGAGCGACTACTGGAAATGGCTGGCAAAAGAGTACCTGGCCAAGGACCGCAACGCCACCGACCTCGACGGCAATGAATGGACCTCCCTGATGGCCATGAACCCGTTCGGAGGAGGCACCACCTATGACACCAACGGCACATACAACGACCGCTACAACGCAGCCCAGGCATGGATGTGCTCTCACCTTATACAGCACTACCTCTACACCCTCGACGAGGAGTATCTCTCACGCGCCCTCCCGGTGCTATGGCGTGCATGCCGCTTCTGGGTGCGCAACATGGACCGCAAGGAGGAGAACGGCGGCTACGTCTATGAGATCCCCCAGGAGAGCTCACCCGAGAACAACGGTGGTTCAGGCCCGGCGACAGCCCATACCCAGCAGCTGGTTACTTATCTTTTCAAGCACACACTCAACCTGCTCGAGAGCCATCCCATAGCCGAAGCCACACGTGAACAAATAGCCGATCTACAGGAAAAATACGACCATCTCGACCGCGGACTTAACATCTGGATGTCAGACGGCAAGCCCTACCTGCGCGAATGGAAGTACACCGACACTTTCGGCGAAGCCAACCACCGTCACCTTTCCCACCTGGTGTGCATGTACCCTCTCGACCTCGTTTCGACCGACGAACCCGACATCTACGAAGCCACAATCAACGCCATGGAGCAGCGCGGCCTCAAATGCGGAGCCGTTGACGCCGCCGTATGGACCACCGCATGGAAGACATGCCTCTGGGCTCGTGCCCACAGCCAGAATGCCTTCAAGGTATATAGCAGCACCATCGGCTACCAGACTGAGTCGGAAGCCGGAACCGGCCTCTTCTACAACCTCACCGCCCTCAACCAGTGCATGCAGATGGAGGGCAACTGGGGCCTTACCGCAGGTGTTGCTGAAATGCTAGTGCAGAGCCACGCCGGATTCATTGACATCCTCCCCGCTCTGCCCGCCGAGTGGTCAACAGGCAAAGCCACAGGCCTCAAAGCCATCGGAAACTTCACTGTCGACATCGAGTGGGCCTCAGGCTCGCCAAAACTCTTCAAGGTCACCTCGGTAAAAGGTGGAACATTCCGCCTCAAGCGATCTGTCGTGGAGGCCTACAGCTACATCTACCGTGACAACATGCTGCTCGACCCATCGGAATTCCTCTTCGGATATTACTCACGCAGCGATGCCGACGAGCTGATAGAGTTTGACTGCGCCCCGGGCGAAACCTACACCTTATCCACAACAAAGATCAAGCAGGAAGGCACCACGATGATATCCGATCTCGAAGCCTCAGCACTGACCATCAGCAACCGCGGCCACCACGTCACCATCGATGGCGGGACACCCCTCTCTGTCGAGGCATTCAGCCTCCAAGGCATCGCCCTCCCCATCAGCGGATCGCTCACTGACTTCACCCTTCCCGGTGCAGCCACAGGAGTAGTGATTGTACGTGTGATTGACCAGAACCGCAACACTATCGTCAAAAAACTGCAACTGTAGCTCTAAAAATCAGTGGCTAAGGGCCAAAAAACGCCAAAAAGTGTGTTTAGATACGTGTAATTAAAAGAAATTTCGTATATTTGCAAGCTGAAAAAGGGCGCGACACCTCCGCCCTCCATGAAAACCAATCGAAAAAATATTAATTAACTAATTTAAATACATCACTTTAACACAATGCAAAGCAAAGGATCTTTGGGAAGTGTTGTTGCCGGTGTGATAGCCATATTCATGGTGCTCATCTGCCTCTTCTACCTCTCCTTCACAATGGTGACCAACCATTACGAGAAGAAGGCTACCGAGTATGCCGAAGTGGAAGCCGCCAAGGACAACAACAGTTCTGAAACTAAACGCAAAGCCTATAGCGAGTACATCAAGAACATCGCTAACGAGAAGGTTTATTTAGGTTATACTTTCAACGAAGTACAGAAGCTCGGCGTAGGGCTCGGTCTTGACCTCAAGGGTGGTATGAACGTCACCCTCCAGGTGTCTGTGCCCGACATCCTCCGTTCGATGGCCAACGCCGAAGGCAATCCATATTTTGAAAAAGCCGTAGCCAACGCCGACTCCGTGGCCCGCGTCAACAAGAGCAACGACTTCATCGACATCTTCTGCGCCGAATACCGTAAGCTCGACCCCCAAGGCGACCTTTCAGTTGTGTTCAAAGACCAGGTAAAGCGTGGCGACAACATCGACGCCATTAAGACTGCCCTCAAGCAGGAAGTAAAGGACCGCGTTAGCTCATCAACCAACGTGCTCCGTACTCGTATCGACCAGTTCGGCGTCGTAGCCCCCAACATCCAGGAGCTCGAGAAGGACGGCCAGATACTCCTTGAACTCCCCGGTGTAAAAGAGCACGACCGTGTGCGCGAGCTCCTCAAATCGAGCGCAAATCTCGAATTCTACGAGACCACCTCGTTCAGCGAGATTTCAGGCATCCTCCAGGAACTCGACCGCACTCTGCGCGCTGACTCCACCGGCAACGGCAAGGGTCTCTTCGACTACTTCCTCCAGGTAGGCAATCCTCGTAATATAATAGGTGTAGGTGCTGCCACCGAGACAGCCCGCGACACTATCGACATGCTCCTTGCTTCACCCGCAGCCAAGCGCATCCTGCCCGCCAACCTCAAACTGGCATGGGAATTCAAACCCGAGGTAGTGCAGGTTGAGGATTCAGTCAAAGGCAAGCGCAACCTCTCGATATTCCAGCTCGTGGCCCTCAAGACCACAAACGGCAAGCCGGCCCTCAGCGGCGACGTCATCACCTCGGCTACAAGCGACTATGACGCAATGCAGGGTGGTAACTACGTGTCAATGAACATGAAGCCCGAAGCTGCCCGCCAGTGGGCCCGCATCACAGCAGCCAACATCGAAAAGCAGGTAGCCATCGTGCTCGACGACCATGTATACTCAGCACCCCGCGTAAACTCAGTCATCGAAGGTGGTCGCTCGCAGATTACCGGCGACTTCACCACTGACGAAGCAAAGGACTTGGCCAACGTGCTCAAGAGCGGTAAGATGGCAGCCAAGGTTGACATCATCTCTGACACCGTTATCGGTCCGTCGCTCGGCGAACAGGCTATCAAGGATGGTCTCTGGTCATTCGTCATCGCCCTCGTGCTCCTGATGGTGTTCATGTGCCTCTTCTATGGCTTCATCCCCGGCCTCATCGCCAACCTCGCCCTTATCTTCAACATCTTCTTCACTTTCGGTATCCTCGCCTCATTCCAGGCCGTGCTGACCCTCTCGGGTATCGCCGGTATCGTCCTCGCCCTGGGTATGGCCGTTGACGCCAACGTGCTCATCTACGAGCGCGCCAAGGAAGAACTCCGCTCGGGCAAGAACGTGCGCACAGCCATCGCTGACGGTTACAGCAACGCCTTCTCGGCCATCTTTGACTCGAACCTTACCTCTATCATCACCGGTGTGATCCTCCTCCTCTTCGGTACAGGTCCCATCAAGGGCTTCGCCACCACCCTCATCATCGGTATCATCTGCTCGTTCTTCACAGCTGTCTACCTCACCCGCCTCATCTACATCATGGGTGCCAAGACCAAGCCTTTCGAACGTCTCACATTCACCACTGCCCTCTCACGCAAAATGTTCACCAACACCAAGTTCAACTTCCTTGGTGCCCGCAAGGTGAGCTTCACAGTGGTAGGCATTGCCTGCGCCGTTGTCATCATCTCGCTCTTCGCTCGCGGCCTCAACCAGGGCATCGACTTCTCAGGTGGTCGCAACTACGTGGTGCAGTTTGATCATCCTGTCAAGACCCACGAACTTCAGGCACAGCTCGCGCCCCTCTTCGAAGGTGCCCAGCTCAGCGTCATCACCATTGACGACGACACCAAAGTCCGTATCTCGACCAACTACAAAATCGACTCCGACGAAGAGAACATCGACAACGAAATCACCCAGATTCTCTACAACGGTCTCCAGAACGAGCTCAACGGCATGAGCATCGAGGACTTCTCGACCACCAACGAGAACATCGGTATCATGTCATCGCAGAAAGTAGGTCCTACCGTGGCCAACGACATGCGCACTGACGCCTACATCGCCGTAATCCTCGCACTTCTGGCCATGTTCTTCTACATCCTGCTCCGCTTCCGCAACGTGGCCTTCTCCGTAGGTGCCCTCGCTGCCGTAGCCTTCACAGCATTCACCATCATCGGTTTCTACTCACTCTTCTGGGGCGTATTCCCATTCGCTATGGAAATCGACCAGTCGTTCATCGCTGCCATCCTTACAGTGATCGGTTACCAGATCAACGACACCGTGGTAGTCTTCGACCGTGTGCGTGAAAACGTAGGTCTCTATCCCAAGCAGGACTTCTTCACCACCATCAACTCCTCAATCAACTCCACCCTCGGACGTACAGTGATGACCTCGTCATCCACCCTCCTGGTGCTCCTCTGTATCTTCATCCTCGGTGGTGACGCTATCCGTTCATTCGTCTTCGCCATGATATTCGGTGTAATCATCGGTACTCTCGCAACCATCTACGTTGCAGCACCTGTGGCCTACATCACCGACAGCCGCCGCAACCGCAAAGCTGTCAAGGCGTAAGCATCCTCCCCGGCGTCAGGTCTCACTGTGATGTGGCCGACGCGATAAAACCAACCAAATCCCCGATTTCGCGACAACATGCGGAATCGGGGATTTTTCTTATACACGCCTCCCACGGATAGCCAACGTCACAAGAGAAAATGCCGAACGGGACAAAACGAAACCCCATGTGTGACCGGAGACATCCAAATTTCAGAGAAAAAGCTTGGATTTTCCGAATTATTTTTAGACTTTTGCGTAGGCTTGGGTGTTGTATCATCATCCACCAACATTCTTCTTACCTTATGAGTCAAAACCCAGCATCTGACCACGCCAAATCGCCACTGCGCCGACTCGCCTCCATCCCGGAGAGGATAGTGCGCTTCTACGTCGATGGATTCCGCGCCATGACTGTGGGTCGCAAGCTGTGGCTGCTCATCATCATCAAACTCTTCATCCTCTTCTTCATCTTCAAGCTCTTCTTCTTCCCTGACATTCTGCAGCGCGACTATGACACCGACGGAGAACGAGCCGACGCCGTGCGCAGGTCGCTCCTCACACGCTGACACTATTTATTTATTCGACAATACACAATCATCAACCCTAAACATATCTATCTATGGACGATTTAATGACCGTAGTCGACTGGTCGAGATGGCAATTTGCCCTCACAGCGATGTACCACTGGCTATTCGTGCCCCTCACTCTGGGTCTGAGCGTGATAGTGGGTATCATGGAGACTATCTACTATCGCACCCGCAAGGAGAAATGGCTCGCCCTCACCAAATTCTGGATGACCCTCTTCGGCATCAACTTTGCCGTCGGTGTGGCCACAGGCATAATCCTCGAGTTTGAGTTTGGCACCAACTGGTCAAACTACAGCTGGTTTGTCGGCGACATCTTCGGCGCGCCCCTCGCCATCGAAGGGCTCCTCGCCTTCTTCATGGAGGCCACATTCATTGCCATCATGTTCTTCGGATGGAAGAAAGTTAGCCCCGGATTCCATCTGGCCTCCACGTGGCTCACAGCCCTCGGCGCCTCGATTTCTGCCCTTTGGATACTCGTGGCCAATGCCTGGATGCAGTATCCGGTAGGAATGGAATTCGACCCCGCGCAGATGCGCAACGTCATGGACGACTTCTGGGCCGTGGCCTTCTCGCCGGTAGCCATCCACAAGTTCTTCCACGCCGTCTTCGACGGATGGGTGCTCGCCGCCGTCTTCGTCATCGGCGTAAGCGCATGGATGCTGATGAAGCAGCGACGTCGCCAATTCGCCATGGATTCCATCCGCATCGCCACATGGGTTGGATTCATCGGGATGCTCCTCACCCTTTGGACAGGCGACAGCTCTGCCGTCGATGTAGCACGTGTCCAGCCTATGAAGCTTGCAGCCATGGAAGGCCTCTATGACGGCAGCCGTGGACAGGAGATAGTTGCATTCGGTATCCTCGACCCATCCAAGGAACGAGCCGACGACTCCGACCCCTACCTCTTCAAGATAGCCCTCCCCTACGGTCTCTCAATCCTCGCCAACCATGACCACGAATCGTTCGTTCCAGGCATAAACGACATCATAGCCGGCGTCAGCATCAACGCCGACGGTGACACAGTCAACACCGTCTCCTACGCTGAGCGCATAGCAGCAGGCAAACGCGCCCACGAAGCCCTCCGCGCCTTCGATGCAGCCTATGCCGCTGCCGACACAGCAGCCATGGCTGCGGCCAAAGCCAGCCTCCGCGACGACTACCGCTTCTTCGGTTACGGCTACCTCGATTCGCCCGACGAAGCTGTTCCCCCGGTCGGAGTAACCTTCTACTCATTCCATATCATGGCCTTGGCCGGAGGTTACCTCATGCTCTTCTTTGTCATAGCCCTCGCAGCCCTCTACCGCTGGCCATCACTCTGGCAACGCCGTTGGTGGCAATGGGTCAGCATCCTCACCATCATGGTTGTTTGGATATGCTCTCAAGCCGGATGGGTTACTGCCGAGGTAGGACGTCAACCCTGGATCATCGAAGGCCTCATGCCCACCAAGGCTGCCGTCTCAGCCATCTCCTCGACAGCCGTGCAACTGACATTCTGGATGTTCGCCATCCTCTTCACCGCACTCCTCGCAGCCGAAGTCACCATCATGCTCAAGCAGATACGCAACGGCTCCAAAGAAAATCACGCCGATACCGAATCTGACGGCCAGGCATACTAACCACATTCCATAACAACCATCTTAACACCCCTAATCATGGAACTTCAAACCCTACAGACATACTGGTGGCTGCTCATCTCCGTGCTCGGTGCGCTCCTCGTCTTCCTACTCTTCGTCCAGGGGGGACAGACCTTCCTGCTCGGCGTTCCTGACCGCTCCGAAGCATCGCGACGCATGATAAGCACTCTCGGCCACAAATGGGAACTCACCTTCACCACCCTCGTGGTATTCGGCGGAGCATTCTTCGCTTCATTCCCCCTGTTCTACTCCACAAGCTTCGGCGGTGCCTACTGGCTCTGGATGCTCATCCTTGTCAGCTTCGTACTTCAGGCTGTGAGCTACGAATTCAGGACCAAACCCGGCAACCTCTTCGGCACACGCACCTATGACACATTCCTCTTCATCAACGGATGTGTCGGATGCATACTTCTGGGAGTCGCCGTGGCCATGATGTTCTTCGGAGCCGAATTCACCGTCCAGAAAGGCAACATACTCGACACCGGATCCCCTGTCATCTCACGCTGGGCCGATTCTCACGGCTTCGAGGCCATATTCTACTGGAAAAACCTCGTGCTCGGATTCACCGTCCTCTTTCTGGCAAGGACACAGGCTGCCCTCTACATGCTCAACAACAATCCTGCCGACGATGACTTCTTCCGCGCCAACCGACGCCGCGTCCTGGCCAATGGTGTCATCTTTGTGGTATTTTTCCTCCTATTCGCCGGGCTTCTACTCTCAGCAGCAGGACTCGAGACCACCTCGACAGCATCAATCAACGGAGGGAAAAGCACATTCGCCCTGCGCGAGTACAAATACCTCTTCAACTACCTTGAGATGTGGTGGGCTCTCGCAGCGCTCCTCATCGGTGTGGTCATGGTGCTCTACGGCATCATCCGGTCAGCCTTTGCCACCCACTTCACAAAGGGCATCTGGTGGAGCGGCATAGGAACCATTCTCGTGGTCCTCAGTCTCTTCTGGGTGGCAGGCTACAACAACACCCCCTACTACCCCTCGCTCATTGACCCCGCATCCTCTCTCACCATCTTCAACAGTTCGTCGAGCCACTTCACGCTAACAGCCATGAGCTGGGTATCACTCATCATCCCATTCGTGGCAGCCTACATCATCTACGCATGGTATGCCATGGACCGTCGCCACAACGGCTGACCATCCACGGCACATCGACATACACACTACTAAAAACCACCGGCGGTGTCCATCCCTGAAATGGGAGGTCACCGCCGGTCGACGTATCATCTAATCCGATTCAGACAGACTGACGCTACAAGTCAAAGAAGGTCTTGAAAGCCGCTATCGTATAGGCATGATCGGCCGCCGAAGCCGTCTCGCGCACCGAATGCATCGCCCAGATTGCCTCTCCCATATCCACACCGCGCAGATCGATCTGCGACGTCAGGATATTACCAAGAGTCGAACCTCCGGCCACATCGCTGTGATTGACGAAGTACTGGAACGGCACACCCGCCTTCTCACATATACCTCTGAACACCGCCGCGGAGTCGGCATCAGTCATATACTTGCAGTTGGCGTTGATCTTGATCACCGGACCGCCACCCACCACCGGGTGATTCGTCGGGTCATACTTCTCAGGATAATTCGGATGGAAAGCATGCGCGTTATCGGCCGACACCATGAACGAATTGTCAATGCTCCTCAGATAATCCTCCTCAGAGCCGCCCAGACATCCCGTCACACGTCTTAGCAACTGACACAGCACAGGCGAAGCCGCACCCTGTTTGGTCCCCGACCCTGTCTCCTCATTGTCAAACACCGCCATAACCCTTGTCTGGGTTGTCGACGTCGTAGAGGTCAGCGCCGTCAGCGCCGCATGCACCATGCTCAGGTCGTCGAGGCGCCCGGAGGTCACAAACTCCTCATGGAGCCCGACAAGACATGCAGGGGTAGTGTCATAGAGCGACAGGTCAAAATCAAGCACATCCTCAGGCTTGCGGCCCACAGCCTCAGCCACGAGTCTTACCAAAAGGCCATCACTCTCAAGCGAATCCTTCACCAGTCCTATCACCGGCAGCATATCCTTTTGGCGTGACAGAGGATTCCCCTCGTTCACAGCGCGGTTGAAATGTATGGCAAGATGGGGAATGGTAAGAAGCGGACGATCAAACTTGACCGTCACACACTCGGGGTGGAGCACATCCTCACCGCGGAGCACCACTCGTCCGGCTATCGAGAGCGGACGGTCAAACCACGTGTAAAGAATCGGGCCGCCATACACCTCCACATTGAGCCTTACTACACCACCTTCACCACACATCTCAGCATTCGGCTTGATGCGCAGGCACGGTGAGTCACTATGGGCCGAGATGATGCGGAAACCGGCTTCAGGGCCACCGGTGGTCACAACGAAAGCGAATATAGCGCTTCCGTTCTTCGTGATATAATACTTGCCTCCGCGCTCAAGCTCCCAGTGGTCAGCCGGGTCAAGTTGCTTGAAGCCGTTGGCGTCGAGCTCATTCTTCACCGTCTTTACGGCAAGGAAATTCACCGGACTCTTGTCCAGAAACTCCATTAATGACCGAGCAGTCATCTTAACATCTTCCATGATAATATCTTCAGATTAACGTTAGCGGGCAGGGTGATCTCGATACGAAATGGGCGCAGTATGGAACGACGTCCGCGGTCACAGCCTTACCCGAAGCAAAGATAAGCATTTCCACCGCCAAAACCAAAAAAGGATGGCGGCAAACGGCATCGTCATCCCGACACCTCTGCCACCATCCCGGCATGGTACGTATTTATATTTATATCAATGAGCAGTCAGCAGTATCAGTAACCCTCGTCAAACAAAGCCTTTGCCTCAGGCGTCAGGAAACGGTCCACCTCATAGGGATAGACAGCCACATCTACCATACCGCGCGAGTATGGAGCAATGTCATAGGGATTATAATGGAAATAAAGCGTATTGTTAGAGATATAGGGATAACCCGGCGAAGTGAGCTGCGAAGTAAAGATACCTGCTTTCTCAAGCCCGTCCACAGGAACCTCGAGCTGACGTGCGAGGGCATTGATGATGATAGGCATTATCGAATCCTGCCCGGCCTTGGTGAGGATATTGTCCACATCAAGCACAGTACCAGACTTCAGCACATAAGTGAAAGGATGAGAAGCCGTCATCGGGTGCGCACCCCCAAGATAAGCCGATGTCGTCACCTGATAGGTCGCCATCTCCTCGTCAAGATCAAGCACCGTGGCTGTCACGCTGCTGAAATAAGCTCCTATGCCGTCAGGGCCCGCAGGAAGCGAATCCATCTGAGTGGCGCTCTTTACCCCCTCTATGAAACTGATATCACCCAGATAAGAGTCCAAAGCTCCCTCCAGCGTGGTAGAAGTAGTGTCATTGAAAGCATACTCAAGCAGAGTCCGGCGCAGAGGTGTCAGGTCAGCGTCACCAAGCTTTTCAGGCCAATGTATCGACGCATATACATCCACATAGGCAGTGTCATAGTCAGTTTCTACACGGTAATTGCGGTCAGCAGTTTTAATCACCTGGTTCACCACAAACTCCGTAACATCCGATCTGCCCGAGCCTTCACCGGATCCCCCGGCACATGAACTCACTCCGGCAAGCGCCGCTGCTGCGGCTCCCAATAAATAAAAACTCTTTTTCATAACCTAATTGAACATTTTATCTTTCTTACTGCGCCTCATCTCCCCTTCAGAGAGCCTGGGGTGGAAAGTCGGCAAAATTGAAAATTATATCTCATATAATAAAGAAACACGCCCAAACTGTAACTGGTTTGTAACACGACACATATTTACCAACCATTAACACCATGCCCCCAAACCGCGAAACAGACCAAATAAAACGAAAAAACACCCTCGTTAACAACTTTACACGTTTAAACACTCGGAAATTGGTAAAAAAATTCTTACCTTTGCACCGTAAATGTAAAATTTGCATTCTGAAATAGAAATTACTAATCAATAACACTTTTAAAACTATGTCTGAAATTGCATCACGAGTTAAAGCTATCATCGTTGATAAGCTCGGTGTTGACGAAAATGAAGTAACCGAAACCGCAGAATTCACCAAAGATCTTGGCGCAGACAGCCTCGACACCGTTGAACTCATCATGGAATTTGAGAAAGAATTTGGAATCACTATCCCCGATGACCAGGCTGAGAAAATCGGCACTGTAAACGACGCTATCGCTTACATCGAGGCTAACACCAACAAGTAATCACGGTCAAACCCGCGCAAGCCAGCCCTAAAAGCAGGCATGCCTGACCGAGCCAAAAGGCTCCCCACGCCACACAGCGCGGTGGAGCCTTCTTCTCAATTATAACCACCTCTCATCTCCTCGCTAAAGAAAACACTTCAAATGGAATTAAAAAGAGTTGTTATAACCGGTCTCGGAGCCATCACTCCCCTCGGCAACGACGTAGAAACCACCTGGAACAACGCCGTAGCCGGTAAAAGCGGAGCAGGACCCATCACCCATTTCGATGCCTCCAAATTCAAGACCCAATTCGCATGCGAGGTCAAAGGCTACAACCCTAATGACCATTTCGACCGCAAAAAACTCCGTCAGCTCGACCTCTACGCTCAGTATGCCATGGTGGCTGCCCGCCAGGCTGTGGCCGACTCCGGATTAGAACAAGCACCCAACCTTGACCGCAACCGCGTAGGCGTAATCGTCGCCGCTGGAATCGGTGGCCTCCACACATTCGAGGAAGAAGCAGGCTACTTCGCCCTCAACGGAGCCGAACAGGGTCCCAAATACAACCCATTCTTCATCCCCAAGATGATTGCCGACATCGCATCAGGACACATCTCAATGGACTACCACTTCCACGGTCCTAACTTTGGTGTTGTGTCAGCATGCGCCTCTTCCAACAACGCCATCATCGACGCGTTCAACCTCATACGTCTTGGCAAAGCCGACG